>Ga0209347_1003433_pt1 | contig 18496 bp, 17 predicted proteins | sample AutmiccommuBRH23_FD_187382 | JGI IMG/M metagenome (GOLD analysis project Ga0209347, IMG submission 187382) | Deep subsurface microbial communities from Mt. Terri, Switzerland - Autotrophic microbial communities BRH/23 (SPAdes) (version 2) | ecosystem: Environmental > Aquatic > Deep subsurface >...
CGACTACCAGTTTATCAACAGCCAGGCTGTGCACGAACAGATGACATTTCTGATCGAGCACTGCCCGGCTACCCTGCATCTGGTGATAGCCACGCGTTCTGATCCCCCTTTGCCACTCGCCCGTTTGCGTGCGCGCGGCCACACGCTCGAGCTGCGCACGGCTGACCTACGCTTCAGCGAGTCCGAGGCAGCTCAGTTCCTGAACGACATCATGGGTTTGCACCTGGATGCAAAATCGGTGGCTGTGCTTGCCGGACGCACAGAAGGCTGGATTGCCGGCTTACAGATGGCAGCGCTTTCCATGCGCGAGCGCGCAGACGTGATTGGTTTTATCGAAAGCTTCTCGGGCACCAATCGCTACATCCTGGACTACCTGCTGGAGGAAGTGTTGGCGAACCAGCCGCCAGAAATCCAGTATTTCCTGCATTGCACCTCAATTTTGGAGCGCCTCACAGCGCCGCTCTGCGATACGATCCTGGCTAACTGCACCGCCTCCACTGGGGGCGGCGCTGGCAGGTTGTTCCCTGCCAGCTTTACCTCCTCCCGCTCCTCGGCTTCCATCCTTGAATATCTGGAACACGCCAATCTATTCCTGGTGCCCCTGGATGACGAGCGTATCTGGTTCCGCTACCATCATCTGTTTGCGGATCTGCTGCGCAAGCAGCTGCACAAATCGATCGGTGATCAAGGTGTTGCCAACGCCCATCTGTTCGCTTCACAGTGGTACGAGCAAGCCGGCTCCATCCTGGATGCAATACACCACGCCTCGCTTGCGTCGGATACCGCCAGGATCGAGCGATTAATCGAGCAAAACTATATCGAAATGATGAACCACGGAGAGATGTCATGGGTGCGGTATTGGATGGGCAAATTGAGCAAGGAATTGGTCACCCGCCGGCCCTGGTTATGCCTTTACGAAGCCCTGAGCCGCTCCTGGTTTGGACAACTGGACGAAGCGACTTTATTATTGGACCAGGCGGAAAAGCTCATTCGCAGTGAACCATCTGCGCCCGATGTGCAGACCATGCTCGGTTATCACAGCTATGTCAAAAGCCGGGTTACCGCCATGAAGGGGGATACGCGGCGAGCCATCGAGCTGTGTATGCATGCCCGCCAGACGATTCCTGCTGACAACCTGGGTCTGCAAATAGATGTCAGCATCACCCTCGGCTATGTATATTTCCTGTACGGCGATTTCGTAAACGCGACACAGATCCTGTCCGAGATGATCCGCTCAGGCACAAATGCCGGAGCGATCAATAATCCCGTCGCCGGGTATGCCGTGCTGGCGCGCATGCACGCTTATCAGGGACGGCTGCACCAGGCCGCTGGTCTGCTGGGACAGGCCACGCAGTTGATCCACGGTACAGGCAGCCAGTATCTGGGTGTGAACAGCCTGATCGACGTCGGCTCAGCCGCATTGGCCTGTGAGTGGAATGACCTGCAGGGCGCCCAGGAGCTCCTGGTACGCGGCCTGGAATCCCTGCCCTTATGGGGCAAAGCGGACGATTTGTGCCTGGCGTATATCACCCTGGCGCGCATCCAGCTCGCCCAGGGGAAGCAGTCCGAGGCAGCCAGCGCCATTGATAAAGCCGCCCAACTGCTGCAAACCTGCGGCGTTTTCTCCGAAGCGCGCAGTACAGTGCGGGCAGCCCGGGTAAGACTGTGGCTGGTCCAGGAGGATTGGTCCTCAATTGAGCGTTGGAGCACAGCGCTTGCCAGCCGCCTGGATGCAAACCCGCCGTTTCAATACGAAGACGAGCTGTCGCGGATCATGCTGGCGCGCGTCTACATCGCTCAACACAAAATTGAACAGGCACTGAAGCTGTTATCGGGTCTGGAAGCAGCGGCCCGCCCGGCCGGCAGGATGGGCAGGCTCATCGAAATCCTGATTCTCAAAGCGCTGGCTCATCAGGCCCTGGGTGATCCCGATCAGGCGCACGAGAGCCTGGTGGGCAGCCTGGTTCTGGCTGAACCAGAAGGTTTCACCCGGATTTTCATGGATGAAGGCCGTCCGATGCAATCCCTGCTCGCGCAGTGGCTGGCGCACGCCAGCTCTGGCCCTGTGCGGGATTACGCCAGCCGCCTGCTCGCTCAATTCGACCCTGCAGCACGTTGGCCTGCACCAACCCGGGCTAAAGCGTTCTCGAGTGAAAGCCTGATCGAGCCGTTAAGCCAGCGCGAGCTGGAAGTGCTCCATCTCATCGCCCTGGGCAGGACCAACCAGGAGATCGCCCGGCAGCTCGTTGTTGCCCCAGGCACCGTCAAAGCCCACACAGCCAGTATCTATCGTAAGCTCGACGCCGGCAATCGCACCGAGGCAGTGGCGCGCGCCAGGCAGCTCGGCGTCTTATCCTGACTCTCCCATCTTTTGGCAGACAACTCGATCAGGCGGCAGTAAATTTTCACCTAAACCACGCAAATAAACCCTGAATATACCTTTTGGCAGATGCGTGTGGCTTCGGCGCGTACTAAACTTGTATCGATTACTGATCTGGTGATTGTATGCAATCGTGTGACCTGCACACGATTAACAGAAAGTCGTCATTGACTGAGATGGAGGTCGAAATGGCTCAGATAAGCAGCCCAGGCAGCCTTGGACGCCAATCAGGGGAATCTATTCTGCAAGAGAAAGTCGGAATCCAGAATGCGACAGCCACTCAAGCTGTGCAAATTACCGCCAGAATTGGTTGCTGGTCAGCCATGCTGGCCGCAGGTTGCAGCACAGCCTACGGGCTTGCGGTAATTGCCGTACTGGTGAATTCTCTTTCCAGCACAGCCCCAACCCAGAGCGCAGGCTGGACCGGGATCGAAGATTTCCTGGCCGCTTTTCAGCCCATCCAGATGCTGCCGGTAATCCCATCGCTGCTCCTGGTTCCCGCCTTCACCGCCCTGATGGTCAGTATCCACACTGTTGCTCCACAGGACAAGAAAATTTGGAGCCAGCTTGGCCTGGCTTTTTCCCTGATCTACGCAGCCCTGGCAGGGATGAATTATCTGGTGCAGGTGCTCCCGGTGTGGCGCAGCATTAATCTCGGCCAGACGGATGGGTTGGCGATGTTTGTCCTGGGTAATCCGCATTCCATCTTCTGGGGGTTAGCCTACGCCTATATCTTTATGAACCTGGGGATGCTGTTTTCAGCCATGGTATTCGACGGAAGTCCCCTGGCGAAGCGCGTGCGTTTGCTTTTCATTCTAAATGGCATATCTGGCGTGGTCACTATTGCCAGTGCTTTTCTGGATAGCCCGCAAATCTACTTGCTGGGCAGCCTGGTGATCTGGTGTCCGCTGTTCACCGCCGCCAGCCTTGGCGCGGCAGTGCTGTTCAAGAGCATGATCGAAAAATGAAGAAAACTATGCGAAGTAAATCCTTATCCATCACCCAGGCACTGGTCAGACTATAAGGAAAACACTTATGCCAGAATATTATGAAATCAAAATCAAGGGTCATCTGGATCAAAGCTGGTCGCAATGGTTTATGGGTTTGAAGCTGGCCCACCTCGAGAGCGATGAAACCCTGCTTTCCGGACCACTACCCGACCAGGCTGCACTGCATGGCCTGCTCGAGCGCATTCGCGATCTCAACCTGACCCTGATTTCGGTTACCACCAACGATCCAGCCAGCCCGGAGACGGATGAGGAGGACCAGCCATGAAGGTCAATTCCCGCAAAACGATCCTGATCCTTTCCATCTTGATGGCACTGCAAATGACCAGTTTCGTCATCATCCTGCCTCTGTTTCCACGCCGGTTTGACGAGCTGGGCGCAGGCGTGGAAGCCCTGGGGATCAGCGCTATGGCCTATGCCCTCACCAGCGCTCTGGCTGCCCCATTCATGGGCGCTCTGGCCGACCGGTTTGGCCGCAGACCCCTGGTCCTGGGCTCTCTGGCAGCCTATACAGCTTCATTCATTGGATATCTGCTCGCGCCCTCAGTGGCTGCGATTGTTGTCCTCCGGGCTTGCGCCGGAGCATTTACCGCTGGCTTGTTTCCGGCGGTCACTGGCCTGGCAGCCGACCTGGCGCCGCAAGACCGCCGGGCGCAGTGGATCAGTTTCATTCACGGCGGCGCTGCCTTCGGGTGGATCGCAGGGCCGATCGCAGGCGGTATGCTCTACGACCGCTGGGGTTACAGCACCGCGCTGCTGGTTTCGATCGCCACCGCAGCCATCACATTCATTGTGGCGCTCCTGTTTGTTCCAGAGAGCCGTCCGGCCTACACGCCTGCTCTGTCAGGGGTGGCGCCCATCCCAACCAGCGCCCGGTCCAGAGCAACCGGGAGCCGGACCAAAAGTCTCAGGCTTGCCTGGCTCGAATTTCGCAGCTCGCTTCCCCCCTCACTCGCTTCGTTTTTTGTCTTGTTGTTCATCTTCTTCGTCGTTCTATTTGCCTGGGCATTCATCGAGCCGCGCTTTATGTTTTACGCTTATAACGATCTGGGCTGGTCCTCATCCACGCTGGGCCTGATGATGAGCACCTATGGGGTTGCCATGCTGGTGGGAGAGCTAACGCTTGGTCGTTTGAGCGACAGGTGGGGTAGAAAGCCGGTGATCACGCTGGGTCTGGTGCTCTTTTCAGCTCAGTTCATTGGCATGGCGTTTTTCAGAGACTATCTCCTGATCGCGGCGGCATTTCTGCTTGCCGGGCTGGGAAACGCCCTGTACGATCCGGCGCTGAGCGCCTCCATCCTGGATATCTCTCCGGCTGAACACCGGGCGCGCATCCTGGGCATCAAGAGCATGGTTGGCTCATCCGGTAGTATCCTCGGACCTGCTCTCGTAGCCCGGTTGAATGCCTCCCTGAGTGCACGCAGCATTTTCCTGATTGCGGTTAGCATGGTGGTGCTGACAACCATCGTCGTGCTGGTAGATCAGGCCCGAGAGCGGTATACCCATACTGCATTAAGTACAGAAGCTGGTGCGGGGACCACGGTCTCCGGCGAGATGATGAAAGAAGGAGAATTGTAACCATGCAAAAAGTACTGGTGACTTATGCTACCATGTCTGGCTCAACAGCCGAAGTAGCCCAGGCCGTGGCGGATGGAATCGCAGCCAGCGGGGCTGAGGTAGATGTGCTTCCCCTGGACAGGGTTTCCCATATATCAGGTTATCACGCCGTGGCCCTGGGTGCGCCGATGGTCATGGGCTGGCACCGCTCAGCCATACGCTTTCTGAAAAAGCAGCGCAAAGCCCTCAAAAATATCCCTGTGGCAATGTTCGCCACGGCCATGAGCCTGACCGCTCAGGGTGAAACGGCTGTGCAGGGCGTACCCGTGTGCGTGGATCCGAGCCTGGCAAAAGCACCCCAGGATCCCAGACGCTTGAACCTGCGTGAAAGATGGGCGAACATCGCTCACTATGCCGCTCCAATGCTCCAGGCGGCAGGTCCCAACAAGCCCGTCTCAGTGGCCTTCTTTAGCGGGCGCATGGATTACACACGCCTGAAGCCGCTGCCAAGGTTGTTTGTGATGCTGGTCATCCAGGCGCCTCCCGGCGACAAACGCAACTGGCAGGTCATCCGTTCCTGGGCGAGCAGCCTGCCGCAAATATTCGAAGCAAACTCAAGCCAGGCATAACCACAAAAGGAAAGGTATTAAAAAATGAACACCCGTATTCAAGAATTCATCACCGGCAAACGCATCGCCATCGTAGGGGCATCGCGGACAGACAAGAACAAATTTGGCAATATGGCCAGCGCTGAGCTGAAACGGCGCGGCTATGAGGTCTTTTTTGTACACCCGCAGGCGCAATCCATTAATGACGAAGCAGCCTACCCGAGTCTACATGCGCTGAGCGGGCGCGTGGACGGGGTGCTGGTCAGCGTGCCAGCCGCAAAAGGCGCAGACGTGCTGCGCGAGGCCGCCGCTGCAGGCTTTCGCAATGTGTGGCTGCAGCAGGGCGCTGAATCAGCCGAGCTGGTCCAGCTGGGCGAGGAGCTGCATCTGAACCTGGTGACCGGTAAGTGTATCTTGATGTATGCGCAGCCGGTGCGAGGCTTCCACTCGGTCCACCGCTTTATCGCCCGCTTGAGCGGCCAATTGTAAGTTTTCGGTGCAAAACAAAACAACGGAGTAGTACGATGCAAGGCAAAGTTTCCACAACAACGCAAGATGGCGCGCCTGGTACGGTCTCTGTAGCCGTGCCAGGCAGTCAGAAGTCACAGGCTGCTCCTGCGACTGCCGGCAGGGCTCGCGACTGGCAGCTTTGGGCGCCGTACGCGGCAATTGCATGGTCGTTAATTTATGGCGTGCTGGGGATGTTCTGGCTGGTGAGTGGCCGTGGATTCCCTTTCGCCCCACAACCTCTCACAGAGGGTCTGGGACCGCTGGCAGGTCGCTTCGGGCCGGGCGTGGCCTGGGCCGTCGTGATTCTGGCGGGCCTCCCCGCGGCGGTGTTGGGGACAGTGTTGCTGCGAGGACTGAGTACCGTCTTTCTGCGGCCGCTTTTCATCACTGCCGGAGCGCTGCTCGCCGGAATCCTGCTGCTGCTCATGACCGACATCAACCTGCTGATCATGCTCGGCTACACGCCGATTAGTCTTTACAATCTGCTTGCCGGCGCTGATTTCGGTCAGGTCTATCTGGAGATGTTGGCTCAGTGGACGCTGCTGCACCAGGTGCTGTGTCTCTGCGGCGGATTTCTTTGGCTGGCTGCTACCGTCACCTACGCCCGTCGCAGCGCAGGCGCCTGCCTGTTCTGTGGCCGCCAGGACAGCCTGGATGGCTGGAACAGCCCTGCCAGAGCCACCCGCTGGGGGCGTATCGCCGTGTACGTGGCCATGCTGGCCCCGGTGTTTTATGCTCTTACCCGCTGTGCCTGGGCTCTGGGAATCCCGCTGGGGATCAGCACGGAGTACCTGCGCAGTGGCCAGGAGAGTGGGCAGTGGATCTCGGGTCTTTCTTTGGCGACTTTCGGCCTGCTAGGCGCTTTTCTCATGCTCGGGCTGGTACAGCGCTGGGGTGAGATATTTCCGCGCTGGATGATCGGCCTGGGCGGACGCCAGGTTCCTATGGCGCTGGCGGTGGTTCCGGCGGCTGTCGTGGCGGTAGTGCTCATCGTCGGCGGCATCACCGTCTGGTCCGATTATGATCAGCTGGCTGCAAATGCTCTGGTTACGGGCCAGGAACTGTGGATTGTGGTTGGCCCCATCTTGTTTTTCCCGGTCTGGGGCGTGGCGCTGGCGATCGCTGCGCTGGGTTACTACTACCGCCGGCGCGGCCTGTGTAAGCGCTGCGGTCGTGGCGCGTCCGGTGAAATTGATCAGGGGAACAATCCAGAATGAACATGCCCATTCGTGACGTAAACCTTTATGTGAAAGTTACCGGACAGGGAGCTCCACTGCTGCTCATGCACGGCGGCCCGGGTCTGGATCACACATCCCTGCTGCCCCTGCAGGCATTAGCGGATCAATTCACCTTGATCTACTATGACCAGCGCTGTAATGGTCGTTCAAATGGCGCCCAGGTTTCAACCATGACCTTCGATAACCTGACTGCCGATGCAGATGCGCTGCGCCAGGCACTGGGCTTTGGTCATTGGGCGGTGCTCGGTCATTCCTTTGGCGGGCAGGTGGCGCTGGAATATGCGCTGCGCTATCCACAAAGTCTCTCACACCTGATCCTGATGGATACAGGCGCTGACCACTGGTGGGTACAACACAACGCACCCGAAATCCTGGCCAAACGAGGCTACAGCTCCGCCGCCGTGCAGGCAGCGCGCCGGTTTTTCTCTGGCAGACTGACGCCTGACGAGTTCATGCCGACGGTGATGAAGTTCCTCCGCGCATACTTTTACAAATTAAGTCCGTTACGGATGGTCTGGGAGATGCTCTTTGGCCCTCCAGTAAAGCATCGGCCTGAGGCATTAATCTTTGGTTACAGCCAGCTGCTCAATGGCTGGTCGGTGATGGACCGCCTCAGCCAGATCCAGACCCCCGCCCTGGTTCTGGCAGGGCGCTCCGACTTTCTGTTTCCACCTGAACATCAAGCCATCCTTGCAGAACACTTACCACACGCACAGTTGGAGCTGATCGAGCGCGCCGGTCATCTGCCTCAAAGTGAACAGACTGTGGAAGTGATTCAGCTGCTCAGACGCTTTCTCGCACCCGCATAACCCTGCCGGTGCTAAAAGACAATCAGGAGTTTTTCGCATGCAGATAAAGCACTACATCATACCTGCCTTGCTAGCTGGCGGCTTGCTGGCGCTCATGCGGCGCGCCGCCACCGCGCCGGCTGCGGCGAAACCCGCCGCCATTAACAGCCCCTACGAAGCGATCGACGCTTATGTTGCAAGGCACCTGTGCCGCCTGCACATCCCGGGCGCATCGCTGGCTATATTCGATGGCGACCAGATCGTGCACCAGCACGGCTTAGGCCAGGCGCGCCCCAATGGTGAAACGCCTACCGTCCAGACACCATTCCTGATCGGCTCGCTCACCAAATCCATCACCGCGCTGGCAGTAATGCAGCTGGTGGAAGCAGGCAAAGTTGAGCTGGATGCGCCGCTGCAGCGCTACCTGCCCTGGTTTCGCGTGGCTGATCCCCGAGCAAGCGCGCAGATGACCCTGCGCCACCTGCTCAACCAGACCAGCGGCCTGCCTATGCTGCCATCGGAGCTGGTCCTTGCGGATTACGATGATCACCCGGATGCGATCGAGCGCCAGGTGCGCGCCCTGTCCACGCTCAAGCTCTCCCATCCACTCGGGGCGCAGTTCGAATACAGCAATTTTAATTACAACATTGCCGGGCTGGTCGTGGAGGCCGTCAGTGGTGAGACGTATGCCGACTACATTCAAAAACACATTTACGACCCGCTCGAAATGCATCACAGCTATACATCCAGGGCTGTCGCCCAACAGAACGGTCTGGCGATGGGTCACCGTCACTGGTTCAGCCTGCCTATCCCCGCGCCGGATATGCCTGTGCCGCACGGCTCGCTTCCATCGGGCCAGTTGATTTCCTGCGCCGAAGATATGGCGCACTACCTGATTGCCCATCTCAATGGGGGGCGCTACCGGGATGTGCAAATCCTCTCGCAGGCAGGCATGCATGAGATGCACCGCGGGGCCAATGAATTTACCGTGCTGGGAGAGCCGGCAGGCAAGTATGGCATGGGCTGGTTCGATATCGACCTCGGCCAGACAAAAACCTACTCGCATGGCGGCAATGTTCCCGACTTTTCTGCTTTCGCCGCCTTCCTTCCACAAAACAAGCTAGGTGTGGTGCTGCTGCTCAACGCAGACCCTTATGGACTGCCCCCGGTCACGGCGGAGGTTGGCATGGGTGTAACAGCTCTGCTTGCCGGCCAGCAGCCCGCGCCGGTCAGGCTGGACTTCATCCAGTGGATCATGCGTCTCCTGCCGTTGCTCCCGCTGCTGCAGATTTCTGGCGTCTTTTCCACCTTGCGTCAGATGCATGCCTGGCAACGTAATCCAGAAATGCGCCCCAGCCGGGGACGCATGTGGGGACAGCAGATACTGCTCCCCGCACTGCCGCACCTGTCGCTGTGGGCCATCCTGGAATACCTGCTCTCCAGTGGTTTGCTCGGTTTTCTGCACCTGTTCCTGCCCGATCTGGCCTGGACTGCCCGCCTCAGCGGTGGATTCGCCAGCGTATGGACTTTTATGCGCACTGGCCTGATCCTGCGGGCGCTGCGCTGACCGTGCCTGTGAACATCCCATGGGAAGGGAAGTAATTTATGAATGACAAAATCACACCTCATCACATCATCGATTTACCCGCTGCGCGCCGCATCATGATCAATATGCTTGAGCTGGCCAATGCCGAGCATTTCATGTACGGCCTGCTGGAAGTAGACGTCACCATTGCCCGGGAATTCATCGAGCAGCACAAAGCCCGCAGCGGTGAAACGCTCTCCTTCACCGGCTACCTGACCTACTGCCTGGCGCGTGCCGTAGACGAAGACAGGTCGGTGCAGGTCTACCTGAAAGGTCGCAAACAACTGGTCCAGTTCGACGAAGTGGATGTGGGCTTGATGATCGAACGCCAGATCGGGGAAAAACGCGCTTTGATGGGTTATGTGGTGCGCGGCGCGAACTGCAAGACCTACCGGGAGATCCACCAGGAGATCCGTGCTGTACAGGCCTTACCGCTGCCGCCAAACCGGGGTATGCCTGGCTGGTTCCGCTTTGCCATGCTGCTGCCGTGGCCGCTGTCCAATCTGGTCAAGGCTTTGATCCGCGCCATCATGCACCGCGACCCGCTGATCCCCGTCTCGATGGGCGGCACTGTAGGTATCACAGCAGTAGGTATGTTTGGCGAAGGTCACAGCGGTTGGGGTATATTTCCTGTAACCCAGGGGCTGGGTCTGGTGGTGGGCTGTATCGCCACCAAACCGGCGGTCGTGGCGGGGCAAATCGTGCCGCGCCAGATACTCAACCTGACCGTGGTCATGGATCACTACGTAGTCGATGGCGCGCCGGCCGCGCGCTTTGCACGCCGGCTGGTGGAGCTGATCGAGAGCGGTTACGGGTTGGATGAAGTGCAAACTCAGGACCAGATGCCTGAGCAGGCGCAGGCAATCCAGTCTGTCCAGGCATTTGCCTAGGTTGGTTGTAAACCACCCGGGCACAGACCAAAAACCGATCGACTGAGGTACACGTCACAAACCCCAGGTGTCTCGGAGATCCCTGGGGTTTATCGGTGGCCAGGAATAGGATAAAATATGTCCTATGACTGCAAACAGATCAATTTATCTCGATTATGCCGCCACCACGCCGGTAGACTCACGCGTGCTGGCAGCCATGCTGCCCTATTTTCAGGAGCAGTTTGGCAATCCCTCCTCCGTGCACCGCTTCGGGCAGCAGGCTGAAGCCGCCCTGGAATCGGCGCGTGAGACCCTGACCCAGGGCTTGAACTGCCGCCCGGACGAAGTCATCTTCACCGGCTGCGGCTCGGAATCCGATAACCTGGCCCTGCGTGGGGCTGCCTTCACCGCCCGGGAGCAGCGCGGTGCAAAGCACATTCTGATCAGCCCGGTAGAACACCACGCCGTCACACACGCTGCCCAGCAGCTGGCGCGCCTGCACGGCTTTGAGCTGGAATTCCTGCCGGTCGACGAATCCGGTTTGGTCCAGCCGCAATCTGTCGCCGAGCGCCTGCGCCCCGACACAGCAGTGGTCTCGGTGATGTACGCCAACAATGAGATCGGCACCATCAACCCGATCGCAGAGATCGGCGCGCTGTGCCGCACTGCCGGGGTGACCTTCCACACGGATGCCGTCCAGGCGGCGGCTTACCTGCCTGTGGACGTACAGGCGCTGAATGTGGACTTGCTGGCGCTAGGAGCGCATAAATTCTATGGGCCCAAAGGCGTCGGAGCGCTGTATATACGCAAAGGCATTACCCTGACACCCATGCTCACCGGCGGCAGCCAGGAATTTGGCCTGCGCGCCGGCACCCACAACATCCCCTACATCGCCGGCATGGCAGAGGCTTTCCGTCTGGCGCAGGTCGAGCGCCAGCAGCGCACCGCGCACCTGCTGCCGCTGCGCGATCACCTGATCGGGGCCGTCCTGGAGAGCATCCCGCAAGCGCGCCTGAGCGGGCACCCCACCCTGCGCCTGCCCAACCACGCCAGTTTCGTCTTCGAAGGCGCGGATGGCAACGCTCTGCTGACCTTACTGGATGTGGAAGGTTTCGCCTGCTCATCCGGCTCTGCCTGCAAAACCGGCGACCCTGAACCCTCCGGTGTGCTGCTTGCCCTGGGCCTGCCGCGCCCCTGGGCACTGGGCTCCCTGCGCGTGACTCTGGGAGTCTCCACCACTCCTGTGGAAATCGACGCCTTTCTGGCAGTGCTGCCGGGGGCCGTGCAGCGCGTACGCAGTCTGAGTTGAGGCCATATCGATGAGTGCTGCAGGCAGGCGCGTGGTGGTTGCCATGAGCGGCGGGGTGGACAGCTCTGTGGCAGCGGCTTTATTACAGCAGCACGGCTACCAGGTGATCGGCATGATGCTGCGCCTGTGGAACGAACCCGGCGCTGAGACTTCCAACCGCTGCTGCACCCCCGATTCGATGGCCCAGGCGCGGCGCGTGGCTGCCATCCTGGGCATCCCCTTTTACGCCGTTGACGGGCAGGATGCCTTTTACGAACGCGTGGTCACGCCGTTTCTGGGTGGCTACGCGCAAGGGTTCACCCCCAATCCCTGCACTTTCTGCAATCGCTCTGTGCGCTGGGAGTTTCTACTCGAGCGCGCCCTGGCTCTCGGCGCTGAATACATGGCTACCGGCCATTACGTGCACTTGCAGCGCGACGCAGATGGGCAGGCGCACCTGCTGTGCGCCGTGGATGCCCATAAGGACCAGTCCTATATCCTGCACGTTCTGGATCAGGGAAAGCTCCAGCACGCCCTTTTCCCCCTGGGAACCTACACCAAGCCCGAGATTCGCCAGCTGGCGCGCGACTTCAAGCTGCCCATCTCCGAGCGCTCCGATTCTCAGGACCTGTGCTTCCTGGGCGAAGGTGACCTGCGCGGCTTTCTGGCGCGCCACGCCCCCGAGTCCGTCCGCCCGGGTCCGATCGTCGACTCTCAGGGGCAGGTTTTGGGGACGCACCAGGGATTGGCGTCCTATACCATCGGGCAGCGCAAAGGCCTGGGCATTGCCGCCCTGCAGCCGTTGTACGTGCTGGCCAAGCAGCTCGATAGCAACACCCTGATCGTTGGACCTGCCTCCGAGCTGGGCGCGCAGGAATTGACTGCCCGGCACGTGAATTGGATCGGCGGGACAGCCCCTATACAGCCATTCCGGGCAGCTGTCAAAATCCGCTCCACCGCCCCGCTTGCCCCCGCCTGGGTGACACCTCTACCGCAGGCTGGTTTTCATGCCCGCTTCGACCAGCCGCTGCGCGATATTACGCCCGGCCAGTCGGCTGTCATTTATTTAGAGGAAGAAGTGCTGGGTGGTGGTATCATAGCTGCGGTTCAAGAATCAATTATATAAAGCATACGGGCCAATTAGCAAACCTGGCTTCAGCCAGCACACGACCGATCCATCCACACGGAGGGGAAAGCATGAACTTAGCGACATTTATCCTGGGCGCCCTGATTGCCACCCTGTATGGGGCTGTTTTTCATCTGCTGCGCGGCGGCGGGCTGGGGCACCTGCTGCTGTACCTGTTCCTGGCCTGGCTCGGTTTCTGGGCCGGGCATTTCATCGCCGCCCAGTTCGGTTGGACCTTCCTATCCCTGGGCTCGATCCATCTCGGCCTGGCAACCATCATGGCGCTGTTCCTGCTGCTGCTCGGGGCGTGGATCAGCCCGCCCGAAAGAGCAGAATAAATAAAAAAAGCCCCTCGCTTTTGGCGAGGGGTTTTCTATTAGATTTACAGGGATTGCTTAGACAACAGTTACATTGGCAGCCTGAGGACCTTTCGGGCCTTGCTCAATCGTGAACTCTACCGCCTGACCTTCCTGCAGCGTCCGGAAGCCATTCGACTGGATCGCCGAGAAATGCACAAACACATCAGGGCCACCCTGATGCTCAATGAAGCCATAACCTTTGCTTGCATTGAACCACTTTACTGTGCCGGTAATACGATCGCTCATTACTTAAAATCTCCTTCTAACTAAACGTGAATATTCTATGATGGCTGCCAGTAGTGCTGTTCCGTTAATAAAAAGAAACGGTCCGAGCTAAGGAGCTCCTAGACCGTTCAAATCGTGACGTCCAACGAACCCACTTGCCATCTACGCGGCATAGTTTACCTGTATGCTCAATGTTTGTCAAGTATTTTTGCCATAATTGTTGCCGAATTGTTGGAAACTGATCACCCACAGCCAGGACTGCTTGAGCATCCAGCTACTCGGGTGCAGGGCTCAGGCTACCAGGCGGTAAAAGCGGAAGAAAAAATGATCCACCGGCAGTACTTCCACCCGGCTGAAGCCCGCCAGGCTGGCAAATTTCTCCAGGGTTGATTGGCGCAGCACAGTTCCAGTCGCTGCCGAGGGCTGCTCCACCATGCCAACCGGCAGGCAGTGCAGCACGCTGAATCCATATAGAAACTGTTCCAGGGCTTCGGCGCAAGGCTGAAAAGCATCCAGAGTACGCTCGTCCATGATGATCACGGCGCCCTGCTCACCGGCCAGGTTGCGCATGGTTTTCAGCGCACCGACCGGGTTGGACATATCGTGCAGGCATTCAAAAGCCACCACCAGGTCATACTGCCCCTGCAAAGCCGGGTCACTGGCATCCTGCAAATATACCTGCACGCGCTCTTTCAAGCCGGCGGCTTTGATATTGCTGTTCGCCAGATCAACCGAAGCCTCGTCCAGATCATAACCATCTACATGTACTTTGGGGTAACTGCTGGCAATCCCGATGCACGACCAGCCCGCCCCACAGCCGATATCAGCCACGCGTGCCGGGGGATCGGCTTGCAGGCGGACATGCACGTCCGGGGCAGCCGGCAGCCATTCCACGCCCAACTGCTTCAAGAACATGGGGCGATTCATGCTGGCCTGACCTTCGCGCAGGTGTACACCATACTGGCTGAATGGCACACCCTCGCCGCTGCGATACGCTTCCAGCAGCGCTTCCAGCGGGTGCACCGCTCCCACAATTAGCTGCGCAATGGGCGCCATATAGTTCAGGCTGTCCGGGTCGGTCAGCACCTCAGCCCGCCCACGCGGCAGGTAAAAGCGATTGCCGCTCCAGGACTGCTCGTCTTTCTCCACTTCCAGGATGCAGTAAGCAGCCTGGTGTTCCAGCCACTCGCGCACATAGCGTTCGTGGGTGCCGGTGTGTGCCGCCAGTTGGCGCGATGTCAGGCCTGGATTTTGAGCCAGGGCGCGGTAAAAACCCAGCCGGTCGCCAATATGCACCGAGAAGATTGTAAAAGCGCCCAGCGCATCGGTGAACAGCCGCTCGGCGAAAGCATCCCGGTCCTCAGCTTCAACGCCAGACAATTCGACTTTGGTGTCCATAATTCCATTCCTCCTGTTCAACAGTAATAAGTCCCGTAAACCACGAAATATATTCCGACAAATTTTATCCGGTATATATAGCACAGCTTGCGCAGTTAATCAACCCGCTGCGGGGTATGCTTAAAAAAACTCGCCCGACACCAGGGAAGTGTCGAGCGAAGTAGCTTTGCGTGTATTTGTCCTCACTTCACCGGCAGAATTTCCTTCACCCGCAGCACTGGCACACCATGCACCAGCTTGATGTAGTAGGCAACCTTGCTGCACTCTTCGACGAAGCGCCAGTCGCCAAGCTGGTCGGGGATGTCCATGAGATCAACGTAGAATTCAATCAGCCCACCTGGGGCATGCAGTCGCACCGAATCGCCCAATTCCAGGTAGGCCATGGCCATGTGATCGCCGATCGTCCAATTCGCCAGGTCGATATAGATTTCGGTATCGATGGCATTGTAAATATAATAATCGACCCCTGAGCAGGTACTCCCCGCCAGGTCCTGGGCGCTGGCAGGACGGACTCCCGAACTGGACAACATGCTTAAGGACAGCCCTAATATGAGTATTAACAGACTTTTCTTCATGCCAACCTCCTTTGCTAAAGCTCAAACTATATCGGGCCGGCATTCATGTGCTCTTAGCTAATCCAAAGAGCTATTTGAATGGACCGAGTAATCGGATCATACTCATTTTTACAAAAATTCACTGAAAAGTCAATCAGGTTAAGGCACCGGTATCCAGGTCAAGTCAGGGCAGCGTCCTGCTGTACGGCACATCTTTTCCGGAGCAAGCTCATCTACTTCATCCACAGATAACGTATTCAAATCGAGTATACGAGGCGCTTCCCAGGCTGTATGGTAGAACAAAACCTGTATGCCATGTGGGTGCAGCCGCATCTGCACCGCTAACCAATAATCAGAGCCACCTACCAGTAATCCGGGAATGCTTTTCTGTTCATCTTTGCCTATCGTCACGAGCTGGATTTCCTGATCAGGGCTGTCCTTTCTGGGATACAGCACACTCACCAATATTTTTTCGCTGTCTGGCAGCCACGTGAAGTAACGCGGATTACCTGGAAATTCAAAACTGCTTAGAGATATGCCTTGACGATCAAAAATCTGCAGGGTCAAGCAGGCTGCCTCAGGCATGTTTGCGAAATCACTGCATTTCTCTCGAGGATAACCAGACAATTTATCCCCATCGGGCGAGAGGACCAAATCATATTCCTCGAGCCCCTCCCAGATTCTCGTCGTTTGGAGGTCATCTAAAGCTGTCTGGTAATAGAAACCTAGTCTTGCCACCTTTCCTTGATTCAAAATCAGGGCTTCATCTGTCTGCCAGGCGCCTTCCTGCCAGAAAATATAACCATCATCTTCACTGGGCAGCAGCCATAATGGCGTTTCTCCGGGGGCAGTCAGACGTATCCGGTCACTGCCGTCTGGGTTCACGCTGAATACTCCCGAACCTTGATCATCCTGATCGATAAAGATAATCCGGTTACTTATCTTCAGCCAATATGCTGATACATAAGGCGCAGTCGTGCGAATTTTGGACCGGGCGGAAAGCTCCACGAGTAGATTTCCATCCAGATCGGTGATATAGAGCAAATCCCCGAAACTATCTACTACGCTTGCGCCAGTTCCGGATGCCTGAAGATTGGCTGCATAGACCAGTAACTGGTCTCCTTTGGGAGACACATCCAGTACGTGATGAACCATCCGGCCCACCCCGGATACGCGTATCTGGGAAAAATTGACACCTGAAGCAGTCTTTATTTCGATCAGAGGACCACGACGCCTGGGTTGGTCTGTTGGAGCAATTTGAGATGGCTTTACTTCTGTAGTTGCGATAGCGGGAACCTGAACCACAGTAGCGGGACTTAATTCACCAGGAGACTGTGTCTCCCCAGGCAGTGCTCGCATGGCTAACCAGATGGTCATACTACCCAGGGCAATTATTGTCATAAGTGAGACCCATATTTCGACACCCCTTCGCACCTCACTCATAGATTTCCATTTACCAATAGTCTGTCCATGATGATATGTCATTTCTGGTAAAGCCTCTCTGGCAGATGGCAGACTGGCTAATCTTATCCGCAGCTCTCTTTCAAACGCCGGTCGCAGGGGCGGTCGAAGTTCATACAAAAAATCATCATCATTCATGTTCATGCTCCATCTCGAAACGCAGTCTGGAGATCACTCGATGCAGGATCGTTCCGACATTGGACTCGCTCAAACCGGTTATCTGGGCAATCTGGCGATTGGTCAGCTCTGCGCCGTATTTGAGCGCCACCAGCTCCTGTTCGCGGGACGAATATGCTGCCAGCCGCCTGACTAAACGCTGAAAATCCAATCGTCTTTGTACACACTCATCCGGTGAACCAGCGCCAGCCATAGTCTCCTGCTCCAGAGATACATCACGCTTTGGCTGCCGGTAGTAATCCACGGCTACATGCCGGGCGATGCCCATCAACCAGGCAGCTACTTCTCCCATTTCTTTTCTGAATTTTTGGCGGCTGATCCACGCTTTTTCGAAAGTGATGGAAGTCAAATCTTCAGCGATCTGCTCATCACCGACTTTGTAACAGAAAAAATGAAAGATGCGCGGCAGGAAGCTGGTGTAGACTGCCTCCCAATCGATGTCTTTGCGGCTCATAAGCTCCCGTTTGGCGATGCTGGCATATTCTGTGTCTCCAGCTATTAATTCGCAAAACACAGATGTTGTATCACAAGTTTCACCAGGTGGCTGATGAGCTATGGTAAGATTCGTCATCTTAACTCTGTTCAGAATCGATTTCCCCTCTATGACCTCCGACACTTCTCGCACGCATGCTCAGCCCGGCGACCTGGCCCAACTGGTCAGCCCGACCAATAAAACCTTTATCCTGCGCCTGGTGCCCGGCGGCAGCTTTCAATCTCACCGCGGCATCATCCACTACGATGAGCTGATCGGGCAGCCCTGGGGCAGCCAGATCTTCACCCACACCGGCAAATCCTATTTTCTGCTCCAGCCCTCCCTGGCCGACCTGCTGCAGGAGACCAAGCGCAACACGCAGATCATGTACCCCAAGGATATCGGCTACATCCTGATCACCCTGGGGATTGGCCCCGGCATGCAGGTGCTGGAAGCCGGCACCGGTTCGGGCGCGTTCACCACGGCCCTGGCCTGGGCGGTCGGCCCGCAGGGGAAGGTGTTCTCCTACGAAGTGCGTTCTGAGATGCAGAACCTGGCGCGCAAAAACCTGGAGCGCCTGGGCCTGCTGGAGCGCGTAGAGCTCAAGTTGGGCGATATCGCCGACGGCTTCGCCGAGACCAATGTGGATGCTCTGTTCCTGGATGTGCCCAACCCCTACGATTACCTGACCCAGGTGCGCGCGGCTCTCAAACCAGGCGGGCATTTCGGTTCCATCCTGCCCACCACCAACCAGGTTTCGAAGCTGCTCAATTCGCTCTATCAGAATAACTTCGCCTTCAGCGACGTGTGCGAGGTGATCCTGCGCTACTATAAGCCTGTCCCCGATCGTCTACGCCCCACCGACCGCATGATTGCCCACACCGGCTACCTGAT
>Ga0209347_1003434_pt1 | contig 18494 bp, 18 predicted proteins | sample AutmiccommuBRH23_FD_187382 | JGI IMG/M metagenome (GOLD analysis project Ga0209347, IMG submission 187382) | Deep subsurface microbial communities from Mt. Terri, Switzerland - Autotrophic microbial communities BRH/23 (SPAdes) (version 2) | ecosystem: Environmental > Aquatic > Deep subsurface >...
CGTGTTGCCGGTGTAGGTCGTCGTGGTGTCCAACACGGTAAGTGTAGCCGGTGCGATGCTGCCGTCGGAGTTTCGACCAAAGATCAATACGCAGTTGCCCCTGCCGTAGTTCACGAAGCGGAACTCGGGCTGCACACGAGGGACGGCGTTGCCGACGACACGGCAACTCGTATCTCCGGGCCGCAGGCTGTCGCTGGCACCCACCCGGCTCGACTGATTGTTATGCGAGGTGACGCCGAGATCGCCCGAGCAGTCCACCGCGCTGGCGGTCGAGGGCAAGACGATGGACAGCGATAAGGAGAGAAGAAGCGCAATGAGCGCGACCTGCCCGAGCCGGGCCAGGCGAATTGGCAAAGAAGTAATGGACGGTCGCAGAACAGAACAGCAAGCGGCCCCAGGCAGACTCCAAGCACCCGTACGCAACACGATACTCCGCACATGCCCCAAAAATGCGAAGCCTTCTATCCGGGCTCTGACAGCTTGGGCTTAAACCCTATTCTCAATGAGAGACGATAATTGAACAGGTTCTAGTTGTTGTGAGCAATATCGAGAATCGCCGTTTGCGCACTTCGGAACTGAACTGTGATTAGTGCGCAACATGCTGCACCGCTCCCCGTCGCACTTGAGGGTTGGAGGAAACGGAGATTGCTGGCTCCGCTGCCAACACGCGCGTGGCCAGCGGAACTCCAAAGCCGATAGTTTGGGGCAGCCCCTACTGGAGCAAGTCGCGCAGCGTCTGCTCCAGCCCGAGCGTGATGCGCGCGAGCAATTCGTAGTTGACCTTGTCGGGCGTGTCGGTCGGCTGGTGGTAGTCGGGATAGCGAAACAGTGCCGTGTCGGTGATCATCACCGCAGGATAGCCAAGCTTCCAGAACGACCAGTGGTCGGACCAGCCAATCCCGTCGACGAAGTCGGGCGCCGTGCCGCCGATGGTCGGGATCTGCGTGTGCCCACGAAACCGGTCCACCACCTCGTGCAGGAACGCGCGCGATCCCGGCAGCGCCACCAGCGCTACGAAATTGGCAACCGAGGGAAAGATCAGGTGAAACGGGGGCGGATACTTCTGGCTGCCCGGCTCGTCGGAGAACTTGCCGAGCGTTTCGAGCGAGATCATGCCGGCGACCTTCTCGTCGCGCTCCTTGAGCGCCTGCGCGTAGCGCCAGCTTCCCATCTCGGACGTGCGGTCGAACGGCGGCTCCTCGTTGACGAAGAGCACGAGGCGCAGCCGCTTGTCCGTGGGGGCCTTGTCCTTCAGCAAGCGGGCGAGCTCGATCACGGCGGCAACGCCGGTGGCGTTGTCATTGGCGCCCGGCGCGATGCCGGCGGAATCATAATGGGCGCCGACCACGATGCTCTCGGTGTCGGGACCCGCATCAGGCGGCGAGATCACGACCTCGATGTTGCGCACCTGGCGCCCGGCGGCGTTGAAGACCTGAGCGTGGGGCTCATAGCCGAGCGCCGTAAGCTCCGCCTCGATATAGGCGGCGGCCTGTTCCAGCTCCGGGTAGTGGGCAACGTTGTGTGGCGTGCTCGCGATGGCGACGACGTGACGCTTCAGGCGCGCTGCCAGCGTCTGCTCGGCGGGTGTGGGCGGCGGCATCGGCCCGGAGAAACTCCGCCCGGGCAGCGCCAGTGCGTACCAGACTGCCGCCGCCGCGGCCGCCACGACGAGGAGGAGAAGCCCGGCAGCGAGCAAAGCCACATACTTGGCCACGGGCAGCCCTCGTCCTTGTTGCGCGAGCAGGCCCGCTATCAGGTGTCCTGCTCTTCCTGACGCTCGATCTCGCGCTGGCGCTGGCGCTCGCGCTCCTTCTCGCGCTCACGCTCTTTCTCGCGCACGCGATCCTGCTCCGCCTGTTCCATCCGCTCGTCGAGATAGGTGCCGACGGAATCCTTGAGCTCGTCGAGCTTGCCCTCGAAGAAGTGGTTTGCGCCGGGCACCACCTCGTGCGTGATCTTGATGCCGCGCTGGGTCTTGAGGCGCTGGGAGAGCTCGCCCACGGAATTGGTGGGCACGACGCGGTCCTTGTCGCCGTTGATCATCAGGCCCGAGGAGGGGCACGGCGCCAGGAACGAAAAGTCATAGAGATTGGAGGGCGGGGCGACGCAGATGAAGCCTTCGACCTCGGGGCGGCGCATCAGGAGCTGCATGGCAATCCAGGTGCCGAAGGAGACGCCCGCAATCCAGCAGCTCTTGGCATCGGGTTTGACGATCTGCAGCCAGTCGAGCGCGCTCGCCGCATCGGAAAGCTCGCCCGGGCCGCCGTCCCAAACGCCCTGGCTGCGGCCGACGCCGCGGAAGTTGAAACGCAGCACCGAAAAGCCGCGCTCGGCGAACGTGTGGTAGAGCGTGTAGACGACCTGGTTGTTCATCGTGCCGCCGAACTGCGGATGCGGATGCAGGATCAACGCAACCGGGCTGTCGTTCGCGGAATCGTGATGGTAGCGGGCTTCGATACGGCCCGCGGGCCCATTGATGATCAGCTCGGGCATCGGTGCTCCAGCGCTTGATTTGGTTGGGGTCGACACGTGTTCGGCGGCTCTCGCAGCCGCCCACACCTAAACCTTGACTTCTGGGCTCGGAATTTTCATATTCCCAGAGAGATTTTAGAATTGTTCGAAAGAGCAATTCACGCAATCCGCGCATTTCAGCTCTCAACGGTCGCGCTTCTTAGCACAGGCCGGGGTGGCGAATGCAAGTGAAAGCGGCAATTGGCGCGGTTAACGCGACAAGGCCGACGGAGGACGCGAGCGTGGAGCTGAACACAAAGGCCAGATACGCCGTGATGGCGATGGCAGACCTCGCCAAGCACAGCGAAGAGGGCGGCGCGGTGCCTCTCTCGGCTATCGCCGAGCGGCAGAACCTGTCTTTGGCTTATCTGGAGCAGATATTCCTTCTCCTGCGCCGTGCCGGACTCGTGGTCAGCGCGCGCGGACGCTCCGGCGGCTACCTGCTGGCGCGGCCGGCACACGACGTCGCGATCGCGGAAATCATGAAGGCGACGTCGGAGGAGACGCGCATGACGCGCTGCCTCGACGGCGATCCTGGATGCCTCGGCGATCACCGCTGCCTGACGCACGGCCTGTGGCATGCACTCGGCGGCCACATCACGGCGTTCCTGTCGAATGTGACCTTGCAGGAGGTTCTCGACGGCATTCCCGCGACGAAACTCGCGGCGGCGCCCGGGCCGATGCCACAACCCGAGCCCCTGTCACAACCGGAAGCCAAGGTAGCGGCAGCACGATGAGCAAGCAGCGCACCTACCTCGACAACAACGCTTCGACGCCGCTGCGCCCTGAGGCGCGCGCGGCCATGATTGAAGCACTGGACACCATGGGCAATCCGTCCTCGGTGCATGCCGAGGGCCGTGCGGTGCGTGGCCTGATCGAGCGGGCACGCGAGAACGTTGCGAATTTGATGGGCGCACGCGCCAGCGAGGTGGTCTTCACCTCCGGCGCCACCGAAGCCAACAACACGGTGATGGCGGCCGGCTGGGATGCCATTTGCGTCGCCGGCATCGAGCACGATTCCGTTCTTGCGCCGGCGCGCGCTTCCGGTGCCACGATCATCGATCTGCCCGCACGCGCCGATGGTCTCGTCGATCTGACCGCCGTCGCGCAGCCGCTGGCCGAGGCCGCAGCAGGCAGTGGCCGCGCGCTTCTGAGCCTGATGGTCGCCAACAACGAGACCGGCGTCATCGAGCCCGTCTCAGATGCCGTGGCCCTCGCCCGCGAGGTCGGCGCCGCCGTTCACGTAGACGCGGTGCAGGGCCCCGGACGCCTACCATTGGATTTCGCCGCCCTCGGCGCCGACTTCGTCGTCGTCTCCGCACACAAGCTCGGCGGCCCGCGCGGTGTCGGCGCCCTGGTGATCCGCGATGGCGTCTCGCTACCGGCCTTCATCAAGGGCGGCGGCCAGGAGCGTCGCCGGCGCGGTGGGACCGAGAACGTTGCTGCGATCGCCGGCTTTGGTGCGGCAGCCGCCGCGCTCGCGGCCGAAACCGGCGCGATCGAGCGCGCCGGCGCATTGCGCGCCGAACTCGAAGCGGGCGTCAGGCGTATGACACCTGAGGCAGTGATCGTGGCGCAGGACAGCGCGCGAATTACCAACACCTCGTGCATCGCTCTGCCGGGAAAGGCAGCCGAGACGCTCGTCATCAGGCTCGACCTTGAAGGCATCGCGGTCAGCGCGGGGGCGGCTTGCTCATCGGGCAAGGTGGGATCGAGCCACGTATTGGAGGCGATGGGTTTGCCTCCCGAGATTACGCGCTCTGCCATCCGGGTGAGCCTCGGTCCGCAGACGCGCGAAGCAGACATCGCCGCCTTCCTGGCGGCTTGGCAGAAGGTAGCCGGTCCCGCGGTCATCGCCGCGTGAGCTTGGCACAGACAGAAGACGTGAAAGGGTAGAGATGCCGGCAGTCCAAGAGACGATCGAGCAGGTCAAGAAGATCGACGTCGACCAGTACAAGTACGGCTTCGAGACCAAAATCGAGACGGTGAAGGCGCCCAAGGGCCTCAGCGAGGACATCGTGCGCTTCATCTCGGAGAAGAAGGGTGAGCCCGAGTGGATGCTCGAGTGGCGGCTGGAGGCCTATCGCCGCTGGCGCAACATGTCGGAGCCGACGTGGGCCAACATCCACTATCCGAAGATCAACTTCGAGGAGCTCTACTACTACGCCGCTCCCAAATCGACGGAGGGGCCCAAGAGCCTCGCCGATGTCGATCCCGAGCTGCTCGCAACCTACGAGAAGCTCGGCATTCCGCTGAAGGAGCAGGAGGTGCTGGCAGGCGTGCAGGGCTCGCGCGTGGCGGTCGACGCCGTGTTCGACTCGGTGTCAGTCGTTACCACCTTCAAGGAGGAGCTCGCTAAGGCCGGCGTGATCTTCTGCTCGATCTCGGAGGCGGTGCGCGAGCATCCCGAGCTGATTAAGAAGTACTTGGGCGCAGTCGTGCCGCAGGGCGACAACTTCTATGCCGCCCTCAATGCGGCAGTGTTCTCCGACGGCTCGTTCGTCTACGTGCCCGAAGGCGTGCGCTGCCCGATGGAGCTGTCCACCTACTTCCGCATCAACGAAAAGGATACGGGCCAATTCGAGCGCACGCTCATCATCGCCGACAAGGGCGCATATGTATCCTACCTGGAAGGCTGCACGGCGCCGATGCGCGACGAGCACCAGCTGCACGCTGCCGTCGTCGAGCTGATCGCGCTCGATGACGCGGAGATCAAGTACTCGACCGTGCAGAACTGGTACCCGGGCGACAAGGATGGCAAGGGCGGTATCTATAACTTCGTCACCAAGCGTGGCGACTGCCGCGGCCGCAACTCCAAGATTTCCTGGACCCAGGTGGAGACCGGTTCGGCCATCACTTGGAAGTACCCGAGCTGCATCCTGCGCGGCGACGGCTCCAGCGGCGAGTTCTACTCGATCGCAGTGTCGAATGGGCATCAGCAGGTCGACTCTGGCACCAAGATGATCCACCTGGGCAAGAACACCAACAGCCGGATCATCTCGAAGGGCATCTCGGCCGGCCATTCGAACAACACCTACCGCGGGCTCGTCTCGGCGCACCGCAAGGCGACGGGCGCGCGCAACTTTACCAACTGCGACTCGTTGCTGATCGGCGACAAGTGCGGTGCGCACACGGTGCCTTACATCGAGGCCAAGAACGCGACCGCGCACTTCGAGCACGAGGCGACCACCTCGAAAATCTCGGACGAGACACTGTTCTATTGCCGCCAGCGCGGCTTGAGCGAGGAGGAGGCGGTGGCGCTCGTCGTCAACGGCTTCGTCCGCGACGTGCTGCAGAAGCTGCCGATGGAGTTCATGGCGGAGACGCAGAAGCTGATCGGCATTTCTCTGGAAGGAAGTGTCGGGTGATGCTGTTTTCCCTCTCCCCGCTTCTTTGGCGGGGAGAGGGCCAGGGTGAGGGGCAGAGGTTGGCGCCGCGGGTTGCGGCTGCCCCTCTCCCCGACCCTCTCCCCATAAGGATGGGGAGAGGAGGAAGAGCGCGAAGTCGCGCACGAATAGTCAAGGATTGGTAGAATGCTCGAAATCAAAGACCTGCACGTGAAGATCGCCGAGGAGGGGCGTGAGATCCTCAAAGGTTTGACGCTCACGATCCCGAAGGGAGAGGTGCACGCCATCATGGGCCCGAACGGCTCGGGCAAGTCGACACTCGCCTATGTGCTCGCCGGCCGCGACGACTACGAGGTCACCAGCGGCGACATCCTCTGGAACGGGGAGAGCATCCTGGAGATGGATCCGGAAGAGCGCGCGGCCAAAGGCGTGTTCCTGGCTTTCCAGTATCCGATGGAGATCCCCGGCGTGGCCGGCCTGACATTCCTGCGCACAGCCGCCAACGCGGTCCGCAAGGCGCGCGGGCAGGAGGAGATGTCGACGCCTGACTTCATGAAGTTCATCCGCGAGAAGGCGGCCAAGCTCAACATCGACATGGAGATGCTGAAGCGGCCGGTGAACGTCGGCTTCTCCGGTGGCGAGAAGAAGCGCTCCGAGATCCTGCAGATGGAGACGCTGGAGCCGACGCTGTGCGTGCTGGATGAGACCGATTCAGGCCTCGATATCGACGCGCTGAAGGTCGTCGCCGCTGGCGTCAACGGCATGCGCTCGCCCGAGCGCTCCATGCTCGTCATCACCCACTATCAGCGTCTGCTGAACTACATCGTGCCCGACAAGGTCCACGTCATGGTGGCGGGAAAGATCCAAAAGTCGGGCGGCGCGGAGCTGGCCGAGGAGCTCGAAAAGTCAGGCTACGCAGAGTATCAGGGGCAGGCGGCGTGACGATGCAGGACAACAACATAGCCAGCAAAAATGATACTGGCGGGACCGGTGTGGAGCAGCTGCGCCCGATGACGGCGCCGGCTCGACTTGCGGTTGCGGCCGAGAAGCGTGCCTCCAACGTTGCGGCCCTGAAGACCAAGGCTGAGCAGGCTCTGACGCAGACCTTCGAGGAGGTCGGCGATCGCCTTCCCGGCAGCGCCGGCGTGCGCCAGCTGCGCGAGGATGCGATCGGCCGCTTCGAGACGCTCGGTCTACCGCATCGGCGCATCGAGTCCTGGAAGTACACCGACCTGCGCAACGTCCTGAAGGTGGCCCTCCCACCGGCTCAGAGCGCCGCGCGCGCCGTGTCCGCGAGCGAGCTGGAAGCAGCCCTTGGCCCCTTGGCCAAGGTCGACGCCATGCGTCTTGTGTTCGTCGACGGCGCCTATGCCGAGGAGCTGTCCGATCTCAAGGACTGCGAGACGCTCGCGGTCGCCGCGCTCGGCGCCGAATTGGAGAACGACGCGGCCGCGGCCGACCTGTTGCGGCTCGATGCCGGAACCGATGACGCCATGCTCGCGCTCAACACAGCCTATGTGAGCGACGGTGCCGTCGTCGGCATCGCCAGGCAGGCCAAGCTCGATCGCCCGCTGATGATCGTGTCGGTGCGTGCGAGCGCCGAGCCGCAGTTCGTCTTCACCCGCAATGCCATCAGCGTCGGCGACGGGGCCGAGGCGACGATCCTCGAAGCCTTCGTCGCCCTGCCGGGTGCGGCGGCCGAGAGCCAGTCGAGCGCCGTGACGGAGCTCGGCGTTGGCGACGGCGCCCGCGTCGATCACCTGCGCTGCGCAACCGACAACGGCAAGGCGCTGCAGCTCAGCAACTGGGTGGTCTCTGTCGGGGCCGGCGCGACCTATCGCGCCTTCCAGTTCACAGCCGAGGTCGGGCTCGCCCGCAACCAGCTCGACGTAGCCTTCCGAGGCGAGGAGTCCAAGATCGACCTGTCGGGCGCCTATCTGGCGCGCGCAAACCAGCACGTCGATACCACGCTGGTCGTCGATCACGCCGTGCCGGCCTGCGTGAGCCGCGAATTGTTCAAGGGCGTGCTCGGCGGGGAATCGCGGGGTGTCTTCCAGGGCAAGGTCATCGTGCGTCCCGACGCGCAGAAGACCGACGGCAAGCAGATGGCCCAGGTCTTGATGCTGTCGCCGAATGCGGAGTTCGACTCCAAGCCGGAGCTTGAGATCTTCGCCGACGACGTCGTCTGCGGCCACGGATCGACGAGCGTCGATATCGACGAGGACCTGCTCTTCTATTGTCGCTCTCGCGGCATACCGGAGGCGGAGGCCCGCGTGCTGCTGGTCGAATCGTTTATTGGAGAAGCCTTGGAGAAGGTCGAGCACGAGGACGTGCGCGAGGCCATGACCGCCCTTGCGCGGACCTGGCTCAACGAAGCGGCAGCGGAGGTGTGATGGCACTGACACCCGAGGCGAACGAGATCGACCGGTCGCTCGCAGGCTCCCTGTCTGGGAACGAGCCGTTCGACGTGGAGCGCGTGCGTGCGGAGTTCCCGATCCTCTATCGGGAGATCTACGGGCGCCCGCTCGTCTATCTCGACAACGCCGCTTCGGCCCAGAAGCCGCGGTCGGTGCTGGAGGCGATGGATCATCTCTATCGCTTCGAGTACGCGAACGTGCACCGCGGCCTGCACTTCCTGTCCAATACTGCGACCGCGAAGTACGAGGACGCGCGCGAGGTGACGCGCCGCTTCCTCAACGCCGGCAGCACCGACGAGATCATCTTCACGCGCAACGCGACGGCTGCGATCAACCTCGTTGCCGACTCTCTGGGGGCCGACCTCAAAGAGGGTGACGAGATCGTGCTCTCGATCATGGAGCACCACTCCAACATCGTGCCCTGGCACTTCCTGCGCGAGCGCTACGGCGTGGTCTTGAAGTGGGCGCCGATCTCGGACACCGGCGAGCTACTGATCGACGAGCTGGAGCGGCTCGTCACGCCGCGCACCAAGCTCATCGCCATCACCCAGATGTCGAACGTGCTCGGCACCGTCGTGCCGGTCAAATCGATCACCGGCTTCGCGCACGCGCAGGGCATTCCGGTTCTCGTCGACGGCAGTCAGGCGGCCGTGCACATGGGCGTCGACGTGCGCGACATCGATTGCGACTTCTACGTCTTCACCGGCCACAAGACCTACGGCCCCACCGGCATCGGCGTGCTCTACGCCAAGACGGCGATGCTGGAGAAGATGCGCCCCTATCAGGGCGGCGGCGGCATGATCGAATCCGTGCACGTCGACGGCATCACCTACGGCCAGCCGCCGATGAAGTTCGAGGCCGGCACGCCGATGTTCGTCGAGGCCGTTGGGCTCGCCGCTGCGTTGAGCTTCATGATGCAGGTCGGCCGCGACCGGATCGCCCGCCACGAGGCCGAGATCGGGGCCTATGCCCACGCGCGGCTGTCGGAGCTGCCATTCGTCAAGCTCTATGGCTCGGCGCGCGGCAAGGGCGCTATCTTCTCCTTCACCATGGACGGGCTGCATCCGCACGATGTCGCCACGGTGATCGACCGGTCCGGTGTTGCCGTTCGCGCAGGCCACCACTGCGCTCAGCCGCTGATGGAGCGCTTGGGCGTCACGGCCGTCTGCCGCGCGTCGTTCGCCATGTACAACACCAAGGCGGAGGCCGATGCCCTCGTCGAGGCCTTGCAGCGTGCGCAGGAATTGTTCGCGTAAGGGGCACATCACCCCGGGAGTATGATGATGGAAGGCAAACCAATGGAGCGGGAGCCCGATCGCGACGCGACGGTGGCACAGGAGACATCTGCGCCCGGCGATGCCCCCGCAACCGCACCCGCCGAGCCCGCCACTGCAACTCCGGCAACCAGTGAGGCCACATCCGCGCTGCCGCCCGAGGAGCACGAGCGGCTGATGGGCGAGGTCATTGCGGCTTTGAAGACGGTCTACGATCCGGAGATCCCGGCCGACATCTACGAGCTGGGTCTCATCTACGACGTCGCCATCGACGCCGACCGCAACGTCGCTATCGTGATGACGCTCACCGCGCCTGCCTGTCCGGTGGCGGGCGAGATGCCGGGCTGGGTGGAGAATGCCGTCAACGCGGTGCCCGGCGTCGCCGGCACCACCGTCACCATGGCGTTCGATCCGCCCTGGGACATGAGCCGCATGTCGGACGAGGCGCGGCTCGCCCTCAATATGTTCTAATTCTAACTTCGCTACGCCGTTTTGCACTTGCAGCGCGACGCCCTATATCTGGGGCGAGGCAATTTTCAGGATTCGGCCATGCCCACACTGCACATCATGCCCAAGGTCATGACCATGACGAGCGCGGCTGCCGCGCGCGTGCGTGAGCTTATGGCCTCCAAGCCGGACGCGCTGGGTCTCAGGATCGGCATCAAGAAGGGCGGCTGCGCCGGCATGGAGTACACCATGGAGGTCGCCGACAGCAAAGGCGCACACGACGAGGTCATCGAGGACCAGGGCGCGGTGCTGCTGATCGAGCCCACCGCCATCATGTACCTACTTGGCACCGAGATGGACTACACGACGGATAAGCTCGCGAGTCAGTTCGTGTTCAAGAACCCCAACCAGACGGGCGCGTGCGGTTGCGGCGAGAGCGTCAATCTCGTACCGGCAGCCGAAGCGGGCGCTCCCTCGGCCAAGGATTGAGCGGTTCCCATGACTATCCCCGCGCAAAGCGAGGATTGGATCGAAGACGTTCTCGGATTCTGGTTTGAGGAGCTGGGCCGCAAGGCGTGGTTTGCCAAGAGCCCCGAGACGGACGCGGCGATCCGCGACCGCTTCACCATTCTCTACGAGGTCCTGACCACCTGGCCTGCTGGCGATGCCCTGGCGAGCCCCGAGCGTGCGCTCGCCACCGTCCTGGTGCTCGACCAGTTTCCGCGCAATCTGTTTCGCGACGATGCCAGGGCGTTCGCCACCGATGCGCTGGCGCGGGAGGTTGCGAGAGAGGCGATCGCGCGCGGCCTCGATGAAAACCTCACCGTCGATCAGCGGCTCTTCCTCTACCTGCCTTTCGAGCACAGCGAGGACACTGCCGACCAGCAGCGCGCCGTCGATCTGATCTCGGTGCTGGGCGACGACGAGTACACGCGCTTCGCGCTCGCCCACAAAAAGATCATCGATCATTTCGGCCGCTTTCCTCATCGCAATGAGGTCCTTGGGCGGAACTCCACGATGGAGGAAAAGGCGTTTCTGAACGAGCCGGGCAGCACATTCTAGCGCCATTGCGTCTCGCGCGCGCTCGCTACCCGGCCTATGCTTCGCCATGGCTGCAAGCGAAGGCTTCCTCGATCACCTGAAAGATACGCTGCGTGGGCTCGGTCCCGTCAGCGTGCGGCGCATGTTCGGCGGCGCCGGCATCTACGCCGACGGCGTCATGTTCGCGCTCGTCGCCGACGACACGCTCTATCTCAAGGCCGACGATACGACCAAGCAGGCCTTCGAGGCGGAAGGGCTTTCCCCGTTCGGCTATCAGGGCGGCGGTCGCCACGTCGCGCTTCCCTACTGGCGTGCGCCCGAGCGGCTCTTCGACGATCCCGATGAGATGGCCGAATGGGCGCGCGCGGCGCTCCATGTCGCACGCCGCGCCGCTGCGCAAAAGTCGAAGCGGCCTCCAACTCGCACCGGCACCCGGAAGCGCAAAAGCAAAATCTGAGGCAATGTCAGGCGTGCGTCAGCTCGGTAGCGCTAGGAAACAGACTGGTGATGAGACCCGCATGCCCTTTCAGGCTGCTTTCAGGTGCAGCGGGCATGGAGTGGGGCAAGGAGAAACGACCATGATCGCAAATACCAATGAAAGCTGGGGGCTGCCTGCGCGCGCCTTGCACTGGCTGATTGCGCTATTGCTGCTCGTACAGATCGGATTGGGCTTCGTGATGGACGAGGTCCCCGATCACCTGGAGAACTATTATCTCGGCCTGCACGCCTCGGTAGGCGCCAGCATTCTCGCGCTCATGATCTTGCGCCTCGGCTGGCGCGTCTTCAACGTCAGCCCGGCGCAGCCCGAGGGAACGCCGCGCTGGCAGGAAAATCTGGCCCACGTTGTGCACTGGGGCCTCTACCTTCTGACCTTCGCGACCATCATCGCCGGCTGGATGCTGATGGGCAGCGAGCGCGAGCCCTTGCCGGTCCTGGTCTTTGGGCTCTTTCCCTTGCCGCAGCTCGTTGCGTCGGGCTCGCCCTATCATGACCTCTTGGGCGAGGTGCACGAGACGCTGGCCTTCACGCTGATCGCGCTCATCATCGTGCACGTCGCGGCCGCGCTCTATCACCACGTGGTCCTGCGCGATGACGTGCTCCGCCGCATGAGCAGCGGAGCAGGTGGTGCCAAAGCCTGAGAGACGGCAGAAGACGAGGCTAGAGCGGAAGCTCGAGAGAAAAGTCGCTGGCTGAGCTATTACTCGCCAGCGACCTTTGCCGGTCGCTTCACCGGATTGCGCAGGAACGCCGGAATATTGCCGTCGAACCCTGATGACCGCGCAGCAGCCTGTTGCTGCGGCTGACGCCCACGTCCTTCTTGGCGCGGCTTGGCAGCGGCGGCGGGCCTGTTGCGGCCCGAAGGCTGCTTCTGGGCTGCTGCCGCCGGCTTCTGAGTTTCGGCCGGACGGCTGCTTGGCTGCTCGGACCTGCGCGGCTGCTCTCTCGGCTTCTGCGGCTTGGGCTGCTGCTCGGCGCGGACCTCACGGGCCTCGCTGGAAGCGGAACCCGACGACGAGCGTCCGCCGCGACCGCCACGTCCACGCGAGGGCTGCTTCGCCTGGCTGCTGCTGCCGGCGCGTCCGCCGCGCCCACGCCGGCGCTTCTTGCCGGCCTCGGTGTAGTCCTCCTCGCTCGGCCCCTCGCCAATCCAGGTGACGGGCTCGTTGAGCATCTTCTCGATGTCCTTGAGCGACTTGAGGTCGTCCATGCTGACCAGCGAGGTCGCGTGACCTTCCTTGCCCGCGCGGCCGGTGCGGCCGATGCGGTGCACGTAGTCGTCGGACTGCCACGGCAGGTCGAAGTTGAAGACGTGGCTGACGTCGGGGATGTCCAGGCCACGGGCGGCGACGTCGCTCGCTGCCAGGAACATCAGCTCGCCAGCGCGGAACTTGTCGAGCGTCTCCGTCCTGCTCTTCTGGTCCATGTCGCCGTGAAGCGCACCAGCCTCGAAGCCGTGCTTGACGAGCGACCTGTGCAGGATCGCCACATCGACCTTGCGGTTGCAGAAGATGATGGCGTTCTTGACGGTCTGGTTGCGAATGAGCTCGCGCAGAACCTCGCGCTTGGCCCAGTCCTCGCCATCGGGGCAGAACCGGAAGCGCTGCGTGATGGTTTTGGCCGTCGTTGCCGGCGGCGCGACTTCCACGCGGATCGGGTCCTTCAGGAACTGGCTGACGAGGCGCGTGATCTCGGGCGGCATCGTCGCCGAGAAGAACAGCGTCTGACGGCGAGGCGGCAGCAGCTTGCAGATCTTCTCGATGTCGGGGATGAAGCCCATGTCGAGCATCCGGTCGGCCTCGTCGATGACGAAGATCTCGATGCCGGTCAGCAGGATGCGCCCGCGTTGAAAGTGATCGAGCAGGCGTCCGGGCGTCGCGATCAGCACGTCGACGCCGCGATCGAGCTTCTTGACCTGATCGTCCATCGACACGCCACCGATCAGCAGCGCCAGGCTCAGCTTGTGGTTGACGCCGTATTTTTCGAAGCTCTGAGCGACCTGAGCGGCGAGCTCGCGGGTCGGCGCCAGGATCAGCGAACGCGGCATGCGCGTTCTGGCGCGGCCGGTCTCGAGCCGCGTGATCATCGGCAGAGTGAACGATGCGGTTTTACCGGTTCCCGTTTGCGCGATCCCAAGAACGTCGCGGCCGGTCACGGCGATGGGAATGGCTTCGGCTTGAATGGGAGTCGGCGTCGTATAGCCGGCGGCCTCGATGGCCGCCTGTACCTTGGGGCTCAGCCCAAGGTCAGCGAAAGATTTGGTTTCCAAAAGTAAACGTCTCCGTCTGCGTTCCATTTCTATCCGCGCCAACGCTTCACGCGGGCAGCAGATGACGGAGCGCAGGGGTAGAGAGGATTCGCCTAAAGGGGCAAAAAGCAATCGGGCCGTGCATCTCGAAAAGGGACTAATGGAATCGCGTCCCCTGCGCTCGAGCCAGGGATGTGCTCGCACAGGCGTTCAGAAAATGCAAGAAAAACCGCAGGATGTGGCCCCGCGCCGCAATTTTTAGGTGCACGGTTCGTCATCAATCCGTGATCTTTCCGTGGAGAGGCGGCAGGCGGCTCGCGCTGCGCCTGCCAGACGCGCCCAAAATGGCGGATTGACGCCTGCAAGAATTGCTCAGGACCCTGATTATCTGCGTGGCCGACGAGCTCGCATTCGCCACCCGACCGGACGGATTTCGTTAAAGGTTCTAAGGGACGCTGACCGCAGGATTTGCGGCAGGGCCGCCGCATGGCATTCGCCCCGCGATAGGCCTAAAAGGAAGCATTGGTTCGCTTAACTGTGTTCTGTCAGTATGGCCCCCGCGATTCGGCGATCGCATCGGCATCCGTGTGAGAGAAGGCCAACATGAACTCGATGGCAGCCATCGCCGAGCCTTCGGCACGAGCGTCAGGGCAAGGGCGTGATCGCCGGACGGCCGAAGCAATCAAGGCGCTCAAGGCGCGCGACAACGTCACCAACTGGATCTATCTGGGCCGCATCTACCTCGTCATCGCGGTAGCGATCGCGGCCGCCGTGTGGGTCAACGAGGCCGCCGCCGCCGGCACGATCGCCTGGTGGTGGAGCATCCCGGCCACGATCGCCGCCATCATCGTCATCGGCGCCTCGCAGCATCAGTTCGGTGGCGCCATCCACGAGGGCACGCACCACATCCTGTTCGCCAATCGCACGCTGAACGAGATGGCCTCCGATTGGCTCGGCGCCTTTCCGATCATGACGACGACCTATCACTACCGGCTGCACCACCTGGCGCACCACCAGTTCGTCAACGATCCCGAGCGCGATCCCGACATCAGCCAGTTGCACGAGAGCGATCACTGGCTCGACTTCCCGTTGACCCACATGGAGATCCTGTGGGCGCTCTTAAAGCAGCTTTGGCTGCCGAACCTGTTCCGCTACACGATCATACGGGCCAAATACAGCTCGATGGGCGGCGGCCATAACCCTTATGCGGACCCCAACAATCCCGGCACCGTCAGGCCCTTGCGCGCCGGCATTCTGTTTGCTGTGGGCGCGCCTGCGGTCGTCATTCCGCTGGTCCTTTACAACCAGGCGCTCGCCGTGGCGATCGTGCTGCCGGCGATGTGGGCTCTGGTCGTGGGCATTCTCTGGATGCTGCCCGACAGCGCCTATCCCGGCACACGGCTTGCGCCGGTGACGCCGATCCGCTGGCTCGGCATCTCACGCGTGACCTATCTTGCGATCCTCTACGGCGCGCTCTCGGCCGTGCAGCTTGCCGGCTGGGGCAACGCCTGGGGCTACTTCGGCCTGTTATGGCTCGTTCCCCTGTTCACGACGTTCCCGCTGTTCATGATCCTGCGCCAGTGGGTGCAGCACGGCAACGCCGATCGCGGCCGCTATACCAACACGCGCGTGTTCCTGGCGGGACCGCTGATGCGTTATGCCGTGTTTCCGTTCGGCATGGACTATCATCTGCCCCATCACATGGTCGCGTCCGTTCCCCACTACAATCTGCACAAGCTGCACGAGGCGCTGCTGCGCAATCCGGAATATGCAGAGAAGGGTGTGATCGTCGAAGGCTACTTCGGCGACGACGAGAACGAGAAGGGGTATCCCACGGCGATGGGCGTGCTCGGCGACAAATACGCGCCCAAGACGCGCGAGGCCGTCTACGTCGACAATGACGCGCTCGAGCACGCCGAGATCGTCGATGCAGAAGGCTTGGCGCGCGAGGTTGAGGCCTCCCAGCTACGCGATCAGTGATATCGCACCGCCAACACGCCGCATACGTCTCAAGCTGAATGCTAGGGCTTCTGGATGCTTGCGACGTAATCGACGAGCGCCTTGACGCGGGCGCGGGCCACCTCGGGCTTGCCCTTCTCGGCGAAGTAGAGCCCCCAGGCCGGCATCGCCGGCGTGCCGTGCCCCAACACGCCGCCGCCATTGCGGATGACGTCGGAGACCTTCGCGGCGGGGAACGCGCCATCATGTTGCGCTGCAATCGTCGTGAGGTCGGTCGGCCCGATCTTCATGGCATCGGCGAGCGGCCCGTTGCCGTAGCCCTCCACGCCGTGGCAGACCGCGCAGTGCCTCAGGTAGGCATCCTGACCCGACTCTACGGCGTCGTCCTCAGATTGCGCCTGCGCGGGGATCGCGGCGACAGAAGCCATGACCGCAACAAGCGCGCATGCCGCCAGCGCTGCAACTCCGGGTCTCGCAGTCAAGGTCTCCTCCCTCGTTATTGTCACGCAGCTACCCCCTGCGACCATCTCGCATCATGTTGACACGGCCGCAGGCTGGCAAGATTGATCGTCATCAAGCACTACCACCCTTGCGCCCTGCCTATTATGATCCGCGCCGGCTGACGAGGCGCTTGGTGCGGGGGGCACACGTCGGCTCATTTCTCGCTACGGAGACACGAGTTGAGCGCCAAACCCTCATTGTCCGTGACGGCCGGTGCGCCCGGGCTGCAGTACGCTGCCGCCGGCGCATGGACGGCTGTGCACGCCAACGAGCTGGAAGCCGTGATCGACGGCGCCGCGCGTGATCTCGGCGGCGAGGCGGCTGCCATCGACATGCATCGCGTCGAGGCCTTCGACACCTACGGCGCTTGGCTGCTCGAGCGGCTGGTGCGCGAGCGCAAGGCGCACGGCGGCGAGACCAGCATAGTTGCACTGCCGGAGCACTACCGCGATCTGTTTGCGGCGATGGACGAGGCGTTGATCGTGCGCCCGCAGGAGCCGCCGCAGGAGAACCGGATCGTCTCCACCATCGAGAAGGTGGGCAAGGCGACGGCAGCAGTCGGCGACGATCTCAAGGCCATCGTCAACATGCTGGGCGCCATCGGTGCTGCCACCGGAACCATGCTGAAGCGGCCGTCCACCTTCCGCCTCACCTCCGCGGTGCATCACCTCGACCGCGTCGGCCTGCAGGCGGTGCCCATCATCCTGCTGATCACCTTCCTGATCGGCGGCATCATCGCCCAGCAGGGCTTTTTCCATTTCCGCAAGTTCGGCGCCGAGACCTATGTCGTCGACATGCTCGGCATCCTGATCCTGCGCGAGATCGGCGTTCTCATCGTTTCGATCATGGTGGCGGGCCGCTCGGGCAGCTCGTACACGGCCGAGCTCGGCTCCATGAAAATGCGCGAGGAGATCGATGCGCTGCGCACCATGGGCCTCGATCCGATTTCCGTTCTGGTGCTGCCGCGCGTCTTCGCGCTCATCATTGCGCTCACCTTCCTGACCTTCATCGGCTCCATGTCGGCGCTGTTCGGAGGTGGGCTCGTCGCCTGGTTCTACGGCGGCATGGCGCCCGACATCTTCATCATGCGCCTCAAGGAGGCCATCTCCATCACCCACTTCAAGGTCGGCATGATCAAGGCGCCGTTCATGGCGCTGGTGATCGGCGTGGTGGCGTGCGCCCAGGGCTTTGCCGTCAAAGGCAGCGCGGAATCGCTCGGCCTGCAGACCACGGCCTCGGTGGTGAAGGCGATCTTCCTGGTCATTGTGCTGGATGGTCTCTTCGCGGTGTTCTTTGCCTCGATCGATATGTGAGCCGATGACCGCTGAGACCGCCATTGACGTTCGCGACCTCGTCGTCGGCTTCGGCGACAAGACCGTGCTCGACCACGTCTCCGTCGCCGTGAAGCGCGGCGAGATCTTCGGGTTCGTCGGCGGCTCGGGAAGCGGCAAGTCGGTGCTGTTGCGCTCCATCATCGGCCTTCTGCCGATACGCGGCGGCAACATCGAGGTGCTGGGCCAGGACCTGACGCGCGACAAGGACGAGGACGTGCACCGCGCCATCGAGCGGCGTTGGGGCGTCCTGTTTCAGCAGGGTGCGCTGTTTTCCTCGCTCACCGTCCTGCAGAACGTGCAGTTTCCCATGCGCGAGTATCTGACGCTGTCCAAGCGCCTGATGCGCGAGATGGCCGAAGCCAAGCTCGACATGGTGGGCCTGAAGCCCGACGACTGGAACAAGCTGCCCTCCGAGCTCTCGGGCGGCATGGTCAAGCGCGTCGCGCTCGCGCGTGCCTTGGCCCTCGACCCCGAGCTCGTCTTCCTCGACGAGCCGACGTCCGGGCTCGATCCGATCTCGGCGGGGGAGTTCGACGCGCTGATCCGCACGCTCCAGCGCACGCTCGAGCTCACCGTCTTCATGATTACCCACGACCTGGAAAGCCTCTACACCGTCTGCGACCGCATCGGCGTCCTGGCGGGCGGCAAGGTCGTGGCGCTCGGCACGATCGAAACGATGCTCCACTCCGAGCATCCCTGGGTGAAGTCCTATTTCAGGGGCAAGCGCGCCGACGTTCTGGCGCGCCGGCTCGCACAAGAAGCTTGAGGAACCGCGATGGAAACCCGCGCGCGCTATCTGGCCATCGGCGTATTCACGCTCACGGTAATCGCCGCAGGATTTGCTTTCGTCTTTTGGCTTTACAGCGGAGGAGGGTTCGCCGAACGCACCGACTATCAGATCCGCTTCGACGGGCCGG
>Ga0209347_1003435_pt1 | contig 18487 bp, 13 predicted proteins | sample AutmiccommuBRH23_FD_187382 | JGI IMG/M metagenome (GOLD analysis project Ga0209347, IMG submission 187382) | Deep subsurface microbial communities from Mt. Terri, Switzerland - Autotrophic microbial communities BRH/23 (SPAdes) (version 2) | ecosystem: Environmental > Aquatic > Deep subsurface >...
GAAGGCCGGTTGTACCAGGTGTGGTGCAACCGCTACCATTGCCATCCTGGAGGATGCAAGGAAAGTGTTTGGAACATGAACCATAACTTTCATTCCTGCTCTTTGCCGGTCAGGGCATAACAATGATATCAGCTGCCTGAGGGTTTTTGTGTGGAAGCAATTTGCCCAGGCGCCTAAATCCACTGACAAGCCGCTGTCAGCAATGTTTGTCTTTTTCATTACAGGATTCTCTATGATAGTGCTCGCAGGGGTAATATAAAAATAAGGATGAAGAAAATAGTAATAGCTGGAAGTTAAAGTGTCGGTTTAATCTTGAAGATGGATCACCAGCCTGGAAAGAGAGAAACAGTGACTGATTCCGTTTTTATGCAGGTATAGTGGGGGAAAGGTGCCAATCAGGCAGTAGCCACCGGGATTGATACTTTTTTAATGTTGCATAACTAAATGCATTGATTGGCTATCTTTATATAACCATTTACAAGTCATAAAGGATTGGGGATTAACTGGTGGAAAAACGGACCGAAGTTTTACAACAATGGAAATGAAGTTTGATCATGATACAGATATCGAACTGCCCATGCTCCCAAATGGAGGTTTTGTAATGAACATCCGGAAATAATTAATTTAGGTTTCGTTTTATAAATGAAAGAAGTAATTTAGGAATCTGGCTGAACAAAATTATATTTAATAAAATGATAAAATTTATTACTTTCCTATTATTCTGGTCAATGGCTCTTATTGGTACAGCAACTGTAAGACCTTCAGGCAAAAATCCGGCTGATTCTCCTGCCAAAGTAGAAATTAAAAAACAGAATGGCTCCTTTCAATTACTGAAAGAGGGTGAATCATATTTTATTAAAGGAGCTGTAGGATGGGATTTCCTTCATGAATTAAAAGCTGCAGGAGCCAACTCTGTGCGCACCTCTCCAAAACTGCTCGATGAAGCACACCGGCTGGGATTTTCAGTGCTGGTAAATCTTCCAATGCAGGCTGAACGCAGCGGCTTCAACTACAACGACGAAAAGGCAGTGAAAGAACAATATGAACGTGTAAAAAAGATTGTGCAGGAAAATAAAGACCATCCTGCAGTTCTGATGTGGGCTGTCGGTAATGAACTGGACCACATACCGGGTGATCTGGATTATAACCTGAAGATGTGGGATGCCGTTAATAATATTGCCGGTATGATAAAGGAGCTTGATCCTCATCACCCTGTGCTGACGGTGGTTGGATATGGAAAGCTTGAAAAGATCAATGACATAAAGGAACGGTGCCCCAACCTCGACCTGCTGGGCATCAATGCCTATGCTGCTCTGTTAAATGTGCCTGAATGGCTACAGAAATACAAATGGGATAAACCTTATATTGTAACCGAATGGGGGCCTTCAGGATGGTGGGAGGTGCCACGTACCAAAACCGGAGTCGTGATTGAGGAAACCAGCTCAGAGAAGGCTGGTGTTTACCGCAACAGGTATGAGAAAGTGATCCTGGGAGACCCGCTATGCCTTGGATCATATGTATTTTTATGGACAAGCAACAGGCAGGAACGTACGCACACCTGGTTCAATATGTTTCACAATAACCTGAAAACAGAAACCGTGGAGGTAATGCAGTACATGTGGACAGGCAACTGGCCTGAAAACCGTGCTCCCCAAATTAATAAACTGCAGATTAATGGGAAGGTGGCAACGGAAAGTATTGAACTTGCTCCCCAAAGTATCCATACAGCCCTTGTTCAGGTTACCGATCCTGATAACGACGAGCTGCGGTATGAATGGGAACTGCTACCCGAACCTGATCAGTTTGGAGCGTATGCCGGTCAGGGAGAAAAGAAACCAACCCCGGTGGAAGGATTTGTTATAGGAAAACATGCTAATGCCATTCAGTTCCGGGTACCTGAAGAGAAAAACAGGAATTACCGGTTGTTCTTATATGTATACGATGAAAAGGGTAATATTGGTGTGGCCAACATCCCGTTTTATGCTTCAGAAAGTTTGGAAACAAGCCAGGTAGAAAAGCAATGGAAACCACTTTTCAATGGTGAAACCCTCGACGGATGGCAGGTAAAGGCCAGGCCTGAAGATGTGGAAAAGAATTTCTGGAAGGCAGCCGAAGGAAAGATCGTTGTCAACTCTTTAGGCGACAGTCTGCACGATTATGTATGGCTGATGACCGATGAAGAATATGAAAATTTTGAACTGAAACTGCAGTTCCAGGCGTTCTCTCATTCTCCGGGTAACAGCGGCATTCAGATTCGCAGCAGGTATGATGATGCTACCTTCTGGCTCAACGGGCCTCAGATCGACATTCATCCCCCCGGGCCATGGCGAACAGGTATGATGTGGGATGAAACCCGTGGTAACCAGCGATGGATATTCCCAGACCTGCAACCTCCTGCATGGGTAGATCAACAAATGGCTGTTAACCCGGCTGTCATCTTTTTTGAAGACGGGGAAGATGTCTGGAATTCATTTCATATTCAAGCTGAGGGAATGAAAATCAAGGCCTGGCTGAACGGAACCCTCGTTACTGATTACAATGGGGAAAACGTCCTGAATGATCAAAACCACAAAGAAAAACGGGTGGGTGAAAAGGGACATATCGCCCTGCAGATTCATTCACATGACCAGCTAAAAATATATTTTAAAAATGTATTTATCAGGCAGTTGTAAAAAAACAGCTGACTTCTGGAGATGAGTATTATTGTAGAGCCGACTATATTATGAAAAGATCAAGCCTGTTATATGGTGTTTCACTGCTTTCTGCACTGGCATCTTGTGGTGATAAACCAGACCTGCAGGAGACTCCCATCAGAAATGTGGTAGTAATTGTAGCCGATGATCATGCTTTAAAAGTTACAGGCAGTTACGGCAACAACATCATCCGGACCCCCAACATCGACAAACTTGCCCGGGAAGGAGTGATGTTTACCCAAGCCTATTGTAATTCACCTATCTGCAGCGCATCACGTCAATCGATGCTAACCGGGAAATATCCCTATGCAACCGGGGTGAACCTTCTGTTTACTCCCTTTCCCGATGAAGGAAACATTACAATAGCAGAACACCTGAGGGAAAGGGGGTATAAAACTGCACTGGTTGGTAAAACCCATTTCAACAACTGGGCCTGGGCGCCCATATATGAAGAAGGACTTCCCGATCATGGGTTTGACACAATGATCGAAGGTGCTCAATACCGCCAGTATTTACAGCAGAATCCGCAACCTGCACTGCCTGATTATACAGAATTTTATGCCCCAGGTGAAATGGCTGCTGATAATATACCTGAATGGATGAACAGCCGGAACCTTCCTCACCTGGTTTATGATGAATACAGTTCAGGAACCTTCTATGCCCGTCAGGCGGTTCAGTTCCTGAAAGAAAACAAAGAAACTCCTTTCTTCCTGTGGGTGGCATTTTTTGAACCACACCACCCTTACTATTATCCTGTGGAATTTGCTGGAAGGTATAATCCGGGCGATATGCCACTTCCTGAAGGCAGTCTTGAAGATGATCGCTGGATACCTGCGAAGTTTCGTAATCTTACCGGGGAACAGAGGCGCGGAATCATTGCTGCCTATTATACCTCTACCGAATACATGGATAAAAATATAGGCCTGGTTCTGGATGCATTGAAAGAAAACGGACTGGAAGAAAATACACTTGTACTTTACCTGAGCGATAATGGGTACCTGCTTAACGACCACAGGAGATTTGAAAAGCATACCATGTGGGAGGAGGCCATCAGGCAGCCCATGATCCTGAAGGCAGGAAAATTGTATGAGCCAGGCTCCCAAACAAATGCACTGGTGGAATATGTCGATGTTGTGCCCACTGTACTTGAAATTCTGGGTGAACCCTCAATAGATGAGGTGCAGGGAAAAAGCTTTCTCCCGGTATTGAATGGTAAGGCCGGAGAACACAGAGACATTGGTTTCTCGACTTACCTGGAGGTTAACATGGCCATGGTATGCAGTAAAAAATGGAAGTATATATTCACCACCGGCAGCCGTGATCTGGGAATAGGATATGCCACCGGGTATGGTCCTTCAGGCATTGTACACAGGTTGTATGATCTTGAAAACGATCCACTGGAGGAAAGGGATGTTTCGGCGCAATATCCGGATGTGCTGCGTGAAATGCAGCAGGAGATGCTCAAAAGATTTACCGAAACACATCCCGATGCTGACCGGCTTCCTGAAAAACTGACTCCCGAAGGAAAGCTGGTATGGTTCTGCGAACCACGTGATACAGGCACGGATCAGTCGCCTGTGGATGTGCCTGTAAGGGTGTTTAAACAGTAAACCCAGTATACAGTTGTGCATTATCAAACTAAAACACTATTTTCAGGTGCTCATTAATTCAAATCAAATAATGAAACCATTTAAATCCATTGTAACATGTTTTGTATTGATTTCCCTGCTTCACATGTCTTCGCTTCAGGCTCAGACAGTCAGCCGGTGGGAAATATTTCCAATTTCTTTCATTTCAAAAAATGCAATTGATAATCCTTACGCAGCCATCCCGGTTGATAACAGAGATGATCTGCTGAAGGTAACATTCACCGGAACATCGGGTGAAGCCAAAGGGCACCAGCTGGTGCTGACAGGATTCTGGTACGGTGGAAATGAGTGGCGTGTGAATTTTGCTGCACCTTATCCGGGAAGTTGGGAGTATTCTTCTGTATCAAAAGACAGATCTCTAAACGGCAAAAAGGGCAGGATTGAAGTAAGGGAAAGTAGTCAGCAGGAGCTGGACGCCAATCCTGTGCACAGGGGCCCCATACGTGTCAGACAATCCGGCGATAATGAGGGGCACTGGTTTGAGTATGCCGATGGTGAACCTTTTCTTTGGGTAGGTGATACCTGGTGGAACTGGACCAACAGGAGGATACACTTTGAAACCTGGCAGAAGATGGTGGATAACCGTGCTGAAAAGGGCTTCAACATCGGGCAGCTTTTTGTTCCCGGCAACGGCTGGGGAAGGGAAAGTTCCCTGCTCGATGAGACGTATTCTGTTCTGGATACAGAACATGCAGAAAAGGTGGAAAAGATGATTGCATATGCCAATTCCAAAGGCATCACGGTCTGGATACATGGCTGGTGGAGCCGCCCTGATCTGGATAAAAGCATAGGCGCAGAAAAAATGAAGCGCTGGTGGCGTTATCTCGTTCACCGCTTCGGCGCCTATAACGTTATATGGGTACTGGCAGGTGAATATAACATGCACAACAATGCCGGTTACAGCCTTGATTTCTGGACGGAACTGGGTGAGATGGTTAAAAATGAAGATCCTTATAAACATATTGTCAGTCTGCATAACACTCCTCCTTTCTGGGACGGAGGTGCAGAAGCTCCGCAGTGGTCGACGGGAGAAGCAGTGCATGATGAACCCTGGCTCGATTATAATCAAAGCCAGAGCGGGCACGGGAAGTATGCAAACGAGATGATACCTGTTGTTGTTGCCGGTGAATATAAACGCACTCCGGCAAAGCCCATTGTGGTAACAGAACCATGGTATGAGTTTGTGGAAGGCAATCCCACAGGATTGGATGTCCGTCTGGCTGCCTGGGGAGCCATTCTTTCAGGCGCCGCAGGCCATACCTACGGAGGTGGTCACGTGTGGCTTGCAAGTGTGCCCGAAGCACCTTCACGCGGAGGCGGTGCATGGCCCATAGAAGTGGGTGCAGAAATCAGGTCGTTCGATTACGAAGGTGCCGTATCGATGCAGCACCTGGCTTCCTTTTTTAAGCATGTGAAATGGTGGGAAATGAAACCTTTCCCTGAACTGGTTACAGATTCCCCGCAACCTTTCTGTCTTGCCAATCCGGGGAAAGAGTATGTTGTTTACCTTCGCTATGGTGGCATGATGCACCTCGACATGGGTGAAACGGCTGCAGGAAAATCATTTTCCTGGTACTGGTACAATCCGGCTACCGGTGAATCAACATCCAAAAGGCAGGTGGCCGGAGGTCGTAAGGTTCAGTTTACGGCTCCCGGAATGTATCCGGGAACCCTTGACTACAGCGACTGGGTGCTGCATGTACTTAGTGAATAATATCAATAGAATCAGAATCATGAATTTACATAAACCGATTTCTTTCATATCAGCCTTACTTATCTGTCTTTCCCTTCAGGCTCAACTCTACACCACAGAATCGTGGTATGCTTTTTCTCCTTCCAATACTTTTGAACCTGGTGTTGTGGGTATGCAGTCGTGGCTGGATGCCCCTGCGGGTAAATATGGTTTTGTGCAGAACAGAGATGACAGGCTGGTATTTGAAAATGGAAAGGAAATTAAATTCTGGGGAACGAACATATGCAGCAGGCTGCCCTATGTGAGTGCAGAAAAAGCCGACAGTTTTGTGAATTTCATCGGGAAGTACGGGATCAATGCCGTCCGCTTTCATAAGTTTTCATGGTATGCTTATCATGATAACAAGTCAACTGAATTCAACCCGGATCTGTTTCAACGGTTCGATTATTTCCAGGCAAAGCTGCGGGAAAAAGGGATCTACTATGGCTGGTCGCACATATATGGCCATCGGGTTATGCCTGCCGACAGCAGCCGGCTTCTTGCCTATACTGAAATTAAAAACCTGAAATACCCCTGGTCGCACCTGAATGGTTCAACATCCAGTCTTGTAAATTTTGCCCCTGACCTGCAGGAACTGAGCATCGAACTTACAGTGAACATGCTTCAGCATGTGAACCCTCATACAGGTCTTCGTTATGCCGACGACCCGGCACTTGCGTTTATTGAATTTCAGAACGAAGACAACATCTTCTGGAGTGCCATCGGCCGTTCCCTTGAGCAGGCACCCACCTACCGGGCCTTGCTTTGCAAACAATTTTCACAATGGCTGGAAGAAAAGTACGGCAGTCAGGAAAACCTGTTAAAGGCATGGGGTGCCGGCATTCTTCCTAAAGGGGAAACCCTTGAAAAGGAAAATATTTTTCCTGATCCTAACCACGGACTCTTCAGCTGGGAGTATGAAACATCGCTGAAGGAAAACCGCCCTATGGCAATTCATATTCTTGATAAGATGAGGTTCCTTTATGAGAAGCAGGTGGAGTTCTACAAAAAGTTTGAAAAGGCAGTCCGTGAAACCGGGTATAAAGGTGTGCTGGTTTCTTCATGCTGGCAGGCCGGATCTGGCATATCGCACCTGTATAACCTGCGTGCCGATTACGAGGTTGGAATGATTGACCGCCACAACTACTTTGGCGGAGGGGCAGGAGGGCACCGCATGTCGGCAGGTAAAGTAAACAATACACCGCTGGTATCGCAGCCGGGTTCAGGTTTGCTCAGTACAGGCTTGCAGGATGTGGTTAACCGCCCGTTTTCATTCTCAGAATGGATGAGCCTTGTGCCCAATGAATGGACTGCTGAAGCTGCGCCTCTGATAGCGGTATATGGGTTGGGACTGCAGGGATGGGATGCATCCTTTTCATTTGCAACCGATATCCCACGTTTCTCAAAATACCTGCAGTCGGAAGGGCATGGAGTTTATAATGCCACCAGTCCGCTGCACATGGGTCTTTATCCTGCACTGGCACGCATGATTTACCGAAATGATATTTCTGAAAGCCCTGTTATTGCAAAACGGAACGTGCACATACCTTCACTGGCTGAAGGAAAAATGAGTTTTAATGAACTGGTGCAGCAGGGTTATGACGACAAGCAGTTTTCAGGAACGGTTTCTCCTGAAATGCTTGCCATCGGACGGTTTCCTATAAGCTTCAATGATGAATATATTGAAACGGAACTACCCGATGTATCTAAATTTTGGGACAACAATACTCAGGTCATTTCTTCAGTAACAGGTGAACTGAAGTGGCATTATGGCGAAAAGAAATATGTGTCACTGGATACAAAGGGCACAAAAGGTATGATCGGATTCACACAAAATGAGAAAATACAACTGGGCGACTGGCAATTTCATACGGAAAATCCCTTTGCAGTAATCCTGGTTACCGATTTTTCTGAAAATGGTGATCTGGCAACTGCTGAACGAATACTGGTTACGGCTGTCGGCCGTGCCCGTAATACAGGAATGGTATATGAATACTCCGGTGAAGGAACTACTTTAGTTCATGAAGGTACCAGTCCCTTGTTGATGGAACCTGTGAAAGCAACGATTTCAGTGAATAATTCATCTGCTTTCGAAGTATGGCTCCTGGATCACGACGGAGAAATGACTTCCCGGAAGCTGCAGGTCAAAAATGGAGCATTTACAGTTGACGGATCTCAGGATAAGACCATGTATTACCTGATTATAAAAAAAGAATAGCTTTTTTAGTTGTGGGTTGTACTCATCTCCTGACCTGTTTCAGCCAGCTTTTGAGGATTTAATATTTCTGCAGTGTCCACTGCCTGAAAGTAACGGACTGCCTTGCCATCTTTAAAGGTCCAGGTATGCGTGGCATTTGCCCTGAACTTTCTTCCGGTGGCTTTCCATGTTCCCGTGTAAAAACCCACCATTACAATTTTATCGCCGCCATCCACAAAATCCGTGATTTCGATGTTGAAATCATCATAGTATTGAGGTATTTTAGCAAATACATCTTCAATAACTTCCTGCACACCCCTGGAAATACCATTTCCTTTTACAAATGGAAGTCCGGAACATGAAACCCAAACAATATCAGGTGCCCAGTTGGCAGTAGCTTTTGCCACATCTCCCTCGGCAAAAGCCTTGTAGCCTTGTTGTAGTATCTCTAAATTACTCATAATAGATATATTTAAAAGGTTAAGAAAAAGAATATATAATTTACGGAATTTTCATGATCCGGAAGTTCTTTTTATGCCTCATATTTAAAATTTTAGAATATTTTTTTGTTAAAGTTTGGTAGCGGAATACAGGAACTATTCATTCCTGATGCTCTTATGGTTTATTAATAAAAATTCTAAATAGCATATTTGCTTGTCCACAACAAGAGATGAAAGATGTTTTAAATAATGAAAATGATATTTTTGTTTGGAATTGTAACTCAGAAAATTTGTACAACATGAATAGCCAAAGCTGGAAAAAAATCATCATTACCCTGTTCAGGGTAGCCATAGGCTGGCACTTTTTATATGAAGGCCTGTCAAAGTTGTGGGCTGTTAACTGGACCGCCACCGGGTTTCTTGCCAATGCCACAGGACCCTTTGCAGGGTTCTATCGCTGGATGGCCGCCTCCGAAGGTTTGATGAACATCATAGACCCTGTAAATATAGCAGCACTGATTTTAATCGGCCTGGCACTCTTCCTGGGTATAGCCATCAGGTATGCTGCCATGAGCGGAATCATGCTCCTTATGCTTTACTATTTTGCATATCCTCCTTTTGGGGGCTCCATATTCGCACCTGCAGAAGGCAGCCTGTTCCTTGTAAACAAGAACCTGATCGAAGCCATTGCGCTTTTAGGCATTCTGTTAATGAAAGAAAAGGGTTATGGCATCTATGCAGTTTCATGGTTTCAGCCTAAGAAACAGGAAGCTGAGCTTGCTGTTACACCCCAGGTTTCCAATTCCCGCAGGGAAGCCCTCAAGAACCTGGCTACACTCCCTGCCCTTGGAATAATCGGATTGGGCGCTTTTCGCGAATCACAGGAATTCGGTGTCGATACCTTATCCGGAGCTACCATACAGGTTGGTGGGGCCGATATCAGCCAGCTGAAGGGGAAACTTCCAACGGGAATGCTTGGCAAACATGAAATCAGCCGTCTCGTATATGGAGGAAACCTTATCGGCGGCTGGGCTCATTCACGCGACCTCATTTATGTGCCTTCCCTCTTCCGTGCCTACAACACCGAAAAGAAAATCTTCGAAACCCTGATGCTTGCAGAAAAAGCAGGCATCAATACAATCAACATAGGGTTCCCCACCATGGAAACGATGGTCAAGTACCGCAAGCTTACAGGCAGCAATATTAAGGTCATTACTCAGGTTCACCCTGACATGGAGAACAACGATTTCTATGTAAATATTGATAAGGCGGTCGATGCAGGAATGGACATCATCCAGGTGCAGGGGAACTGGTGCGACTGGCTTGCACGCGATAACAGGCTGGATGTAATTGATAAAATGCTGGGCCGAATCCGTTCACATGGCATCACTGCAGGACTGGGCTGTCATACAGTAGATGCACTGATTGCCTGCGAGCAGCAGGGCATCATCCCCGATTACTATATGCAGACTATGCACCACGACCAGTACTGGTCGGCACACCCCATGGAGAACCGTGTTGCCTATGAAGTGGACGGTAAAAAGTACCTCGACCACAACAAATTCCATGATAATATCTTCTGCCTGTTCCCCGACAAAACGGTTGAATTCGTCAATCGTGCCAAAGTACCTGTCATGGGATTCAAGGTTCTGGCTGCAGGTGCTATCAAACCTGAAGAGGGCTTCAAGTGGGCTTTCGAAAACGGTGCCGACTTCATCTGCGTAGGCATGTTCGACTTCCAGGTTGTAAACGATGTAAACATTGCCATCGATGTGCTGAACAACCTGCAGGGAAGACAGAGAGGCTGGGTTGTGTAAACATTAGATCCAGTAGCTATAGTTGCAGTATTTCCTTTCTTCCGGTTAATAGGAATATATACGGAACTTCCTGCCATATTTAACAGGTTGCTTCAGTCGTCGTGCCTCCTCCTTCGCAATGACCCCGGTTCAGGGAACTGCAGGAAAGAGAGGAAGGCGGAGGAGCCGCCTTCCTCTCTTTCCTGCTAACATTCTTACGCTACCGTCATTGGTAACGGACGCAGGGAGTGAAGCAACCTCATCTACTTGCGGACTATTGGCTAATAGTGATGACAGATTTGTATTCTGGTTTTAGTATTCAGCCAATAACTCACTTGTTGAAATCTTAAATTAATCGTTAACTTTACTTGAAAGTAATTTTGATGGACAGACAAATTACAGTTAAATTTCCCCGGGAGCTGGCACTTGCATTGAAAATGGCAGATTCTGAATTTGAAAAAGAGATTAAAATAATATCACTGGTAAAATTATATGAACTAGGTAAAGTTTCTTCCGGATTTGCTGCCATACTGCTTGATATGAAAAGAGTAGAATTTCTTAATAAATTAAGCGATTACAATGTTTCTATATTTCCTGATTTAATGGAAGATGAATTAGATTCAGATTATAAAAATGCATAAGGTCATATTAAAACATCTCTCATGAAAAAACATCTTCTTTCCATTCTTCTTACAGCCCTCATTTATCCGGCCTCTGCACAGGATGACAAGGCCATTTACCTTCTCGTCCGTGCCGACGATATCGGCTCTTTCCAGGCTGCCAACGTGGGTTGCATCGAATCGTACAAAAACGGAATTGCCCGTTCGGTGGAACTGATGGCGCCATGCGCCTGGTTTCCCCAAGCCGTAAAGCTGCTGAACGAAAATCCAGGCTACGATGTGGGCATCCATTTAACCCTTACCAGCGAATGGAGCAATGTGAAGTGGCGCCCGCTAACCCATTGCCCAAGCCTGGTGGATAAAGACGGCTATTTCTTCCCAATGGTCTGGAAAAACGATAATTTTCCGGCAGGCTCATCTATCTCAGAATCCAATTGGAAACTGGAGGAAATTGAACAGGAACTTCGTGCCCAGATTGAGCTGTCGCTAAGATATTTACCCCATATCTCCCATCTTTCAAGTCATATGGGTTTTACCAGCCTCGATCCCAAAATAGGGGAACTGGTCGACCGTTTAGCCAGGGAATATAAACTGGAAGTAAACATGGAAGGCTTTCAGCGCTTCCCGGGATGGGGCAGGGATGTGGCCATGGAAAAAAGGATAGACAAATTCTGTGAAAGCCTCGAAAGCCTTACCCCCGGCAAGTATCTTTTTGTGGAGCACCCCGCACGGGAATTTCCCGAAATGCAACCCGTTGGCCATACCGGCTATGAAAATGTAGCTGCCGACCGCGAATGGGTCACCCGCGTATTCACCAGCGAAAAGGTGAAGGAAACCATCAGGAAAAAAGGAATCAAACTGGTGAGCTACGCGGATTACAAGAGGGAATAGGAAGATGGAGTAAGATGTACCTCACTGTGTTGCGTCTTATTGGAACAATCATGAGATTCCTCACTCCACTGCGTTGCACTCTGCTGAAACAAACATGAGGTTCCTCACTCCACTGCGTTGCGTTCGGAATGACAGTGCTGGCCGCGAAGTGAGGGAGAAGCATTGGCGGCGAAGCCGCCAATGCTTCTCCCTTTAACCCTGACGCGCGGGTTGTCATTCCGACCGAAGGGAGGAACCTCATGTTGTAAAACTTGTCTTTATTTACCTGGCAATAGCTTTCTTTTTTTCTGAGTATAAGAAGTAGGATTAATAGACACTCCACTGCGTTGCACTCTGCTGGAACAATCATGAGATTCCTCACTCCACTGCGTTACGTTCGGAATGACTGTGCTGGTCGTGTGGTAAGGAAGAAGCAATGGCGGCTTCGCCGCCATTGCTTCTTCCTCTAACCCAGCCGGGCGAGCTGTCATTCCGACCGAAGGGAGGAACCTCATGCTGTTCATCCTCCGGGAATCTAATTCTTTGATCCTTTCTGATCAATTTTTCCAATGGGAGGAATCTCCACTTTCTTTTGCAATTCAAAAACCACATCAGAAACATCTTTTGAAAAAGGCACCGTTTCACGAATAAAACCATTCTCCGTTACCAGCACTTTCCATTCGGGATTCTTTTTGTTTATCAAATCCTCTTTCTTCAGGCGATTCCATTTTTTTAATTCTTTTTCTCTTTGAATTGCGAGATAGAAATTCTGGAATTCTTCATAATAAATGCAATATTCAAGATTGTATTTATCGGTAAATGCGTTTTTGATCAGGTGATGTTTATGTTCGTATATTCTGCGGCACAAGTCATTTGTAACACCAATATATAAAGTCGTTCGGTGTATATTGGTCATAACGTATACGAAGCCTGAATTACTCATAATATGTGATTTTAATTTTATTCGGTATAATTTGGAAGCGATTTATAAAGAGAAATTTACTTTATTTTCTGCTTTCCGACAAAGGAACTTGTATAAAAATGAAAATACTTTCCTGATTGCACTTGAGCAATATAAAGATTCCTCACTCCACTGCGTTGCGTTCGGAATGACAGTGCGGGTCGTGGGGTATGGGAGAGGCATTGGCGGCTTCGCCGCCAATGCTTCTCCCTCTTGCCCTCTCAGGCGGCTCGTCATTCCGACCGAAGGGAGGAACCTCATGTTGCAACCCTTGTCTGTTATTACCTATAAGGGAGGAACCTCATGTTGCTTTCTTGCCTGGAAGGGAGGAACCTCATGTTGCAACCCTTGCCTGCTTTTTCCTTGAAGGGAGGAACCTCATTCTGCAATCCTTATCTGTTATTACCTGCCATGGAGGAACCTCCTGCCACTAACCTCGTCTGTTTTTCCCTGCCAGGTATTCACCACTGGTTTTCCTTCATGCATAATTTTTAAAAAGAAATTTATATTATTTAATGTTTGGCATCCAACCTCCTGTACTTCAAATTAAATCTTTTACCGATTATTTCTATCTTTACTTGGAAACCATAAAAGAAGAACGATGAGAATTAAATTCCTTATTGTTATTATATCCCTTCTTGTTTTTATATCATGCCAAAATGAAAGGCAAACTTCTGGTGACAAAACATTTAATTCCTCCCTTTTCGAATTTCAAAACCTCGAACCCCGCTGGAATAGCTTCGAGAATCCAACTTCGGGTAAAGGATCGGGCGGACAGGAAAACAGGGGCGCAAAAGGCCACCCGTATGATTTCCTGAAAGCCGGAGAAACAAAAGTCCTGATGGATGTCAACGGCTCCGGAATCATTAACCGTATGTGGTTCACCATCCAGGACCGCTCCCCGCAGATGCTGCGCTCTCTCAGGATCGACATGTACTGGGACGGGGAAGAAATCCCTGCCGTATCTGCCCCCTTTGGTGACTTCTTCGGAAATGGCCTTGGAAGAATGGTTGCCCATGAAAGTGAATTGTTCTCAAGTGCCGAAGGAAGATCGTTCAACTGCTTTATCCAAATGCCATTCCGGACCGGGGCTAAGATTACCGTTACAAATGAAGGCAGCAAGGACCTGGATATGCTCTTTTACGACATCAACTTCGTTCAGGTCAGTAACTGGAACAATGACTACCTGTATTTCCACTGCTTCTGGAACCGTGATACTGCCACCACACCGGGTGAAGATTATGTCATCCTGCCTCGTGTGGAAGGAAAAGGACGGTTCCTGGGCGTCAACTTTGGTGTGATGGCCAATCCTGTTTACCAGAAGTCGTGGTGGGGCGAAGGTGAGGTGAAAATGTACCTCGATGGCGACGGTGAATTTCCAACCCTCATCGGCACCGGAACTGAGGATTATATCGGTACGGCCTGGGGACAGGGTGCGTTCATCAACCGCTATACCGGCTGCCCGGTTGCCGATACTGAAAACGACCACTGGACTTTCTACCGTTACCACATACCGGATCCTATTTACTTTAACAGCGAATTCAGGGCCGATATCCAGGCTATGGGCGGGAACATGAAAAACAAGGTTATTGAATTTATCGATAACGGAGCACCCTTAATACCCGTTTCTATCCAGGAAGGACAGGTATTCATGGGACTGATGGATTCCGTGCCGCCTGTCGATCTGAAAAGAGGGGATCTGATGGACGGCTGGACAAATTTCTACCGCTCCGACGACTGGTCATCGACGGCCTATTTTTATCTCGATAAGCCGGTAAGCAACCTTCCCCGGCTGGCCGGTCTGCAACTGAGAACCTACAGGATGTAATTAACAATATAAAAAATCATACAATGAAGTATTCGTGGATGACAAAAGGGTTTCTGCTGATCATAATCCTATGTGGTGTAATCCATTCCAATGCACAGGACCCCAAAAGATTTCAGAAAGAAATCGAAACACTGGCTGAAAAGGACTACTGCTTCAGTCCGGATAAAGAACTGCTGTTGTTTACAGGAAGTTCCAGCATCAGGATGTGGAACGATGTACAGTCGGCGTTTCCCGGGTACCATGTCATCAATAAGGGATTCGGTGGCTCGCACTTCAGCGACCTGATTTATTATTATGATGAACTCATCGGCCCTCACGACCCTGATTATCTTTTTATCTATGAAGGCGACAATGACATTGCTTCGGGCAAAAACCCAAAGAAAGTGAGGGATGAGGCCAGAATGCTTGTAAACAGAATCAGGCAGGATAAACCTCAGGCTAAGATCGTATTGATTGCAGCCAAGCCGAGCATTGCCCGCTGGGAACTGAAAAAAGAGTATGAAAAGCTGAACCGGCACCTTGAACGGATTGCCAAAAAAACTAAAGGGGTTGAATTTGCGGATGTGTGGAGTGCCATGCTCGACGAAAACGGGGAAGTTTACCGCGATGTATTTATCGATGACAACCTCCACATGAACGACAAGGGATACAGGATCTGGGAGCAGGTGATTGGCCGGCACCTGGAGCAGTGAAATAAGATTGTTTTGTGTGACTAAACCAGCTGTAAAATGAAACTAAAATCTTTGCTACTTGTGGCACTTGCTGTCGGTGTTTTATCGTGCCGCAACAACAACAAATCAGAAAGTGAAAGATCCTTCAATTCAGTATACGAAGGCGAATACCTCAACCGGCTGGCATTCCCCATAGGCGGAATTGGTGCAGGAATGATCTGTATGGAGGGCAGCGGCGCCATTTCTCATGTGTCGGTGCGGAATTATCCCGATGTGTACAATGAACCTTTCATGATGGCAGCCTTGTCGATTAAGGGAATCGAAAACGGGGCCAAAGTGCTTGAAGGCCCTGTACCGGGGTGGAAGGTGTTTGGCAATCCTATGACCGGAAACGGCGCTGGAAGCACCTCGTATGGCTTTCTGCGATTTGAAAATGCGTCCTTCGAAAGCCGGTTCCCTTTTGGAAAACTGAATCTGCAAGATAATGATCTGCCTGTTGAAGTAACGGTTACCGGCTGGAGCCCCTTTATCCCCACCGATGAGGATAATTCAAGCCTGCCGGTGGGTGGATTTGAATATACCTTCCGCAATACAGGCGACAGGGAACTTGAGGCTTTGTTTTCATATCATGCCGAAAACCTGATGCGCATTGAGATACCCAGCGAGTGGGGCGGCAACTATGAGCGCGGGCATTCAATTGCCGGGATGCCGGGTGGTTTCCTTCTGAAGCAGGAATGCCAGCCTTTAAAACCCCACTATAAAGGTGAGTTTGCAATCTTTACCGATGACCCTGCTGCCGTTACCGATCTCTGCTGGTTCAGGGGAGGCTGGTTTGATTCACGCACACTTTTATGGAAAGACCTTTCTGAATTTACATACCAGGCCGATACAACCACCCTGAATTCACCCGGCGCTTCCCTGTATGTGCCTTTTAATCTGGAACCCGGTGAGGAGAAAACAATCAGGCTGATGATGGCCTGGCATGCCCCTCATTCGATGCTGAGGGCCGGATTGGGGCCTGTTTCGCAGGAACAGCTGGCGGCCGATATGGCAGCCTGCCCACCTGAAGAAGGTTGTTGTGCCGATTTAAGCCATATCTATTATGAACCCTGGTATTCAGGAAAGTTTAAGGATATCGGGGAGGTTTCAGAATACTGGAAGATGAACTACAGCGATCTGAAAACAAAAACAGCTATGTTTACTGAAGCTTTTTACGCCTCAACACTTCCCCCTGAAGTCATTGAAGCAGTGGCTGCCAACCTTACAATCCTTAAGTCGCCCACCGTGCTGAGGCAAAAAAACGGGAAGCTGTGGGCGTGGGAAGGATGCCACGACAACAGCGGCTGCTGCTATGGCTCGTGCACCCACGTCTGGAATTACGCACAGGCAATCCCGCACCTGTTCCCTGCACTGGAACGTACGCTGAGGGAAACCGAATTCAGTGTAAGCCAGAATGAGGAAGGGCACCAGAACTTCCGCACCAGCATGCCCATCATGCCTGTCGATAACCACGGTTTCCATGCCGCAGCCGACGGACAGCTGGGAGGGATCATGAAGATCTACCGCGACTGGCGCATATCGGGGAATACTGATTGGATGAAATTGCTCTATCCTGAAGTGAAACGAAGTCTCGATTATTGCATTTCTGCCTGGGATCCTAAGGAAAAAGGAATCACAGAGGAGCCACACCATAATACTTACGACATTGAATTCTGGGGGCCGGATGGTATGTGCACAAGCTTTTATCTGGGAGCATTAACCGCCATCATTGAAATGGGAGAGGTTGCCGGAGATGATGTTTCGAAATACAGGGGTTTATTGGCGACAGGAAAACAGTTCCTTGAAAATGATCTGTACAACGGAGAGTATTTTATCCAGAAGATCATGGTGGAAGGACTTGAAGCTGCCGACCCGGTGGCTGCATCAAAAGTGGGTATCAACATGAACTACTCGCCCGAAGCCATTGAACTGCTGCAGAAGGAGGGGCCAAAATACCAGTATGGCAGCGGCTGCCTTTCAGATGGGGTGCTGGGTGGCTGGATAGGTAAAATGGCCGGAATGGACGATTTTATCGATCAGGCAAAAGTGAAAAGCCATCTCAATGCAGTGCACAGGCACAATCTTAAATCTGATTTATCGAAACATGTCAATCCGCAAAGGCCCGCATATGGGCTGGGGAAGGAAGGCGGGCTGCTGCTCTGCACCTGGCCTGACGGGGGAGAACTGACGCTGCCTTTCGTTTACAGCAATGAAGTGTGGACAGGCATCGAGTACCAGGTTGCCTCCCACCTGATGGCAATGGGCGAGGTTGAAAAAGGACTTGACATCGTAAAGGCAGTGCGTAAAAGGTACGATGGACGCGTACGTAATCCCTATAATGAATACGAATGCGGCCACTGGTACGCCCGTGCCATGGCAAGCTATGGCCTGCTCCAGGGACTGACCGGCATTCGCTACGATGCCATTGACAAGGTGCTTTACGTCGATTCCAAAGTGGGCAATTTTACAAGCTTCCTGTCAACCGAATATGGCTTCGGTACCGTGGAACTGAAAAGTGGAAAAGTTATACTTGATGTGGTGTATGGCGACATAGAGGTGAAGGAGATAGTGCAGCGCACAAAAGGGATATAACGTCCCTCCCAATTCCGCATGAAGTGGAAGGAAAGATGCTGCATGCAATCTGTTAGAAGACCCACATGACGCAGCTGTCGGAAGGATGCGGAAGAGAATGAAGAAGGCGGAGTAGCCGCCTTCTTCATTCTCTTCCTTTAACAGCCACAACAACATTATTGCAACCGCGAGGCACGGGCGGGAAGCCCGCCTGACCCGGCTAAATTTGAAACTATTACAATTAGTTCACAAATAATATTGAATCAGAAAATGGTGGTTCGGTGCTTTCCAGCATCATTTTGTAACTAACCTTTTTGGATTCCATCTCTTCCATGGAACTTGAAGGACCATAAACATCAATATAATTCTCTTCCTCAATCTCCTGAATTTTTAAATAAGTTCCCTCATTGGTTTTTATTA
>Ga0209347_1003437_pt1 | contig 18475 bp, 18 predicted proteins | sample AutmiccommuBRH23_FD_187382 | JGI IMG/M metagenome (GOLD analysis project Ga0209347, IMG submission 187382) | Deep subsurface microbial communities from Mt. Terri, Switzerland - Autotrophic microbial communities BRH/23 (SPAdes) (version 2) | ecosystem: Environmental > Aquatic > Deep subsurface >...
AGATCCCCAAGCTGCGGGCCGGTTCGTTCTTCCCGTCGCTGCTGGAGCGGCGCCGCCGCATCGACCGCGCGTTGCATGCGGTGATCATGGAGGCCTACGTGCACGGGGTCTCGACCCGCAGCGTCGATGACCTGGTCGCGGCGATGGGCGTGCAGGCCGGGGTATCCAAATCGGAGGTCTCCCGGATCTGCGCCGGGCTGGACAAGGAGATCGAGACCTTCCGCTCCCGCAGCTTGTCCCACACCGAGTTTCCGTACGTGTTCTGCGACGCCACCTTCTGCAAGGTCCGGGTCGGCGCTCACGTGGTCTCTCAGGCCCTGGTCGTGGCTACTGGGGTGTCCATCGACGGCACCCGCGGGACGCTATCTCGAAGTGGTTGCGGAGGTGGTGATCTCGGAACTTGTGAGGTCGTTGTGGTCGGTATAGTTACAGGCCTTCGAGGAAGGCGAGCAGCCTGTCGCGCGGGCGGTAGCAGCCGGGTTTGGTCGTGGGCGAGGTCATCGCATCGAGGGCTCGCTGCTTGATGGTGAGGTCGGTGTGCAGGTAGATGCCGGTTGATCGGATGTCGGCGTGGCCGAGCCATAATGCGATGACCGCGGTGTCGATTCCGGCGCGCAGTAGCGACATTGCGCAGGTGTGCCGCAGCACGTGCGGGTGCATTTCGGCGGGTCGGATAGTGGGGCACGTTCGCGCGGCGGTGACCGCGTGCAGTCGGACGAGCCGTTCGACTGCGTCGGTGCCGAGCCTCCGTCCGGTCCGGGTCGGAAACAGGGGTTGATCAGGGACGTCGCCACGCTCGGTGAGCCAGATACGCAGCACTGCTTGGGTTGTCGTCGTCAAGGGAACCGCGCGGCGCTTTCGGCCTTTCCCCAGGCAGCGAACGCTGGATCCGTCTCCGAAGGTGATGTCGCTGCAGTTGAGACCGGTCAGTTCTGCAACCCGCAGCCCAGTCTGGCTCGCCAACAGCAGCATCGCACGGTCTCTGCGGCCTTCCCATCTATCGGTGTCGGGAGCGTCGATGAGCGCCTCGATCTCATTCGCGGTGAGGAAGGTGATGAGTTGCGTGTCGAACCGTTTGGCCGGTATCGCTAAGACCCGCTGGATCACCTAGGCGTGCTCGGGGTGGCGCAGAGCGGCGAAGCCAAACAGGGAGCGGATCGCGGTTAGCCGAAGATTGCGGGTGCGGGCGCTGTTGCGCCGGACGTGTTCGAGGTGGTCGAGGAACGCCGCGATCAGGTCGGCGTCGAGGTCGGTCCAGTCCAGCCGGGAGGGCGCCTTGCCGGTGCGCTCCTGGGCGAACCCGATCAGCAGTCGAAGGGAGTCGCGGTAGGACGCGATGGTGCGTGGACTGACTTGGCGCTGCTTGGTGAGCCGGTCGGTGAAGAACGCCTGCAGCGTCGGCGTGATGGGGCTCATCGGGTGCCGCCCGGCGTGCTGGTTGCTTCCAGGCGTGAGGCCGCCAAGGCTAGCAGTTCTGGGGCAACGCCAGAACTATGCCGAGCATTTGCAGATGGTGGAACCGATCCACAAGACGTGGTGTCCTGGATTCAAACCGATCTCGACGGTCATCACCCGCCGAGAGCGTCGCTGCGATCACCGTTTCTGATCCGCCTCACTGTCAGCCAATTGGTACTGCCCGCCACCCCAGCAGACAGCAGCGAATTCATCGCCGACCAATTCGCACTCACGGCATTCCGGTATCTCGGTCTGTAGCGACTCACAACTCCTGAGAGAATGCGTCGTGCTCGGCCTCGGAGTCGCGCATGAGCGGGCCGTACCGGTGCAGCTCGGTGACGATGTCGGCGAAGGGGAGGTCGTAATACCAACCGCGGTCGTTGAGATACTCCATGTGCTGGCTTCCCTCACCGTCGTGCGCATGAAGGAGCGCATCGTTGTGGCCGTCGAAGTCGATCGGCGGCACACCGAATCGGGCGCAGAGCTCGGCGTTGAACGCCGGCGTCGCCTTCACCCAGCGGTCGTTGAGTCGTAGTTCGCTGTATCCGTGGTAGACGAATACGTCGGTACCTCCCATCCGGGCACGCAATGTGGCGGTCTGTAGGTGATTGCGCACGTCCGCGAAGCCGAGCCGGGCGGGAATGCCTGCTGCACGAGCTGCCGCGGTCAGCAGGACCGCCTTCGGTACGCAATACGCCGTCGACGCGGTCGCCACGTAGCTCGCCCGATAATGCTCGGGGTCGTCGTCGGTGCTGTAAGGGTCATACCAAATCGTGTCCCGCACCGCGGTGAAGATCAACCTCGCCTTCTGAACAGGATCACGGACGTCGCCGACCGCGTTCTCGGTGAAGCGCTGAACATGGTCGTGCTGCCAATCCAGAAAACCAGTCGTCTCCAGGAAAGTCGAATCGTTCGAACTATCACTCACAGAAGGCCTTCCAGTTGGGAATCGACATCGATATCGACGGTGCCAACGGATCGACTGGCATCCTCGAGGGCTTCGACGAGACGCATCTCGGCCTCCGGGATCATCGCGGCAACATCGGCCGCAGCTAGGCTTCGGCTCCGCAGCGATGTGCCGACATTGGTGGCTGCGGCCGCAAGCGCAGACCACGCCTTGGAGGCGTCTCTGGCCGCCGCCGCCGCCTCGGCGGTGGCGGCGTCATGTAGGAGGTCGGCGATGTCCTGGCAACCCTGTGCCTGCAACGTGCGAAAAAGCCCACCCCCGGTGCCAGCCTTCTCGATGAACGCCCCGAGTCCGAACAATGCCGCGGTCAGTGCATCGTCATCGAACAGTGTTGGCCAACAACGTAAGTCATCGGCGAAGTCCTGCACACCCTTCAAACCCGAGGATTCGACCTCAGCCGCCTCGACGCGCGGGGGCGGCGCACCCACGGCGCCGCCGCGCATGAACGCTGCGCTCGCAGCCAGTGCGGCACCCGCAATGGGGCGAAGGTCGGGCACTCGGTCCGGCCAGTCGACTTGATACGTGGTGTGCCGGGTAGGCGTAGGGAACCCAACTGAGGACCGCGCTCGTCGCAGATCGTCATAGGGAACCAGTTGGGTGGTGTCGCGGTCATTGTCGACGACGTAGGCCACCCGTTGCTCGTCATCGTATCCGATGATGACGATGTCGTGGCGGCTCATATGCAGCCGGACGCGCAGATAGGGAAGTTCGCCGATGTCAGCCCACACCATGACCGGTCGACCCTTGTCGACTTCGTCGGTCACAAATGCCCATCCCGCGTCTGGGTCATCGGTCGATTGCACGACGAACTTTGCGCCAATCCGGGAGAGGTAGTCGTCCTCCAGGTCGTTTCCCCGCCCCACCAGGTAGGCCTGCGGAGACAACTGCGGAGAGCGGACGTAGGAGAAGCCCAAGGCGCCACCGAGGGCGAAGACCAATCCTTCACTGGGGCCCCCTGTCTCCCAACCGAGTCCGGCCCATTCAGTAAGGTCACGAAGCGCGCCCGAACCGCAATGCCCTCCCTTCCTATGCCGGTAGGGAATCTGAATCCTCGTCATCGCCCGCCTCCTCGCGTATCCAATCGCAGAGCTGTTAAGCCTCGAAGGACAATCCGTTTCGCCACGCGGGTTCCCCCGCGGATCGTAGGTGTGGAAACCGGTTCAACAGACGCGGGAACACTTTGACGCCTTCGCGGCGTGCCAACGGTCCACCCAGGCACAAGCGGATGACCGCCCCGAACGCCAGCACTTGCCGGCCCCGCCGGACCAGACCGAGTGCCCCGGCCGAATGTCACCGCCTATCGCCTTGCGGTGCACTGCCGTTCGCCAGTTTGGTCTGCACCAAACCGTCGGCGCTGAGCTCCGCTTTCTGTAGCGTCGTCTCCCTCCGGTTTCGGCTGCTGCATCAGAAGCGGATGAGTCCTCGGATGTTGCGGCCTGATCGCATGTCTGCGTAGCCTTCGTTGATCTGATCGAGGGTGTACTCACGGGTGATCAGCTCATCGAGCTTCAGGTGTCCGGCGTTGTAGAGTTCGACGAGCCGCGGGATGTCGTGGGCGGCGTTCGACGAGCCGTACAGCGCGCCGCGGATCTGCTTTTCGTAGAGCGTCAATTCCAGCAGTGAGCCCGACATCGAGGTCTCTTCGGGGTGTCCGATCGCGGTAACGACCACACGGCCGCGTTTACCGACCAGTGACAGCGCCTCGGCGGTGTAGGCCGCTTCGGCGACATCGGTGGTCAACACGCACACATCGGCGAGTCTGCCGCGGGTGATGTCGCTGATCAGTGACCAGGCCTCGTCGATCGTGGCAACGGCATGCGTCGCGCCAAAAACGCCGGCTTGTTCACGCTTGAACGCCACCGGGTCGACGGCCACGATGGTCAACGCGCCCGCGATGCGGGCGCCTTGAATCGCATTCATGCCGATGCCGCCGGCGCCGATCACGACCACGGTGTCCCCGGCACGCACCTCGCCGGTGCGCACCGCCGAACCATAACCGGTGGTGACACCGCACCCGATCAAGGCCGCCTTGTCCAGCGGTGTTCCGTGGTCGATTTTGACCAGAGACGCCTTCGGGACCACGGTGTATTCCGAGAACGTGCCCAGCAGGCACATCTGGCCGACGTCCTCGCCGCGGGCATGGAAACGGTAGGTGCCGTCGATCTGGGGTCCCATCATGAGCGCCGCACCCAAATCGCACATGTTCCCCATCCCCCGTGCGCAGTAGGAACAGTGCCCACACGACGGCAGGAACGTCAGGATCACCGAATCGCCCTCGGCGACGTTATCGACACCTGCACCCACTTCCACCACGGTGCCGGCACCCTCGTGGCCACCGACGACGGGCAGCGGAATGGGCAGGTCACCGGTCACGAGGTGCTCATCTGAATGGCACAACCCGGTCGCGGTCAACCGGACCAGCACCTCATCGGGGCCGGGCGGATCCAACTCGACCTCCTCGACCTCCCACTTCTCTCCCAAGCCCCAGAGCACCGCAGCGCGTGTCTTCATATGAGTCTCCTTAACGTCGATGTTTCGGTCGCAGTGGATTGATGATTCACGCCAGTGTCTCGACGGTGAGGTCACCGTCGGCGTACTGGCGGCGCAGCTTCTTCTTGTCGAACTTGCCGGTGGAGGTCAGCGGAATGTCGGTGACGAACGTCCACCGTTCCGGAAGCCACCACTTGGCCACCCGCGCACGCAGGAATCCGGCCAACTCCACGGCGGTGGCGGTGCGGTCGGCAGCCAGGACGACCACCGCCAGCGGTCGTTCCTGCCACTTGTCGTCGGGAACCCCGATCACCGCGGCAGTGCGCACCGCAGGGTGAGCGGCCAACTCATTCTCCAATTCCACCGAGGAGATCCATTCGCCCCCGGACTTGATGACGTCCTTGGAACGGTCGGTCAGCGTGATGAACGCATCCGCGCTGATCGTCCCGACGTCCCCGGTGCGCAACCACCCGTCCGGCGACACCGCCGAAGTGTCATGCTCGTAATACGACTGAGTGATCCACGGGCCGCGGACCTGGATCTCCCCCACCGACTTTCCGTCCCAGGGCTGCTCGGCACCGGTGTCATCGACGATGCGGGCTTGCACACCGGCCACCACCCGGCCCTGGGTTCCGCGCAGGTAAAGGGACCTCTCCGGGGTATCGGTGTTCCGCGGCAATGCGACCGCGGCCAGCGGGGAGGTCTCGGTCATCCCCCAGGCCTGCACAATGCGGACGCCCAACTCGTCATAGGCGGTCATCAACGACCGCGGAACCGCCGAACCACCGCAAGCCACCAACTTCAGCGAACTCACATCGTGGCCGGGATTGTCGCGCAGGTAGTGCAAGACATCGGTCCAGATCGTCGGCACAGCACCCGCCATCGTCGGCCGGACCGCCTCGATCATCTCCACCAAAGGCCCCGCGTGCAGGAAACGGTCAGGCAGCAGAAGCTGCGCCCCCGCCATCATCGCCGCGTACGGCAGCCCCCACGCGTTGGCGTGGAACATCGGAACGATCGCCAACACCGTGTCGTCAGGACCGACGCCCAACGCATTCGAGGTGCACGCCGCCTGAGAGTGCAACCACGTCGAACGATGACTGTAGACAACACCCTTCGGGTGACCGGTGGTACCGCTGGTGTAGCACATCGCTGCTGCCGACCGCTCGTCGACGTCGGGCCAGTCGAACGTGCTCGGCTGGGCGGCCACCACATCGTCGTAACGAAGGACGTCCTTTCCGCACCCTTGGACCGCGGCAAGGTCACCCGTGCCGGTCACCAACACCGTGCGGACCGAGGTCATCGACGGCAACGCCGCCGCCAACAGGGCGAGCACCGTATCGTCGGCGATGATCACCCGATCCTCGGCATGATTGGCGATCCACGTCAGCTGTTCCGGCGGCAGCCGCAGATTCAACGTGTGCAGCACCGCGCCCATCGACGGCACCGCCGCGTAAGCATCCAGATGCTCCTGGTTGCTCCACTGCAGCGTCGCGACACGCTCATCTCCACGAATGCCGATCTCGCGCAACGCATTCGCCAGCCGTGCCGCGCGCTCCCCCACCTCGCGGTAGGACACCCGAGAGATCTGTCCGGGCCCCCGCGCGGTCAGCACATCGCGATCACCATGGATCGTCGAGGCATGGCGCACGATCCCGGCCACCGTCAACGGAACATCCTGCATGGTGCTCTTCATCGCACGCCCGTCCTGCAGCCCACCGTGAAGCGCCGGTCACACATCGATGAGGTCCTGCCGATTCTCGTTCTGCAACAGCAACCGGTACTCCGGGAACAGGTTCTTGGCCTGCGGGATCATTTTGATCAACTTCGCCGCCGGCCCCTTCGCGCGCACCGTTCCCTTGGCCATCGCCATCGTCAGGTTCACCTTCCCCAACCAGAACTTGTTCCCGGTGTCCGCCGACATGAACAGCTCGACATTGGGCACCGCGGTACTGCCCGCTCCCGTCTGCACCACCTTGTTCGGCATGTCCACCGTCACCACTGCGTCCGGATCGGTGTAATGCACCCGCAACACCACACCCGAATTCACGAGCTTATCCGCCAGCCCCTCCTTCTCCAGGCCCCGCCGAAAGATTCCAGCCAGAAAGGTATAGACCTCGTCCTCATCCTTGAACACCGCCATCATCAACCTCCACCAAACTCGTTGTCACAAATGAACATTCGTGATCATCGTCACAGACGTTCCTTTCCGAAATGCAGCCCGAACTCGCTGTCGTCGTACCCATCACCCCAAGGACCCGTCACCTCAGACGGAGCCGGCGAGCACCAGTTCGGACCGGTCGATGGGGAGTTGCTGCGTGATGATCCGCTTGCTGACCATGAAGTCGCGGGGACGGTTGATGCAGTCGGCGGCAATGAGCTCGCCGGCACGGAGGTAGAAGCAGGTGAAGTCGCGGTCCCTGGTCGGGTCGCCGCTGAGGATGACTTCGTCGTACCCGGTGTTGAGACCGGCGATCTGGAGCTTGAGGTCGTATTGATCTGACCAGAACCATGGAAGCGCTGATATCTTCTTGGACTTCCCGCAGACGGTCGCCGCGGCGACTTTGGCCTGCTCGGCCGCGCTGGGCACGGACTCCAGGCGTATGCGACGGCCGTAACGGGCCATGTCGTGGCTGGCGCAGTCCCCGGCGGCCACGATGGCGGGGTCGCTGGTCCGGGCCTGGTCGTCGATCACGACGCCGTTGTCGACGACCAAGCCCGCGGCGGCGGCGAGCTCAGTGTTGGGCTCAACGCCGATGCCGACAATGACGAGGTCGGCGGGAATCGATTCGCCACCGGCCAGGATTACTTCGCGGATCCTGCCGTCGCCAGACAATGCCTTGACCAGCGCGCCCGTCCGGATGTTGACGCCCTCCTCGCGGTGGATCCGGTCGAAGAACGCCGATACCTCGGGGGCGGTGACCCGTTCGAGGACGCGCTCGGTCGCCTCGATCACGGTGACCTCCAGACCCAGTGCACGCAACGAGGCGGCCGTCTCCAGTCCGATGTAGCCGCCGCCGACGATCACAGCCCGACTCCCGGGGCTGGTGGCCTCGCGGATCATCTCGACGTCCGCGGCGGTGCGTAGGTAGAAGACTCCGGCCAGGTCGGCTCCCGGGGTAGGGAGCCGACGAGGGCGGGCGCCAGTGCATAGCGCGAGCTTGTCGTAGGGCAATGCGTCGCCGGTGTTCAGCGAGAGGTGACCCGCTGAGCGGTCGATCGCCTCCACCGTCGCATCCAGGAGTTGGATTCGCTGCTTGGTGTAGAACTCGGCGTTGCGGATCGCGAGCTCGTCGACTGTGCACTTCCCGGCCAGATATGCCTTCGACAGCGGAGGGCGTTGGTAGGGCAGCGCCGACTCGTCGCCGATGAGGACGATCTCACCGGTCCACCCTTCCTGGCGCAGACTGGCCGCGAGTTGGGCCCCGGCATGGCTGGCCCCGACGATGAGCGTCCGCTCCAACGTCATGTGGCGGATTTCGGGGTGAGTCGGACCATCATCTTGCTGATACCCCTCACGAAGTTGGACTGCACGTACTCGGGATCGCCGACGACCTCGATGTTGTCGAAGCGAGGAAGCAACTCCTCCCAGAGAATCCGCAGCTGCAGCTCGGCCAGCCGGTTCCCCATACAGCGGTGGATGCCAAAGCCGAAGGAGATGTGGTTGCGGGCGTTGGCCCGGTCGATGATCAAGTCGTCGGGTCGATCGAACACGCGCTCGTCGCGGTTGCCCGACGCGTACCACATCACGACCTTGTCGCCCTTGCGGATGAACTGCCCGTTCAGCATAGTGTCCGCCTTGGCGATCCGGCGCATATAGGCCAACGGTGTCTGCCACCGGATGACCTCCGAGACCATGTTGGGGATCAGGTCGGGGTTTGCCTTCAGCTTCTCGAACTGATCTGGGTACCGGTTCAACGCGAGGACACCGCCGCTCATCGAGTTCCGGGTGGTGTCGTTGCCTCCGACGATCAGCAGCACAAGGTTGCCCAAGAACTCCATCGGTCGTTTGATCAGATCCTTGGTGCTCTCGTTGCTCTGCAGCATGGTGATCAGATCGAAGCCGGGTTCCTCTCCGGCAGCTGTCCGGGCCGCCTTGTCGTGCCAGTGCTCGCTGAGACCTCGCGCCATGTCGCGCATGCCTGCGAACGTCTCGTCAAGGTCCGAGGGACCGCCATTGGCTTGCTCCATCGAGGTTGCCAGATCTGACCACTCGACGAGTTTGCGACGCTGCTCGTACGGGAAGTCCAGGAGGGTTGCAAGCATCCGCGCGGTCAACTCGATCGAGACATTCTGCACCCAGTCGAACGGCCGATCCACGGGCAGGTTGTCCAGCACCTCCTGCACGCGTGATCGAATCAGACCCTCCATCTCACGCAGGTTCTTGGGCGCGACCACCCCTTGGACAGCGGCCCGCTGCCTGTCGTGGCGTGGCGGATCCATCGCGATGAACATCGCGACATCAAGGAAACGAGGCGGGGCCCCGATGATGATGAAGGGCTCGGAGGAGAAGACCTCATGGTTCTTCTCGACGGCCACGATGTCGGCATGCCGCATGACGGACCAGAACGGACCGAACGGACTGTTGGGTTGATAGTGGACCGGAGCTTCGTTGCGCAGGCGCTCGTAGTATGACTGCCAGCGCCCCTGACGATAGAGGAAAGGGTTGCTGAGGTCGATGTCGGCGAGTTCGACGTCCTCGACCGGTGGGATGGGGCTCTCGGCGAAGAGCCTTTTCCCGTTCGTTCCGGTCACCAAACGCCGGGTCTTGTCATACAGGTGTGCGCCTTGAATCTGCAGGTCCATCGGGATGGTCGCCTGCACTTTCTCGGTGATTGCTTCAGAAACCTTCATTCCGTCTTATCCGTCTCTCTCGTCGCTACAGTTGGAACTCGGGCAGATGGACGATCAAGCCGTCCCACGCCTCAGAGACCTGCATCTGGCAGGACAGCCGGGAGGTCGGCTGACGCTCGGGGTTCATCGCGAGCATCTCTTCTTCAACGGCGCCGGAGAGGCCGACCCGATCGGACCACTGCGGGTCGACGATCACATGGCAGGTCCCGCACGCAGCTTCGCCTCCGCAGTCGCCGTCGATGCCGGGCACTACGTTGTTTTTCGCGACCCGCATCAGTGACTGACCTTCCTCGAGAGGCGCCTCGTACTTCTCGCCGTCGTGGGAGATAAATGTGACAACTGCCATAGCCAGCTCCTTGCGTGTCCTCAGTTACTTGACACCAGTCTTGCGCAGGATGAGCGCTGCGGCTATGTTCGCCGGAGTCAGAAACTTGTGAATTCGGCTCAAAGGGACCATGGTCAGTGAACCTCAATGACGCGGGTGTGCCTCCACTCGCATTCGTGCAAATGCTCGAGAGCCCGGCATTCGACCCAGACGCCGTCGCGCGGCTTCGCAACATCATGGCTCGCGAAGGAACCGACGAGGCGACGCTGATTGAGCGTGATGTCCAGGCCCCGTTACGGTGGTTTCGGGAGGTCTACCCCGATCTCGACGTCGACCAGGCAACCCTGCTCGGCTTCGCGTTCGCCGGACAGGCCCAGTTGACATCCTTCGGCCCGTTGAGCGTTCCGCTGGTCAGCGCGGGCTCGGTAGCCGAGATCGTGGAGCTGCTCACCTATCTGCCGTTGATCTCGACAGCTGTGACTCCACAGTTCCATCCCGGTTACCACGGCCTCACCGTCGGGTTCACCGGGCACACCGGCGATCCGGCCCTGGACTGCCTGGCCGTCACCTACAGCGGGTCGGCGTTGTTGCGACTACTGGATATGCTCGTCGGTGACGCGTCGACCGTCACACTTCACCTGAGTTGGCCGGCGCCCGTCGCCCTGGCCGATCGGGAGAACGACCTGGCGCACGCCGGGCGCCTGTTCTTCGACGCTCCGATGTCCTTCCTCCATGTTCCCGCGGACACGCTCAACGAGGTGTGCCGGTTCTCCGATCCCGTCGCGTATCGACTCGCCATCGTCGATCTGCAGCGAACTCTCGACCAGCGCACCGAAACCACGTCGTTCTCGGAGAAGGTGAGACAGTTGCTGCAGAAGGATCCCGGACAGCGAAGTAACCATTGGTTCGCACATGAGCTGTCGATATCCACCAGCACACTCAAACGGCGCCTCTCCGAGGAGGGGACCACCTTTCGCGAGTTGCGCCAGTCATTCCTGCGCGAGCGCGCGATGCTGCAGCTACTCGACCGCTCAATGTCGGTGAGTGAGATCGCCACGGATCTCGGATATAGCAACCTCGCCAACTTCTCACACGCCTTCAAGCGATGGACCGGCCGCGCTCCGCGCGAGTTCCGGCTCTCACCACATTGAGCTGTCCCAGCGAGTCCTGAGCTTCCCGACCTTGGCAGCGTCTTTCTGTAGCGTCGCCTCCCCCCGGTTTCGGCTGCTGCATCAGTACCGGATGAGTCCTCGGATGCGTAGTGCCTCAAGTAAAGATGCCCGCGAAACCTGGTCCATGCCTCACGTCAGGAATGCCCGCGAAATCGGGGTCAGCTGGCAGTCTTGTTCTTGGTGCGGATGCCGGATCTGACGTCGGGTAGGGCGGCGGGTATGGCGGCGAGGTAAAGCTGTTCGGTCTTGTCCTTGGCCAGTCTGAGCAGGGCGGCCTGCAGGTCGGCGATCTGGCGGCCGATCTCGGCCGGGTTGAGGCTGTCGCGATAGGCGAGCAGCTCTGCTTCTTGTTCCGGCGAAAGGACTTTGGCGGCCAGTAACCGGTCCAGTGGAGTCTTGGGCTTGTCGTAGAGCCGGCGGCGCTGACCGTCGCGGCCAGAGCCGTAGCCGATGGGTTTGATGGTGGGGGTCAGGTAGTTGAGCCGGTCGTTGACCAGGCGCCAGAGTCGGTTGAGGACCGCGCGTTCGGCATCGGTGTCGTAGCGATAGTAGAACCCGTACTTGCGCACCAGGTGGTTGTTCTTGGACTCGATCGTGGCCTGGTCGTTCTTCTTGTACGGCCGTGAGCGGGTGAAGAAGATCTCCATCTGCGCGGCCCACTTGATGACGGCCTTGTTGAGGAACTCTGTCCCGTTGTCGAAGTCCAAACCAGTTACCTCGTAGGGCATTTCGTGCACTCCCGCCTTCAGCGCGCCCAAGATGTGGGTGTTGGCGTTGTTACGCACGGTGCGGGTGAAGACCCAGCCGGTATGGACATCGGTGAGGTTGAGGGTACGGGCGAACTCGCCCTTCAGTGTTGGGCCGCAATGCGCGACCGTGTCGCCCTCGAAGAAACCGGGTTCGTCTTCTACCTCATCGCCTGCCTTACGGACCTTGATCGAACTCCGCAGCAGTGGTGAGGGTTTCGTCGTCGATACACCACTGATCTGGTCGTTGGCCTTCGCCGGCCCCAGATACCGGTCAATCGTCGCCGCGCTCATCGCCAGCAGCTCCTCACGCACCGCCGGGCCGTAACGGTCACGACCAAAGGCCAGTTCATCGTGGCGTTGCAGCCCGTCAAGCTGCAGCCGCATCGAAGCAGCCAGATACTTCCCGCACTGCCCACCCGAGGCCGCCCAGACCCGCTGCAACACCTTGAGCGCGTCGTACGAGTACTTCGGAGCCCTTGGCTTGCGTGGCCGCTTTGTCCGGATCGGTGTAATGCACCCGCAACACCACACCCGAATTCACGAGCTTATCCGCCAGCCCCTCCTTCTCCAGGCCCCGCCGAAAGATTCCAGCCAGAAAGGTATAGACCTCATCCTCATCCTTGAACACCGCCATCATCAACCTCCACCAAACTCGTTGTCACAAATGAACAACCGCGCGCGAACAGCCACGCTCAATCGAGGCTCATCGCCCCCGTCGGGCCCGCCATCACGACATCTTCGACCCACGCCCGCCGCTCATCTGCGGGTTCGCGTCGCGAACAGTCCCAACTGCTTGACGGCGGCATCTGATGCTATCGACTGCGCCTCACCAATGCGCCGGCCCCAGTCCAGCTAATCAGTGCTGGGCAACTGGAGTGCTGACTACGATGCCGTCGAGAGCCGGGCCGATCTTGATCTGGCAGCCCAGCCGAGACGTCTCGTCGGCGCCTTCGCAGAATTCCAGCATGGACTTTTCGGTGGGCTCTATCGGCGGTAGTTTGTCGAGCCAGTCGGCTTCGACGTGCACGTGGCAGGTGGCGCAGGCACACGCACCGCCGCAGTCACCGTCGATGCCCGGCACCAGGTTCGATACTGCGGTTTCCATCAGAGACTCGCCGTCGATCCCATCGACGGTTCTGGATGCTCCGTTGTGGTCTACGTAGGTGATCTTGGTCATTTCAGTCCTTTGCAGTGAGGGCGACTACGGTCGCCGGTGTGGGTTGGATAGTGGAAAAAGTGCAGCACCCAGTCGAGCGGGACTATCGAGAGGCCAGCGCCTGGGCCGGGATGCGATCATCGGCAAGTCTTTCTACGTCAATGACGGCGCGCTCGGCGATCAGCGATTTGGCCGCCATGAACTCGACCGGCCGGTTGATCGCATCCACGGCCAGCATTCGCCCGTCGCGCAAGTAAAACGCTGCGAACGATCTGTTGTCGGGGTCGCCACGAATCACTACCTGGTCATAACCGCGGTTCAGGCCAGCGGTCTGCAACTTCAGATCGTACTGATCCGACCAGAACCAGGGCACTTGCCGATAGGGTTTGGCGCTACCGCAGATCGCCGCGGCGGCGGTCTTCGCCTGCTCGATCGCGTTGTGCACCGACTCCAGCCGCAGTCGGCAGCCGTAGACCTCGCTGGGGTGCTGTGTGCAGTCACCTGCAGCGTAAATACCCGGCTCCGAGGTCTGACAGAACTCGTCGACGGCGATACCGTTGTCGCACGTCACACCCGCAGCCGAGGCTAACTCGACATTCGGGAGCAGTCCGATACCTGCGATAACCAGATCGGCGCCGAAGCTCTCACCGTCGGCGGTCAGGACCCGCGCCGCAGACCCGACTTGCTCGATGCCCGTCACCGTCGCCGCGCATCGAATCGTGACCCCGGCGCGGCGATGCTCGGCTTCGAAGAACTGGGCCACGTCCGGACAGGTGACCCTGGCCAGCACCGTGGGCTCGGCCTCCACGACGGTCACCAGCAATCCCAGCTTCGCCGCGACGGCGGCAATCTCGAGACCGATGTAGCCCCCGCCAATCAGCACCAGCCGCGCCCCGGGCCGCAACTTCGCACGGATGCCCTCGACGTCGGCCACGGTGCGCAGGTAATGCAGTATCGGAGAATCCGCGCCAGCGCAGGACAAGGGGCGGGGCCGGCCACCGGTAGCCAGCACCAGGCGATCGAACTCGAGTTCGCGTCCATCGCCGAGCGTCACCCGTCGCTGGCTGGCATCCATCCCGGTGACGCAGACCCCGAGCATCACGTCGACCCGAGCCTTCTCATAGAACGCCGGTGGCCGCAGAAACAGTCGCTCCACCGGTAGGCAGCCGGCCAGGAATGCCTTCGACAACGGGGGCCGGTGATAGGGCAACATCGAGTCCGCGCCGATGAGAATGATCCGTCCGTCGAATCCGTTTGACCGCAGGCTGGTCACTGCCTGCCCGCCGGCTTGACCGCCGCCGACGACGAGGACGGTTTGCTCATTTGGCGTCATCTCCTCGAACTCGCCGCATCAGACGTTGATGCGCACGGGCAGGGACTCGTAGCCTTTGATGAACGGCGACGTCACCCGGGTGGGGGCTCCAACGACCTCGAGCTGCATCGGTTTGGGCCAACGCTTGAGAAGCTCCTCCCACACGATTCTCAGCTGCAACTCGGCCAGGCGGTTGCCGACACAGCGGTGGATCCCGAACCCGAATGACAGGTGATGGCGCGGCCGGGCACGATCGATGATGAAGGCATCCGGATTCTCGATGGCCTCCGGATCGCGGTTACCCGACACATACCACATGACGACCTTGTCGCCCTTGCGGATCGACTTCCCGCCGAGCTCGGTGTCGGTCAAAGCGGTGCGGCGCATGTGCGACAGCGGAGTCTGCCAACGGATGATCTCGGGCACCATGGAACTGACCAGGGCAGGGTTGCCGCACAGTTTGCGGTACTCATCTGGGAACTCGTTGAGCGCTACGACGCCGCCCGTCATCGAATTGCGGGTAGTGTCGTTACCGCCGACGATCAGCAACAGGATGTTGCCCAGGAACTCTTCCGGCGTTTGGTGTCGGGTTGCCGGCGAATGCGCCATCATCGAGATGAGGTCGTTACGCGGCTCGGCGTTGACGCGATCGTTCCACAGGCCTGTCATGTAAGCGGCGCACTCGAGCAATTCGCTCATCCGCTGTTCCTCGGAGTCGATCAAGCCGGCACCGGGAATGGCCGTCGTTACATCCGACCAACGGGTCAACTTGGCGCGGTCCTCCCAGGGAAAGTCGAACAAGGTCGCCAACATCTGTGTGGTCAAGTTGACCGAGACATTCTGGACCCAGTCGAAGGTCTCGTTCAGAGGCAACCTGTCCAGCAGACCCGCGGTGCGCTCACGGATGACCGACTCCATCTTGGCGAGGTTCTCCGGTGCGACGATCGGACTGACCGCCAGGCGCTGCGCATCGTGTTTGGGTGGGTCCATCGCGATGAACATCGGCAGGCTCGCCGCCTTGTTGTCGTCCATGATCGTGATGCCGCCGAACTTCGCCTCCGAGGAAAAGATCTCAGGAGAGGTATCTACCTTCATGATGTCCGCGAACTTGGTAACCGACCAATACGGGCCGAACATGCTGTCCTTGCAGAAGTGGATCGGATCCTCCTCCCGCAAACGCTTGAAGTACGGCTGCCACGTGTAATTACGGTACAGTTCCGGATCGCTGACATCGATGTCCTCCAGAGCGACCGCATAAGCGGCTTCCGAATCGGGTCCGCTAACTGCCACAGAAGTCTTGTTCACTGTTGCTCCTCAAATTCGATGACCCGGTCCGCATAGTGCGACGAACGCTGTGGCGGGTCTCACCGGCGTTCCACCGTTTGGGTACGTGGGGCACGACGGTTTCGTCTTCGTGTTGCCCACCGTTTGTGTCCTGCGCTACGTCTAGCCTGCACAAGTGACCAGATCGACTGCGCGGGGCATTCGTGCCAACTCTGGCCCACGTGGGCCAACCGCGTCTCGCGCACGTCGCGTTTCGTCCGTTGGTGTAGAGGTCCTGCAGTCACATAGCAGCCAATCGAACATCAGGTGATCGCGAGATCAGCTGAGAGTAATTACGACCCAGGCGAGCAGGCCCCCCTCGCGGGGCTCGAGCGAGAACGTGCCGCCCAGGGCACTCACCAGCTGCTCGATGATCCACAACACCAGGCCCTCCGACGCGGTGCGCTCGTCGTAGGTGGCACCCCCACGAATTGCCGACGCGTCATGTAGCACCACCCGCAGACCCTCTTCACGCAGCCGCTGCACCTCGAGTAGGCGCGCCCGCAGATCCCATTCCTCGGCAGCCTCGGCATGCTCTGCCATCATGGCCTTCGCGCGCACGGTGCGCTCGTGCTCACGGTCGAGCACGCGTCGCAAAAGATCCGGTCGACGCGGCAAACGCAACGAAATAGCAGCACCACCACATGCCAACCTCGATGCGGTGACGCAGAGGAATGTCTAGGCGGCTCACGGCCAGCGTCACCACAGCGAACAGCGCGCCCGTGCCGAGTGCCGCGAGGATCGCGGGCCTCAACCCCTGCCGAACGACACTGGCCACCACCAACGGAATCAACGCAACAACAATGCTGGACGCCCCCGGTCGCCGCCGTGAGCAGCACGGTCAGTGCCCCGTCAAAGGCCGTCATCCAGCCGTGCGACAGCGCGCGCCCACGGAGATTCGCACCCAAACGCGGTGCCGAGACGCCGCAACCGAAGACCAACCACAGACGCCGGTGTGAATGCTCATTCGCTATTGTCGAGAAATGCCAGCGAAGACTGTCCGCACGAACATCGCCTCGGGCGCCATCGAAGGATTCACGCGAGACGGCGTCAATCGCTGGCGTTCCATTCCCTACGCCAAGCCACCGGTCGGCGCATTGCGATTCAAGGCCCCCCAGCCGGTCGAGCCATGGGCGGGCGTGCGGCCCTGCCACCGATTCCGCTACTGCGCTCCGCAGCCGCGCCGGTACACGATCGTCGGTCCGGGCAAGTTCCAGCCTACGAGCGAGGACTGCCTCACCCTCAATGTCGTTGCACCCGAGGGCGACTTCGACCGGCCTCTGCCCGTGATGTTCTTCATCCACGGCGGCGCGTACTTCCTGGGCAGTTCCGCGACACCGATCTACGACGGTGCGTCCCTCGCCCGCAGCGGTTGCGTGTATGTATCGGCGAACTACCGCCTGGGCGCGCTGGGGGCTGTCGACCTGTCGTCCCTGTCCACCGACGACATCCGTATTGACGACAACCTCTACTTGCGCGACCTCGTCTCGGCGCTCAGGTGGGTACGCGAAAACATCGCGGCATTCGGCGGCGATCCCGATAACGTGACGATATTCGGGGAGAGCGCGGGCGCGCACGCCGTTGCCACATTGTTGGCTGTGCCAGCGGCTGAAGGCCTTTTCGCGCAGGCGATTTCACAAAGTCCGGCGGGCGCCCTGTCCCGTTCAAAGGAGTTGGCCGCGGAGTTCGCCGTCAAGTTCGCATCCATTCTTGGCGCAAAGGAGAAAGACGGCGCCCGCCTCCTGCTGGCGGCGCGTCCGGCCCATTTGGTGAAGGCATTCGATCGCTTGCTCACCACGAGTGCAGCGGACCTACCGGGCGGTTACCCGGTGGGATCCACGTTCGGAACCGACTATCTACCGCTCGATCCCATTCAAGCGATGCGCGAGGGCAAGGCGTACCGCGTGCCGCTCATCGTCGGCACGAATGCCGACGAGGGCCGGTTGTTCACTCGCTTTCTCAAACTCCTTCCGACGGACGAAGCGAAGATCGAACGGTTACTAGAGGGGACGGAACCCACTGATCGCCAGCGCATCACCGCGGCTTATCCCGAGTATCCAGCCCCGGCGGCTTGCATCCGGCTGGGGGCCGACTTCACCTTCGGATCGACACTGTGGCAGATCGCGGACTCCCACAGTCGGCACGCCCCGACATATCTGTACCGCTATGATTTCGCCCCTCGAACTCTGCAATGGTCCGGGCTGGGTGCCACCCATGCGACGGAGCTTCTTGCGGTGTTCGACGTCTACCGTACGCACCTCGGTCGTCTTCTCAGCGCCGGAGCCGATCGCCGCTCCGCCATGCGCGTGAGCGACGACATGCAAGAGCGATGGGTTGCGTTCGCCCACAGAGGAGTTCCAGGAGACAGCTGGCCGCGCTATACACGCGACGCCCGTGCGGTAATGGTCCTCGATCGCGCTTCGCGGGTGGAGAACGACCCCCATGCCGACCGCCGGCAAGCGTGGGAAGGCTTTCAAGTTTTCGCACGCTGACGAGCGGTGTCCACGAGATTTCTCCCTCTTGGGGCTTAGCCTTTGAAACGTCGTCACGCAAGGCCAACTTGACGACATCGATCCGTCGCCCGAGCAACGTATCCAGGAGCCGCACGTGCACTACGCTTTCGACGAAGACCAAGAGGCCTTCCGGCGTGAACTCGCTACATTCGCTCAGCG
>Ga0209347_1003439_pt1 | contig 18455 bp, 14 predicted proteins | sample AutmiccommuBRH23_FD_187382 | JGI IMG/M metagenome (GOLD analysis project Ga0209347, IMG submission 187382) | Deep subsurface microbial communities from Mt. Terri, Switzerland - Autotrophic microbial communities BRH/23 (SPAdes) (version 2) | ecosystem: Environmental > Aquatic > Deep subsurface >...
GCGTAGCCGGCCGCGACGAGGTAGCCGTAGGAGGCGCTGCGGTCGGACCGGCCGAGCGCCGGTCCGAAGACCGCGATGATGAGCACCGCGATGACCGGCCATGACCGGGCGATGTAGACGGGCGACGCGGCGATGGTGCCGATGCGCCACCCGTGGTGTCGGGAGTCGTCCGGCGCAGGTGAGGTCATGACGGGAAGCCTATGCGGGCGTGGCCCCTGACGCGGGCTCGCGGCGTGTGCCGTGGGCGGTGTCGGACCCTGTGTCGGACCCTCGCTCTACAGTCGGGCTCATGGTTTCCGCCCTGTCGCCGAGTCGCGCCTCCGACTTCATGACGTGCCCGATGCTCTACCGCTTCCGCGTCATCGACAAGCTTCCGTCGCCGCCGACGGCGGCCACGGCACGCGGGACGTTGGTGCACGCGGTCCTCGAGCGGCTCTTCGACCTGCCCACGCCCGAGCGCACGCTCGAGGCGGCGGTCGGGCTCGTGCCGCAGGAGTGGGAGCGGATCGCTGCGGAGGAGCCGGAGATGCTCTCGCTCCTGGCTGAGCACGACGGACGCACCGACGAGTGGTTCTCCGGCGCGGGGTCGCTGCTCGAGACCTGGTTCGGCCTGGAGGACCCCACCCGGCTCGAGCCCGCCGAGCGGGAGCTGTACGTCGAGACGGAGGTCGACGGCCTCGTCCTGCGCGGCTACGTCGACCGTCTCGACGTGGCACCGGACGGGGCGATGCGGGTGGTGGACTACAAGACGGGCCGGTCGCCGTCCGAGCGGTTCGAGGGCAAGGCCCTGTTCCAGATGAAGTTTTACGCACTCGTGCTCTGGCGGCTGCGAGGTGAGGTGCCCCGGCTCCTGCAGCTGGTCTACCTCGGGAACGGCGAGATCGTGCGCTACCGCCCGGACGAGCAGGACCTCCTGGCCGTGGAGCGGAAGATCAAGGCGCTGTGGGCGGCCATCGAGCGGGCTGCGCGGCTCGGCGACTGGCAGCCGAGTCCGAGCCGGCTGTGTGACTGGTGCGAGCACCGGGCGCTGTGCCCCGCGTGGGGCGGCACTCCCCCGGACCTCCCGGAGGACGCCGCCATCCGCGCGGTCGACCCGTCCGCCAGCGGTCTCGTCGAGATCGACGACTAGTCCGTATGCCGCTGGGTTCCCTTCCAGCCCAAGCCACCCCACGCTCCACCAGCTCAACAGCAGCTCGTCCGCCGCGTGCGTCGGCGGCGCGGCGGACGAGCTGCTGTCGGGATCGGTCGTCAGTGCGTGAAGGTGTCGGCGACGTCGAGGGCCTCGTCGAGGATGGCCAGGCCCTCCTCGGCCTCCTCCGCCGTGGTCGTGCAGGGGGGCACGACGTGGGTCCGGTTGAAGTGGGTGAACGGCCAGAGGCCGCGCTCCTTGCACGCCGCCGCGAAGGCGGCCATCGGCTTGGCGGCGTCGCCGGCCGCGTTGAACGGCACCAGCGGGTCGCGGGTCTCACGGTTCGTGACGAGCTCCACGGCCCAGAAGACGCCCAGCCCGCGGACGTCGCCGACGCTGGCGTGCTTCGCGGCGATCTCACGCAGGCGTGGGCCGATGACGTCCGCGCCGAGGCGCCTCGCGTGGTCGACGATCCCCTCCTCGTGGAAGGCGGTGATGGAGGCGACGGCCGAGGCGCAGGCGAGCGGGTGCCCTGAGTAGGTCAGGCCGCCGGGGTAGGCGCGCTCCTGGAAGGTGTCGGCGATCGGGTCGGAGATGATGACTCCGCCGAGCGGGACGTAGCCGGAGTTGACTCCCTTGGCGAAGGTGATGAGGTCGGGCACCACGCCCCAGTGGTCGACGGCGAACCACTCGCCGCAGCGCCCGAACCCGGCCATCACCTCGTCGGCGATCAGCATGATGCCGAACTCGTCGCAGATCGCCCGCACACCCTGCAGGTAGCCCTCAGGCGGGACGAGAATGCCGTTCGTGCCCACGACGGTCTCGAGGATGATGGCGGCCACGGTGTGCGGCCCCTCGACCATGAGCGTGTCGCGCAGGTGGGCCAACGCCCGCTCGCGCTCCTGCTCCTCGGTCTCCGAGTGGAACGCCGAGCGGTAGGTGTAGGGGCCCCAGAAATGGACGATGCCGGGCTGCCCGGGCTCCGAGGGCCAGCGGCGCGGGTCGCCGGTGAGGGTGATCGAACCCGCCGTCGCTCCGTGGTAGCTGCGGTAGGTCGCCAGGACCTTGTGCCGGCCGGTGTGCAGTCGGGCCATCCGGATGGCGTTCTCGTTCGCCTCGGCACCGCCGTTGGTGAAGAAGACCCGGTCGAGCCCCTCCGGCGCGACCTCGGCGATGAGCCGAGCGGCCTCGCTGCGCGCGTCGTTGGCGAAGGCCGGCTGGATCGTGGCGAGCCGGGCGGCCTGCTCCTGGATGGCGGCGACGACCTTCGGGTGCTGGTAGCCGATGTTGATGTTGACCAGTTGGGAGCTGAAGTCGAGGTATCGCTTCCCGGCGTGGTCCCAGAAGTAGGACCCCTCGGCCCTGGCGATGGGGAGCGGGTCGATCAGGGCTTGGGCGGACCACGAGTGGAAGACGTGGTCCCGGTCGAGCCGGCGCACGGCCGCTTCGTCGAGGCCTGCCATCCGCTCGGTGAACGAGGCCGTGGGTGTCGTCGTGTGAGTCATGGGTCCTCCTCGTCTCAACGGGTCCGGGGGAAGCCGAGGTCGACGCTCGACGTGGCCGGGTCGGGCCAGCGTTCCGTGACGACCTTGCCGCGGGTGTAGAAGCTGACCCCCTCAGGGCCGTACATGTGCGTGTCGCCGAAGAGGGAGTCCTTCCAGCCGCCGAACGAGTAGTAGGCGACGGGCACCGGGATCGGCACGTTGACCCCGACCATCCCGACCTGAACCTCGGACTTGAACTTCCGGGCGGCGCCCCCGTCCCGGGTGAAGATGGCGGTGCCGTTGGCGTACTGGTTCGCGTTGATCAGGGCCAGCCCCTCGTCGAAGGTGGCGACCCGAACGACCGAGAGCACCGGTCCGAAGATCTCGTCGGTGTAGACCGTCATCTGTGGCGTCACCTCGTCGAGCAACGTCATCCCGAGGAAGAAGCCCCCCTCGGGCACGGCCTGCTCGCGCCCGTCGACGACGACCTTCGCGCCGGCCTCTGCGCCGGCGCCGATGTACCCGGCCACCCGGTCGCGGTGCTCGCGGGTGATGAGCGGACCCATGTCGGTGCCGGGCTCGGCCCCGGGTCCCACTCTGAGCGACGGGAGCCGCTCCTGGATGGCCGAGACGAGGTCGTCAGCCACGTCGCCGACGGCCACGGCCACGGACAGCGCCATGCAGCGCTCGCCGGCGGCGCCATAGGCGGCCGAGACGATGGCGTCGGCGGCCAGGTCGATATCGGCGTCGGGCAGGACGAGGGCGTGGTTCTTCGCCCCGCCGAGGGCCTGGACCCGCTTGCCGTTGGCGGTGCCGCGCTCGTAGATGTACCTGGCGACCGGGGTCGAGCCGACGAAGCTGACGGCCGCGATGTCCTCGTGGTCAAGGATCGTGTCGACGGCCTCCTTGTCCCCGTGGACGACCGTGAAGACGCCGTCGGGCAGGCCGGCCTCCTTCCACAGCTCGGCGAGGAAGAGCGCGGCCGAGGGGTCCTTCTCGCTCGGCTTGAGGATGAAGGCGTTGCCGCAGGCGATGGCGTTGGCGCACATCCACAAGGGCACCATGACAGGGAAGTTGAACGGGGTGATGCCGGCGACGACACCGAGCGGCTGCCGCAGGCTGTAGACGTCCACTCCCGCCGACGCCTGCTCACTGAACCCGCCCTTGAGCAGCTGCGGGATGCCGGTCGCGAACTCGACGTTCTCGAGACCCCGCGCGATCTCCCCGGCCGCGTCCGAGAGGACCTTGCCGTGCTCGGACGTGACGATCGCCGCGAGCTCGTCCGTCCGGGCGTGCAGCAGCTCACGGAAGGCGAAGAGTACGGCCGCCCGACGCGACAGGGAGCTGTGCCGCCAATCGCTCGCGGCCGCGACGGCCGTCTTCACCGCGGCGTCGACCTCGTCCTTGGACGCGAGGGGGACCATGGCGGTCGCCTGCCCGGTGGCCGGGTCGAAGACGGGCGAGGTGCGGCTCGAGGTCCCGGACACGCGCGCTCCGGAGATCCAGTGGTCAAGCGTGCGCGCGGCAGGTGGGTTCGTGTCGTCCATGGGCTCAGATTACGTGCCAGGTGGTAGCCATACAAAGGTGCGATCGCTACAGTACAAACATGCGTGACGTGCTCTCAGGCCTGGAAGAACGGCTGGAGTCGCCGACGAGCAAGGGACTCGCGCACGCGGTCTCCGTCGCCATCCGCGACGGCGTCCTCGCTCCCGGCGACCGGTTGCCGCCGATCCGACAGGTCGCCCAGGAGCTGATGCTCTCCCCCACCACGGTCAGCGCCGCCTGGCAGCTGCTCGCTCGCTCCGGCGCCATCCGCTCGGACGGGCGACGCGGCACGACGGTGGCGCCGGCCAACCGTGGCGGCGAACGGTACTCCACCGCGCTCAGTCGCGAGTCGGGCAACCGCCTCGACCTGTCGACCGGCGTGCCCGACCCCGCCCTGCTGCCGGATCTCGCCGACCTGCTCGACCGCCTCGACGGACCCATCGCCCCGAGCAGCTACCTCGACGACCCCGTCCTGCCCGAGCTTCGGGACATCCTGCTGGCGGACTGGCCGGCTCCCGTGGACGACCTGCTCGTCGTCGACGGGGCCATGGATGCGCTGGACCTCATCACCCGGACTCTCCTGCGGGCCGGCGACCGCGTCGTCGTGGAGAGCCCGGGGTTCCCCGTCCTGCTCGACCTCCTCGAGGACCGTGGAGTGGTGGTCCAACCGGTCCGCCTCGACCACAGCGGTCCTGACCTCGACGACGTCGCAGCCCGCCTCCGACGCAGGCCGGTGGCCATCATCGTCCAGCCGCGCGGCCAGAATCCCACCGGCGTCTCCCTCACCCCCACCCGCGCCAGGCGGCTCGCGAACCTGCTGGCCCCGACGTCCTGCCTCGTCATCGAGGACGACTCCGCCGGCGACATCGCCTCCTCCCCAGCGCTGAGCCTCGGCACGTGGATCCCGGACCAGGTGCTGCACATCCGCAGCTTCAGCAAGTCGTACGGCCCGGACCTGCGGCTCGCCGCACTGACCGGGCCGGCCCCACTCCTCGCCCCGATCCGCCACGCCAGGGCACTGGGGCAGGGCTGGACCAGCCGGCTGCTCCAACGCGCCCTCGCGGCCCTGCTCACGGATCCGCAGTCCACGGCCAAGGTGCGCTCAGCCCGGGCGGAGTACGCTCTCCGCCGCGGACTCGTCACCACCCGGCTGGCCGAGCACGGCATCTCGGTGCCCGGGACGGACGGGCTCAACATCTGGGTTCCGGTGCGGGACGAGTCGGCCGCTGTGCTCCGGCTCGCGAGCGAGGGCATCGCGGTCGCGCCAGGTGGCCCGTTCGTCGTCGACAGCCGTGACGGGGAGCCGCACATCCGGGTCACCACCGGTCTGATCACCTCCGGCCACCGCGAGGTGGCTGACGCGATCGCCGACGCCGCGAGCACCTCGGCGTGGTCCGCCCAGCACCGCTGAGGGCTGAGCTTCAGGGACGCGGTCGCCGAGGCGACGGTCAAGACCCACGTCGGTCACGTCCTCGGCAAGCTGAGCCTCCGGGACCGGGTCCAGGCGGTCGTCCTCGCCTACGAGACGGGGCTGGTGCGGCCGGAAGCCTGACCCCGCCAGCGAGCCCAGCGGCATACGGCAGGAGAGCTCTGCTTCGCCCGGGGTGGCCACGGCTTCGCCGGGGGTCTCGTCACCGCGCTGCCACGACCGGCCCCGTGCCGGGCGCTGCGGCGCCCCCCGCCACCCAGCGCAGCTCCGCGGCCTTGAGACCAGCCAAGGTCGACAGCTGCACTGAGCCCGGCGTGGGAGGCACGGGGACGATGTGCGGGACGGCGATGGTCGGCACCCCGGCGGCGGTCGCCGAGCGGACCCCCGTCGGCGAGTCCTCGAGCGCGACGCAGTCGGCGGGCTCCGCTCCCACCAGCCGGGCCGCCCGCAGGTAGGGCTCCGGATGGGGCTTGCCGTGGGTCACCTCGTCCCCGGTCACCTGGTGGGCGAAGGAGCCGGCCGGCAGCGCGCCCACGACGGTGTCGGCAAGATTTCGCCACGACATCGTCACCAGGACGTTGGGGACGCCGAGCCCCACGAGCTCCTCGAGGAGCTCGCGGGCGCCCGGTCGCCACGGGATCGCATCCCGCACCTGCTCGATGACCCGTTGCAGCAGGGCGTCGATCACCTCGGCCACGGAGAGCGGGATCCCGGTCTGGTCGATGATCACCTGGGCGGACACCTCGAGGGCATTGCCGACGAGACGGTGGGCCAGCTCCTCGCTCCACTGGCCGCCATGGGCGGCCACGAGCTCGTGCTCGGCCGCGATCCAGTAGGGCTCGGTGTCGACGAGCGTGCCGTCCATGTCCCACAGGACCGCCGCCGGCAGACCGTCGAGGGGGCCTCCAGTCATGCCGCTCAGTCCTCCGGGTCGTAGGCGAGGTTCGAGGACAGCCACCGTTCCGCCTGGGCGAGCGTCCACCCCTTGCGTTCGGCGTAGTCCGCGACCTGGTCGCGCCCGAGCCGACCGACGACGAAGTACTGCGACTGCGGGTGCGAGAAGTACCACCCCGACACGGAGGCACCCGGCCACATGGACATCCCCTCGGTCAGCTGGATGCCCGTGTGCGTCTCGACGTCGAGCAGCCTCCAGAGGGTCTCCTTCTCCGTGTGCTCGGGGCAGGCGGGATACCCGGGCGCAGGGCGGATCCCTTGGTATGCCTCCTTGATCAGGCCGGCGTTGTCGAGGTGCTCGTCCGGGGCGTACCCCCAGAGCTCCTTGCGGACCTTCTCGTGCATCCGCTCCGCGAAGGCCTCCGCGAGCCGGTCGGCGATCGACTCGAGCAGGATGGCGTTGTAGTCGTCCAGCTCCGCTCGGAACGCGGCCACCCGCTCCTGGCTGCCGAGACCGGCCGTCACGGCGAAGGCCCCGACGTAGTCACGCAGGCCCGTCGATCGCGGCGCCACGTAGTCGGCGAGGCTCCGGTTGGGGACTCCGCCACGGTGCTCGCCCTGCTGGCGCAGGTGGTGGAGCACGGCGACCGGGTCCTGTCGGTGCTCATCGAGGTAGACCTCGGTGTCGTCGCCGACGGAGTTCGCCGGGAACAGCCCGACCACGGCGTTCGCCGTCAACCAGTCCTCGCTGACGACGCGGTCGATCATCGCCTGGGCGTCGTCGTACAGCTTGCGCGCCGCCGGCCCACTCGCCGGGTTGTTGAGGATGTCGGGGAAGGAGCCCTTGAGCTCCCACGCGTTGAAGAAGGGCTGCCAGTCGATGTAGCGGCGCAGCTCCTCGACCGGGTAGTGCTTGTAGACCCGGACGTGCTGGGTGCTGCCCTCGTGCCAGACGACGGGCGAGACGTCCTTCTCCTGCTGGAGCAGCAGGTGCGGCCGAGGGGGGTGGTACCCCTCCCACGTCATCGGGGTGGCGTTGGCCCGGGCCCGCTCGAGGGGCAGGAGGGGACGGTCGTGCTTCGTCGCGTGCCGGGTCCGCAGGGCGTCGTAGTCCGCCTTGACGTCGACCATGAGCCGCGCCCGCTGGTCGGGGCTCAGCAACGCCGCTGCAGTCGGCACGGAGCGCGAGGCGTCCTTGACCCACACGACCGGCCCGTCGTACCGGGGGTCGACCTTCACGGCCGTGTGGGCGCGGGAGGTCGTCGCGCCGCCGATGAGGAGGGGGATGTCGAAGCCCTGTCGCTGCATCTCGGCGGCGAAGCCCACCATCTCGTCGAGCGAGGGGGTGATCAGCCCGGACAAGCCGATGAGGTCGGCCTCGTGCTCCCGGGCGGCGTCGAGGATCTTCTGAGCCGGCACCATCACCCCGAGGTCGATGACCTCGTAGTTGTTGCACTGCAGCACGACCCCCACGATGTTCTTGCCGATGTCGTGGACGTCCCCCTTGACCGTGGCCATCACGATGGTCCCGTTGGTGTCCTTCTGCTTCGCGAGCGCCGGGTCCTTCGCCTTCTCCTCCTCGATGTACGGGATGAGGTAGGCGACGGCCTTCTTCATGACGCGGGCGCTCTTGACGACCTGTGGGAGGAACATCTTGCCGGCGCCGAACAGGTCACCGACGACGTTCATGCCGTCCATGAGCGGGCCCTCGATCACCTCGATCGGCTGTCCCCCCGCCGCCGCGATCTCGGCGCGCAGGAGCTCGGTGTCGTCCTCGATGTGCGCGTCGACGCCCTTGACGAGCGAGTGGGTGATCCGCTCGCGGACGGGCAGCCCGCGCCACTCGTCCTCGGTCACGGCGTCCGGTCCGGCCGCGCGGTTGTATCGCTCGGCGACCTCGAGCAGCCGCTCCGCCGCGTCCGGCCGACGGTTGAGGACGACGTCCTCGACCCGGTCGCGCAGCTCCTCGTCGATCTCGTCGTAGACGGCGAGCGCTCCCGCGTTGACGATCCCCATGTCGAGCCCGGCAGCGATGGCGTGGTAGAGGAAGACGGCGTGGATCGCTTCGCGCACCGGGTTGTTGCCCCGGAAGGAGAAGGAGACGTTGGAGATACCGCCCGAGACCTTCGCGCCGGGCAGGTTCTCCTTGATCCAGCGGGTCGCCTCGATGAAGTCGCGGCCGTAGGAGGCGTGCTCCTCGATGCCGGTGGCGACGGCGAAGACGTTGGGGTCGAAGATGATGTCCTCGGCCGGGAAGCCGACCTCCTCGGTGAGGATGCGGTAGGCCCGGGCGCAGATCTGGGTGCGGCTCTCGAGGCTGTCGGCCTGGCCGTCCTCGTCGAAGGCCATCACGACCGCCGCGGCGCCGTACTTGCGGACGAGGCGGGCGTGCTCGATGAAGGACTCCTCCCCCTCCTTGAGGGAGATGGAGTTGACGATCGCCTTGCCCTGCACGCATTTCAGCCCGGCCTCGATGACCTCCCACTTCGACGAGTCGATCATCACCGGGACGCGGCTGATGTCGGGCTCGCTGGCGACGAGCTTGAGGAAGCGGTCCATCGCGGCGACGCCGTCGATCATCCCCTCGTCCATGTTGACGTCGATGACCTGGGCGCCGTTCTCCACCTGCTGGGCGGCGACTGACAGGGCCGTGTCGTAGTCGCCGTCCTTGATCAGCGTGCGGAACCGGGCCGAGCCGGTGATGTTGGTCCGCTCGCCGACGTTGACGAAGAGGCTGTCCTCGTTGATGGTGAACGGCTCGAGCCCGGACAGGCGCATGGCGGGGGTGGGGGGAGCCACCGTGTGGCCGGGCTTGCCGTCGACCGCCTTGGCGATGGCGGCGATGTGCTCGGGGGTCGTCCCACAGCAGCCGCCGACGATGTTGACGAAGCCGGCGGCAGCGAACTCGCTGATGACCTCCGCCGTCTCGTCGGGGGCCTCGTCGTACTCACCGAACGCATTGGGCAGCCCGGCGTTCGGGTAGCACGAGACGAAGCAGTCGGCGACGCGCGCCAGCTCGCTGATGTAGGGCCGGAGCTCCTTTGCGCCGAGGGCGCAGTTGAGGCCGATCGCGAGGGGACGGACGTGACGGACCGAGTTCCAGAACGCCTCGGTGACCTGTCCGGAGAGGGTGCGGCCGGACGCGTCGGTGATCGTGCCGGACACGATGACCGGCCACCGTCGGCCGTACTCCTCGAAGACGCTCTCGACCGCGAAGATGGCTGCCTTGGCGTTGAGGGTGTCGAAGATGGTCTCGACGAGGAGCAGGTCGGCGCCGCCGTCGAGCAGGCCCCGCGCGGCCTCCGAGTAGGCGTCGACCAGCTGGTCGAAGGTGACGTTGCGGGCCCCTGGGTCGTTGACGTCCGGCGAGATGGACGCGGTCCGGGTCGTCGGACCGATGGCGCCGGCGACCCACCGCGGCCGGTCCGGGGTTCGGGCCGTCATCGCGTCGGCCTCGCGGCGGGCCAGCCGGGCCGCCTCCCAGTTGATTTCGTAGGCCAGCTCGCTCATGCCGTAGTCGCCGAGGGAGATGGCGTTCGCGTTGAAGGTGTTCGTCTCGATGACGTCTGCGCCGGCCTCGAGGTAGTCGCGGTGGATCTGGGCGACGAGCTCCGGCTGGGTCAGGGTGAGCAGGTCGTTGTTGCCCTGCAGGTCGGTGGGCCAGTCGGCGAAGCGCTCGCCGCGGTAGCCGGCCTCGTCCGGTCGGTCGCGCTGGATGGCGGTGCCCATCGCACCGTCGAGCACCATGATGCGCTCGCGCAGGGTGGCGGCGAGGATCTCGGTCACGTCGGGACGGTGCACTCTGGGGTGGGTCACAGGATCTCTCCGGGAAGGTGGCAGGATCTCCGATTCTAGGGAGGTCGGACCGCTTCGCCGGTTCCTGGCCGAACTGTGGTCGTCGGGCGACATCGTGCGGCTGTGGTGAGCCACCCCGCAGTGAGCGGTCCCGCGGTGTCTGTGACCCACCGGGTCACCGGCATAAGGTGAGACGCAGGGGTACCTGGACCCCGCTGAGAGGAGGCCACGTGCTGGAGTTCGAGGACGTCCCGGATCTCGTCGACCCGGTGCTCATCGCGGCCTTCGAGGGGTGGAACGACGCCGGCGAGGCGGCGAGCGCCCTGGTCCGGCACCTGAGCGAGGTCTGGGACGCAGAGCTCGTGGCGGCGTTCGACCCGGAGGACTACTACGACTTCCAGGTCAATCGACCGCGCGTGGCCGTCGAGGAGGGCCGCCGGGTGCTGTCGTGGCCGACGACGCGGATCCTCGTGGCGACCGAGACCGGGTTTGACCGGGATGTCGTCCTCGTCCAGGGCATCGAGCCGTCGATGCGGTGGCGTGCGTTCTCCGTGGAGCTGCTCGAGCTGGCCCAGCAGCTCGGGGTGTCGACGATCGTCACCATCGGGGCGCTGCTCGCGGACGTGCCGCACACCCGGCCCATCCCGGTCACCGCGACAGCGGAGGACGACACGGCGATCCACCGCTTCGACGTCGAGGCGAGTCGCTACGAGGGCCCCACGGGCATCGTCGGTGTGCTCAGTGCGACGGCGAGCGACGCGGGAGTGCCGACGGTGTCCGCATGGGCTGCCGTGCCGCACTATGCCGGGGGCTCTCCCTCGCCGAAGGCGACCCTGAGCCTGCTGCGGCGGGTCGAGTCGCTGCTCGCGGTGACGATCGACCACGGCGACCTGGAGGAGAGCGCTCGAGCGTGGGAGCGCGGAGTGGACGAGCTGGCTCAGTCCGACGAAGAGGTCGCCGAGTACGTCCAGTCCCTCGAGGAGGCCCAGGACACGGCGCAGCTGCCCGAGGCGACCGGCGATGCCATCGCGCGCGAGTTCGAGCGCTACCTGCGGGGCCGCGACGACGAACCGGGCGGCCGCCCCTGATCGAAAGAGCAGTTCGTGCCACGGGCCTGGCCGGCAACCGGCCACGCTGGGTCGAGAGTGCAGTTCGTGACATGGCCCCGGTCGGCGGCTCGCCGTCCCGAGTGGGTGTCACGAAGTGCTCTCTCGATGATCAGAGCCGCACGCCCAGGAGGGCATCGAGGGTGCGGGCGAGCAGCCCGGGGGCGCCGAGGTCGTCGCCCCCCCGGGTGAGGGCCTCGGCGGCCCACCGGTCGACGCTGGCCAGCGCTCGCGGGCTGTCGAGGTCGTCCGCGAGTGCGGCCCGCACCTCCTCGACCGTGCCGTCAGCGGCTGGGCCGCCGTTGCCGGAGAGGGCCCGACGCCAGGTGGCCAGGCGCTCCTCGGCGGCGGTGAGGTCGTGGTCCTGCCAGATCCAGTCGGCCGCGTGGTGCCGGGCGAGCAGTGCGAGCCGGATCGCCATGGGGTCCACGCCGGCGCGGCGCAGCTCCGAGACGAAGACGAGGTTGCCCTTGCTCTTGCTCATCTTCTCGCCATCGAGTCCGACCATTCCCTGGTGGACGTAGGTCCGGGCGAAGGCCGGCCCACCGCTGAAGGCGCGGGCGTGGGCGGCGCTCATCTCGTGGTGCGGGAAGACGAGGTCGGTCCCGCCGCCCTGGACGTCGATGGGCAGGCCGAGGTGGGTGCAGGCGATGCAGGCGCACTCGATGTGCCACCCGGGCCGGCCCGGGCCGAGCTGCCCGCCGTCCCACTCGGGCTCGCCGGCGCGGTGGGCGCGCCAGAGGAGGGCGTCGAGTCGGTTGCGCTTGCCCTGGCGGTCGGGGTCTCCCCCGCGCTCGGCGAAGACCTCGAGCATGCCGGCCTCGTCGAGACGACTGACCGACCCGAACTTCGGGTCCCGACTGATGTCGAAGTAGACGTCGTGGGCGCCCGGGCGGGACGCGTCCGGCGCCGGAACCAGGTAGGCATCCCCGGTGGCGAGGAGCTGCTCGATCGGCGCGATGAAGGTCGGGATGCTCTCGACGGCCCCGAGGTACTCGTCGGGTGGGAGCACGGCGAGCGCGGTCATGTCCTCGCGGAAGAGCCCGATCTCGCGGGTCGCGAGGTCCTCCCACGAGACTCCGTCGCGTTCGGCGCGCTCGAGGAGGGGGTCGTCGATGTCCGTGATGTTCTGCACGTAGCGGACGGAGACCCCGCTGTCGCGTAGCGAGCGGACGAGCAGGTCGAAGGTGAGGTAGGTCGCCGCGTGGCCGAGGTGGGTCGCGTCGTACGGGGTGATGCCGCACACGTAGACCGAGGCGGAGCCATCGACCGCGGCCGGGACGAGCTCGCCCGAGACCGTGTCCCTCACTCGGACCTCAGGAGAGCGACCTGGGACCTGGGGGACGAAAGGTGCGGGCCAACTCTTCACGCGCAGACTCTATCCGCAGCCGCGGGCCAGGCCGCGCGTCCCCTCAGAGCGGGGGCCACGGGACGGCGGGCCAGCCGGGATTGGGGCGGGGATGTCGCCGAACGCGCAGCAGCCGGGTGACCCGCTCGCGCAGGGCGAGCACGTCGTCCTGAGGGAGCAGCCGCTCGAGCACGCCGAGCACACGGGTGCCCGGATCGTCGAAGCTGGTCTGGAGGCGCTCGAGCCGGCCGAGGTCCGCATCGGTCAGCGGGTCGCCGGCCCAGCCCCACAGGACGGTGCGGAGCTTCGGGGTCGAGTGGAACGTCACCCCGTGGTCGATGGCCCAGAGCCGGCCGGCGGGGTCCCGGAGGCAGTGCGAGCCCTTGCGGTCGGAGTTGTTGATGACGGCGTCCAGCACGGCGAGGGAGCGCACGTCATCCGTGTCGGCGTGGACCACGGTGACCGGTTCACCCGTCGGGGTCTCGGCCGAGAAGGTCGGGAGCCATCCCGCGGGTATCGTCCCTGCGGGGACGAGGTCGACGACCTGGTCGTCGGGCAACGGCGCGAAGGGGTCCCCGATCCAGCGCTGGACGGAACCTGAGCCGAGCGGTCCGTCGCGCAGCAGCGTCGGCGGCACCAGGTGCCAGCCACCCGCCTCCGAGACGACGTGTGCGGCGACCTCGCGCCCGGCGAGCGTGCCCTCGGGGAAGTCCCAGAGCGGCTGCTCGCCGCGAACCGGCTTGTAGATGGCGTACGCGTCGTCCGCGGCGTGCAGCCGCACGAGCAGCGCGACGTTCGACGAGGAGGTCACGCGCCCGACGACCTCCAGCTCACCCCTCAGGGCGGCGTCGTCGGCTGCTTCCCCGAAGGCCGGATACGCCTGGTCAGCGGCGGTAGCCATTGGCCCGCGGGCAGATGTGCCCCGTCGGGTCCAGGGGGCCACCGCAGAAGGGACAGGGAGGTCGACCGGCCCGGACGATGGTCATGCTCCGGCGCGCGAAGGCTCGGGCCTGGGCCGGGTCGAGCGACACGCGCAGCGAGTTGCGCGCGAAGGGTGAGACGTCGACCTCCTCGGGAGCCGGCCCCTCCGGGTCGGGGTCGGCTGCGGGCAGGTCGTCGGGATCGTGGTCGTGGCACTCGATCACGAGGCGCTGCTGCTCCTCGTCCCACGCCAGGGACAGGGTCTGGACCCGCCAGTCCTCCTCGAACGGGGTCTCCAGCGGCTCGGTGTCCTCCGGCGGGCCACCGGGCGTGCCTGGCTCGATCGCGGCAGCCGGGGCGAGCTGGTCGAGGACGTCGTTGATCCGGTCGGCGAGGATCGAGACCTGCTGCTTCTCGACCGCGACCGTGACGACCCGACGACCGTCCGTGGCCTGCAGGTAGAAGGTCCGGTTGCCCGCAGGCCCGACCGTGCCCGCGACGAAGCGGGTCACCGGGTCGAAGTCCTGGAAGGTCATGCCGTCGACCCTATCCGACCTCGCCGGGCGAGCCGGGGCTCTCATCACCGGGTGCGCCAGCGGCCACTTCGAGGCTCCCGGCCCCGCCGCCGAGCACCGCGTCACCCTCCCGCCCCGGCGCCGTGGCGGGCCGGAGCGCCCCCAGGTCACCACCGACGTCGTTGAGCCGGACGAGGAACGGCCGCCGCGACGTGTAGTGCACGACGCTGACCGACCCGGGGTCGACGACGAAACGCTGGAAGTCGTCGAGCCGGGCGCCCGCAGCGTGGGCCAGCACGGCCTTGATGACGTCCCCGTGCGACACCGCGACCCAGACGGCATCGGGTCCGTGCTGCTCGAGGACATGCGCGTCGGTCTCGCGAACCGCGGCCAAGGCCCGCTCCTGCACCTCGACGAGCGACTCTGCCTCGAAGGCCTCCGAGGCCGGGAAGCGGACCTCACTGGGCCGGTCCTGGACGACCTCCCAGAGGGGCTCGGCCACCAGGTCGCGGATGGCCCGGCCGGTCCAGGCGCCGTAGCGGCACTCCCCGAGGCCGGGGTGCACCGACCGGGGCAGCGCTCCCAGCGCTCCCGCGATGAGGTCCGCGGTCTGGAGGCATCGGTCAAGGGGGGACGAGACGAGCCGGGAGACCTCGATGCCGGCATCCGCGATCGCGGCACCGACACGGGACGCCTGGGCCTCGCCCGTCGCGTCGAGGAAGACACCGGGTGCCCAGCCGGCGAGCACGCCGGCTGTGTTGGCGCTCGACCGCCCGTGGCGGACGAAGAGGACAGTGGGCACCCGGCCAGCCTAGACGCGCCGTCGCAACCCAGCGGCATACGTGGCATCGCTGTGGTGGAGTAGGGCTGTGATCGTGGACCAGGCAATCTACCGGCGGGGCGAGCGCCTCGAGTGCGGCGACCTCAGTGACGAGCTGGAGCGCTTGCGGGCCGGCGCTGAGGGCTTCCTCTGGATCGGGCTCAAGGACCCGACGGACGACGAGTTCGCCCTGGTCAACCGAGAGCTGGGGCTGCACCCGCTCGCCGTGGAGGACGCCGTCACCGGCAACCAGCGCGCCAAGATCGAACAGTACGAGCGCTCGGTCTTCGTCGTGCTCAAGACGCTGCGCTACATCGACGAGACGAGTGACATCGAGACCGGTGAGCTGATGCTCTTCATCGGGGACCGGTTCGTCGTCACGGTGCGGCGCGGCGAGGGCAACCCGCTCCGTGACGTACGCCAGCGCCTCGAGCTCGAGCCGGACCGGCTCCAGCACGGACCGTTGGCCGTGCTCCACGCCGTGATGGACTCGGTGGTCGACCACTACGTCTACGTCGACCGGGAGCTCAGCGTGGACCTCGACGACATCGAGGCGCAGGTCCTTGCCGACGACGGTGCCGGGGATGCCAACGCGATCTACCGCCTCAAGCGCGAGGTCCTCGAGTTCAAACGGGCGAGCTGGCCGCTCGCGGACGCCCTGATGACCTACATGGACCGCGGTGCGGGCCGCGAGCTGCACGTCGACGTCCGCCACCTGTTCCGGGACGTCGCCGACCACCTGCGCCACGTCAACGACCACATCGAGGCCTACGACCGGCTCCTCACCGACATCCTGTCCGCCCACCTCGCCAGCGTCTCCGTCCAGCAGAACTCCGACATGCGCAAGATCTCGGCCTGGGTCGCGATCGCCGCGATCCCGACCATGGTGGCGGGCATCTACGGCATGAACTTCACGGGCATGCCTGAGCTCGTCGCCAGCGTGGACGTCGCCGGCACCGAGTACTACTACGGCTACTTCGTCGTCCTCGCCCTCACCACGACGGCCTGCGTCTTCCTCTGGACGAGGTTCAAGCGCTCCGGGTGGCTCTGAGCGGCGTCTAGCTCGCGGCGATCCAGCTCGCCCCGAGTGCGACGGCGAGCAGGACGCCGAGGGCGACCCGATACCAGACGAACGGGAGCAGGCTGTTCGACGCGACGAACCGCAGCAGCCAGGCGATCGAGGCATAGGCGACGACGAACGCCACGACGAGCCCGACCAGCATCGGGCCGACGCCGAAGATCACGAGGTCGTGCCGCTGCTGGACCGCCTGGAAGACGCCGGCCGCAGAGAGGGCAGGGATCGCCAGGAAGAAGCTGAGCCGGGTGGCGGTGACCCGGTCGATGCCCCGGGCGAGCCCGGCCGAGATCGTCGCACCGGAGCGGGAGACCCCGGGGATGAGCGAGAAGCACTGGACCAGGCCGATCACGAACCCGTCCATGGGGGTGACCGCGTGCTCGCCCCGGACGGCTCCCCGCCGCTCGAACCTCGTGTGCATCCGCTCGGCCACGACCATGACCACGCTCCACACCACGAGGGCAGCCGCGACGACCCACAGGCTGCGCAACGCTCCCTCGATGAGGTCACGTGCGAGGAACCCCACGAGCCCGACCGGCAGGGAGCCGATGACGACCGCCCACGCCAACCCGTAGTCCGGGTCGTGCCGACCTTCGGCCGAGGAGAGCCCACGGAACCAGGCCCGGGCGAACCGGACGATGTCCGTGAAGAAGTAGATGAGGGTGGCGGCGATGGCGCCGAGCTGGATGACCGCGGTGTAGGCCGTCACCGCCGGGTCGTCGACCGCGAGCCCGAGCAGCTTCTCGGTGATGGTCAGATGGCCCGTCGACGAGACGGGCAGGTACTCGGTCAGGCCCTCCACGACGCCGAGGATGACTGCGTCGAGGTAGCTCAGGTCAGCCACGATTCACGAAACCTTCTGGGTCGGGGAACGCCGGTGCCGGGCGAGCCGGGGCTCGCGTCGGCACAGGCGTGCAGCCTAGCCGGACCCCCGGGGACCTTCGGACCCCAGGTCAGTCCGGACGCGGTCGATGCAGCTGGGCCAGGGCGGCCAGCGTCGCAGTGGCCTGGTCGCGGGACAGGCGGCCGCCCGTCGCGACGGCCAGGGTCGTCACGCCCACGTCCTCGTAACGCTGCAGACGCCGGGCCACGCGCTGTGGCGACCCGAGCAACGCGGTCGCGTCGATGAAGTCGAGCGGCACGGCGGCGGCGGCCTCACGGTGCCGGCCGGCGAGGTAGAGATCCTGGACGTCGGCGGCCTCCTGCTCGAACCCCATCCGACAGGCCAGCCGGTTGTAGAAGTTCTGCTCCCGGGAGCCCATCCCGCCGAGGTAGAGGGCGCAGTAGTCCCGCAGGTGACCAGCCGCCTCCGCGACATCGTCGACGAGGATGACCGGAGTGGACGAGACGACGTCGAAGCCGGCCATCGGGTCCTCCGGCGCCCCTCTGCCGGCGGCCTGCCGCGCCTGCGCGATGAGTCGGATCTCCTCGCGCGCCTGCTCCGGGCTGAGGAAGATGGCCAGCCAGCCATCGGCCATCTCCCCTGTCAGGGCGAGGTTGCGCGGACCGACGGCGGCGAGATAGACCGGGACCTCGCTGCGCAGGGGACGCGACCCCAGCTTCAGCGCCTTGCCGGGGCCGTCCGGCAGGGGGAGCTCGTAGTGCGGGCCGGGGTGGGTGAGCCGCTCCCGAGCCAGCGCCGAACGGACGATCTCGACGTAGTCGCGGGTGCGCCCCAGCGGGCTGGTGAACCGCACGCCGTGCCACCCCTCGCTGACCTGCGGGCCGGACACCCCGAGCCCGAGCCGGAACCGGCCCTGCGACATCGAGTCGATCGTCGCAGCCGTCATCGCCGTCATCGCCGGGGTCCGCGCCGGGATCTGCATCACCGCCGAGCCCAGGTGGATCCGCTCGGTGAGCGCCCCGATCCAGGCGAGCATCGAGGGGGCGTCGGAGCCGTACGCCTCGGCGACCCAGAGGCTGTCGTAGCCGAGGCGATCTGCCTCCCTGGCGATGGCCACCATGTCGTGGCCCGCCGAGGCGCGGTCCCAGTAGCCGAGGTTCACTCCCAGTCGCATGGAGGGAGGGTAACCGGCGGCGCCCGGCCCCGCGGCCCACCGGCGTGCCGCCAGCGGACCGTCGGGTGAGCGGCTACCGTGCTGCACCATGCACAGACGTGTCGGCTCCTCGGGCCTTCGAGTCACGCCCCTCGCCCTGGGGACGATGACGTGGGGCAACTCCGTCGACCGGCACGAGGCCACCGACCACGTCCGCGCCTTCCTCGACGCGGGCTGCCAGCTCGTCGACACCGCCTTCGGGTATGGAGGCGGCGACGCCGAGACCTGCCTCGGCGAGATGCTCGACCAGGCCGTCCCCCGCGATGACCTCGTGATCTGCACCAAGGCCGGGATCCACCGGATCGCCGACGAGCGCCGGGTCGACGTCTCGCGTCGG
>Ga0209347_1003440_pt1 | contig 18447 bp, 6 predicted proteins | sample AutmiccommuBRH23_FD_187382 | JGI IMG/M metagenome (GOLD analysis project Ga0209347, IMG submission 187382) | Deep subsurface microbial communities from Mt. Terri, Switzerland - Autotrophic microbial communities BRH/23 (SPAdes) (version 2) | ecosystem: Environmental > Aquatic > Deep subsurface >...
GGACCGCTGGCGACGACACGCTTTCAGGCGGCGTCGGAAACGACACCCTCGTCGGTGGCGCGGGTAACGACGCGCTGAGCGGCGGTGCCGGCAACGACATCCTCTCGGGCGGCGACGGCGCCGACACAATCTCCGCCGGTTCCGGCGACGACGCGATCTACGGCGGTGCCGGCGACGCGGTGATCGACGGCGGCGACGGCGCCGACACGCTGTATGCCGAGAACCGGGCCGCCCTCGACGGCGTGACGGTCACCAACGTCGAGACGATCGTCTACGCCAGCGACGACGACGCCCTCAACGGCACAGCCGGGGACGACACGCTCTCGGGCGGCGTCGGCAATGACACCCTGGTCGGCGGGGCCGGCAACGACGCGCTCTCCGGTGGCGACGGCAACGATGTGCTGTCCGGCGGCGCTGGTGCGGACTCGATCTCGGCCGGTGCCGGCGACGACGCCATCTACGGCGGTGCCGGTGACGCGGTCATCGACGGCGGTGACGGCGATGACACGCTGTATGTCGAGAACCGCGCAGCGCTCGACGGCGTGACGGTCAGCAACGTCGAGACCATCGTCTACGCCAGTGATGACGACGTCCTCAACGGCTCGGCCGGCGACGACACACTCTCCGGCGGTATCGGCAACGACACACTGATCGGTGGTTCGGGCAACGACGCGCTGAGCGGTGGCGCGGGCAACGACATCCTCTCCGGCGGCGCTGGTGCGGACACGATCTCCGCGGGCGCTGGCGACGACGCCATCTACGGCGGCGCCGGCGATGCGGTGATCGACGGCGGCGACGGCGACGACACGCTCTACGCCGAGAATCGCGCAGCCCTCGATGGCGTGACGGTCAGCAACGTCGAGACCATCGTCTACGCTTCTGACGACGATGCCCTCAACGGCACGGCCGGAGACGACACGCTGTCCGGTGGCGTCGGCAACGACACCCTGGTCGGTGGGGCCGGAAACGACGCGCTCTCCGGCGGCGCGGGCAACGACGACTTGTCGGGCGGCGCTGGTGCGGACACGATCTCGGCGGGTGCCGGCGACGACGCGATCTACGGCGGTGCCGGCGATGCCGTCATCGACGGCGGCGACGGCGACGACACCCTCTACGCCGAGAACCGCGCCGCCCTGGATGGCGTGACCGTCACCAACGTCGAGACCATCGTCTACGCGAACGACGATGACCTGCTCAGCGGCACTTCCGGCGACGACACCCTGTCAGGCGGTGTCGGCAACGACACCCTGGTCGGTGGGGCCGGAAACGACGCGCTCTCCGGCGGCGACGGCAACGATGTGCTGTCGGGTGGCGAGGGTGCCGACACGATCTCCGCGGGCGCCGGCGACGACGCCATCTACGGCGGCGCCGGTGACGCGGTCATCGACGGCGGTGACGGCGACGACACGCTGTATGTCGACAGTCGGGCGGACCTGGTGGGAACCGAGGTGCGCAACGTCGAGACCGTCGTCTATCGCACCCCGGACGACACGCTGACCGGGACTGCCGGCGACGACACGATGACCGGCGGCGAAGGCAACGACATCCTCTCGGGCGCGGCCGGCAACGACGCGCTCAGTGGCGGCGCCGGGTCCGACACGCTGGCCGGTGGCGACGGCGACGACATCGCCGAGGGCGGCGACGATGCCGACTTGCTGTCCGGCGGGGGCGGCGCCGACACCCTGTCCGGCGGTGCCGGCGACGATACCGTCGACGGCGGCGCCGATGACGACGCTCTGGCCGGCGGCGGCGGGTCGGACGCCCTGTCCGGAGGCGACGGCAACGACGCGCTGAACGGTGGCGCCGGGTCCGACATGCTGGCCGGCGGCGCGGGCGACGACGTCGCCCAGGGCGGCGACGACGCCGACCTGCTGTCCGGCGGCAGCGGCGCCGATACCCTCTCGGGCGGCGGCGGCGACGACGTGCTCGACGGCGGGTCGGAGGACGACGTCCTGTCGGGCGGCGACGGCGCCGACACCCTGAGCGGTGCCGACGGCCTCGACACGCTGTATGGCGGCTCGGGCATGGACGAATTGTCCGGCGGCGCCGGCAGCGACCTGCTGGTCGGTGAGGCCGACGACGACACGGTCTCCGGCGGCAGCGGCGACGACACCCTGATCGGCGGTGGCGGCAACGATGCGCTGTCCGGTGGCGACGGCAGCGACTCCGTGGTCGGCAGCGACGGCGACGACGTGCTGGCCGGCGGCGGCGGTGCCGACACCCTGGTCGGTGGTGCCGGCAACGACATCTTCGCGGCCGGCTCGCTCGCCGAGCTGGATGGCGATGTCATCGCCGACTACACGGCGGGCGAGGTCGTCGCAGTGGACGGACTTGACGCCGAGGCGGCGGCCGTGACGCTGAGCCGGAGCAACGGCACCACCACCGTGTCGATCGACTCCGACGGCGACGGCAATGCCGACGCCAGCTTCGACCTGTCCGGCCTTTACACCTCCTACACCATGGACGAGGGTTCCCGCGTCGGCTCGGCCGAGCTGATCTTCCACGCTCCCCAGGGCATCACCGTCGAGGCGATGGGGACCGCCGACCTGAACAACGACGGCAACCTCGAGCAGATCTGGAAGATCACCAACCCGAACGGCGAAAGCGTCGACGTGGCGCTGGCGCTGGACGGCGGCGACCCGCAGGACGCCACGATCACCGCCCCGACCGGCACCACCTACCACTGGACCGAGAGCGACAGCGGGACCCTGGAGGTCAGCTGGTCCTGGGACGGCGGCGCCACGGTGGAGACCGGCAGCGCGGCCGCCAACGCCGACGCTGCCGACATGGCGGCGCTCGAGGCCGACGGCTTCGAGAGCCCGTTCGGGCCGACCGAGGGTGCCGACACCCTGCTCGGCAGCGCCGGCGGCGACGTGATCTCCGCACTCGGCGGCGACGACCTGGTGTCGGCCGCCGCCGGTGACGACACGGTGGACGGCGGTGCCGGCAACGACACCCTGTCGGGCGGCGACGGCGACGACATCCTGTTCGGCGAGAGCGGCAACGACCTGCTGATCGGCGGCGAAGGCAACGACGTCCTCTACGGCGGCGACGGCAGTGACGTCCTCTCCGGCGGCCTCGGCGACGACACCATCTGGGCGGCGATCGGCGACGGCACGCTCGACGGCGGCGACGGCAACGACGTCCTGGTGGTGACCCAGGGCACCGACCTGAACGGCCTGGACTTCACCGGCTTCGAGACCGCCTGGTTCGTCGACGCCCAGGGCGAGGTGGTCGAGACCCAGGATCTCACCACGCTGCTGCCGGACCTCGATGGCCCCGCCTACATGTTCCGGACCGCCGACGGCGCCATCCAGGTCATGCAGATCGACGGCACCGTGGAGGCGCAGTTCGGCGGCCAGACCTGGCTCGACCCGACCTGGCAGCTGGAGGACCGGGCCGACGTCGACGGCGACGGCGAACTCGACTACGTCTGGCGCAACGGCGACACCGGGCAGATCGCGGTGTGGGCGACCAACGAGACCGGCCCGATCGAGATGGGCGACGTCCACGACATCGAGCTGCGCTACGGCCTGGAGGCCATCGGCGACTTCGACGGCAACGGAACAGACGACTACTTCTGGCGCGACTCGGTCGCCGACATGCTCGGCAACAACCCGGTCGCCGCGTGGGGCACCGACGGGCCAAACACCCTCGAGAAGGGCAACCTGCTCGGCGACGTCGGCCCCGCCTGGCGCGTGTTCACGGTCGATCAGTTCGGCAGCGGCGGCGAGGACATCCTCTGGACCGACGGCAACGGCCAGATCGCCATCTGGGAACTCGACGACTTCGACAATCCGGTGCGCGGCAACATCCAGACCGCTGGAACCGGCTGGGAAGTGGCGCAGGTCGCCGACTTCGGCGGTGACGGCAAGTCCGACATCCTCTGGCAGAACAAGCAGGAAGGCCTGATCGCGGTTTGGGAATCCGATGGCGGCGGCGAGGTCACCAAGGGCAACGCGGTCGGGTTGTCGGGTGACTGGGACGTGGCGGCGGCCGCCGACTTCGGCGGCGACGGCAAGGACGACCTGCTGCTGCGCAACGAGAGCACCGGCCAGGTCGCGGTGTGGCAGATGGACGGCGGCGGCGAGCCGACCCGTGGCGTCACCTTCGACGTGCCGACCGAATGGTCCATCGAGTCGGTGCAGGACTTCAACGGCGACGGCAATGCCGACATCCTGTGGCGCAACCAGCAGGCCGGCGTGATGTCGGTGTGGGAGATGGACGGCGACGTCGCCACGACCCGCTACGACTTCGGCTTCGACGGCAACCTGGAGATCCTGGACATCCGCGAGCTCAGCACCGACGGCAACCTGGGCATCCTGGCGCAGGCGCCGACCGGCGACGTCGGGGTGTTCATCTTCAACGACGGCGAGGCCCCGACCTTCGCGCATATCGGCAACGTTCCGACCAATTGGGACCTGCTCTAAGCTCCGCCCCCTTGGGATCGACCGAGGGGAGGCACTTGCCGGGCAAGCCCGCATCGGTGTTCGTCAACGGACGCTTCCTGGCGCAGCGCCAGACCGGCGTGCAGCGGGCCGCTGCCGAACTGGTGCGGGCGCTCGACGGGCTGCTGGCCGCGGCTGCCGGTGAGGATGCCGCCTGCGTAACGATCCTGGCGCCGCCGGACGCCGACACCGCCCGGCTGCGGCTGTCGGCGATCGCCACCCGCATGGTCGGCCACGGCACCGGTTACGCCTGGGAGCAGGCGGAGCTGCCGCGCGCCGCCGCCGGCCGGCTGCTGCTGAACCTCGGCAACGTCGCGCCGCTGCTGCACCGGCGCAATGCCGTGCTGATCCACGATGCCTCGGTGTTCGATCGTCCGGACGGCTATGGCTGGCGCTTCCGCCTGGCAATGCGGCTGCTGCTGCCGGTCGTTGCGCGGCGCGCCGAGGCGCTGTTCACAGTGTCGCGCTTCTCGGCCGAGCGGCTGGAGCATCACGGGGTGGCCGGGCACGGCGGCTACAGCATCCTGCCCAGCGGCAGCGATCACATGGCCCGCGTGACGCCGGACAGCACGGCGCTTGCTCGTTACGGCCTCGCACCGTTGCGCTACGTGCTGTTCGTCGGCTCGCCGCATCCGAACAAGAACCTCGCCGGCGCGCTCGCGGCGATCACCCGGGTCGGCGACCCGGCGCTGCGGCTGGCCGTCGTCGGCGCCGCCGACGCCCGCGTCTTCACCGCTGACGGCCGGCCGGCCGTCGATCCCGGCGACCGTGCCGTGTTCCTCGGCGCGATCGACGACGCCGCCATGGCGGCACTCTACGTCGGCGCGCTGGCATTGCTGTTTCCATCCTACTACGAGGGCTCCGGCCTGCCGCCGCTGGAAGCGATGGCGCTCGGCTGCCCGGTGGTCGCCAGCGACCGTGCCTCGATCCCGGAGGTCTGCGGCGATGCCGCCGTCCTGGTGGCCCCCGACGACCCGGCGGCGATGGCGGCGGCACTCGACCGGCTGGCCGCCGATCCCGCCTGGCGGCAGGGCCGGATCGCCCGCGGCCGGACCCGGGCGGCAGCGTTCACCTGGCGGGCGTCGGCCGAGGTTCTGGCGGCGCGGCTCGGTCTCGCCGGCCGGCCCGCCAGCCGGTCCATCGGTTGACCAGCTGCCCGAGATAGTAGCGCACCCGCCCGAAGCGGCCGAGGACAGCATATGCGCCGGCGGCGACCAGCGGTTTCGCCAGGTGGGGCGCCATCTCCAGCGGCGAGTAGTCGTTCACCCCCATCACGTAGCCGACGCCGCGGGCATATGAGGCGGCCTTGGCCAGAACAACCGCCTCGTCGCGTTCGAACTTGTCCGGGTGCCCGAAGACCAGCGCCGGGCGGTAGGCGATACGGCATCCGGCGGCCAGGCCACGCAGCAGCAGGTCCTGGCCCTCGCCGGCCCCCCACCGCCCGCCACTGCCGACCCCGATCGACTCGCGGAAGCCGCCGACCCGCTCGAAGAAGCTCCGACGGAACACCAGCGTGGCCTCGGCGCCGACCCGCCAGACGTTGCCGCGGCTGGCCTCGACCGGCCGGTCCGGCCAACGCCCCATCGATGGCCGACCGTCGATGTCGGCACAGCGCCCGCCGAACACCTCTACTCCCGGCTCGTCGAGCAGCAGCCGTCGGATCACCTCGATCTGGCCGGGCGTCGCCCAGCCGTCGTCGTCGGGGAACCAGATCGCTTCGCGCCCGACGCACGCCAGGCCGGCGTTACGAGCGTGCGACGCGCCGCGGGCCGCGGTGCGGACCACCAGCGGCTGCAGGTCGGCGGCGGCCGCCAGGACCGCGGCCAGGCGATCGTCCGGATTCTGGTCGACCACGATCAGTTCGTCATCGGAATGAAGCTGCGGCCGCAGGGAGTCGAGCAACCGCCCCACCTCCTCGACCCGACCGACGGTCGGGACCACGATCGACAGCGCAGCCCCAGTCGCAGACCCGGTCATCGCTCCGCTCTCCGCCAGACCCGCTGCAGCTGCAGCAACACCTCCGCCAGCACCGACCGCAGCAGGACGGGGGCGAACATTCCCGACCCGGGGCCGATGCGCAGCCCGAGCCGGCGGCGGGCGATCACCAGGTAGGCGAGGTTGCTGCCGGCGGTGACCAGCGCCGCCCCGGCGGCGGCCCCCTCGACGCCGGCGACTGCGATGCCGGCCGGCACCACCGCCGTCAGCGCCACCGCGGCGACGACCAGCACCGCGGTCAGCGGCCGCTCCAATCCGGTCATTCGCAGCACCGCCGCCACCGGGCCTGCCAGCACCGTCGTCAACTGGCCGAGGACCAGGATCGCAAGCACCAACCAGCCATCGCGGAACTCGACACCGTACAGCCCGAGCAGGAGCCAGCCGCCGCCACCGATGGCCAGCGCGATCGGCATGCCGGCGGCGGTCGACGCCAGGCTGCCGCGCGCCATCAACGCCTGCATTCCGGCACGGTCGTCCTCGGCGTGCCGCCGCGCCACCATCGGTTCCAGGGTGAGGCGGACAGCATCGACCACGAAGCTGACCAGCACTGCGAGGCGCTGCGCCGTCAGGTAGATCGCCGCCGCGCGCAGGCCGAGCAGGGCGCCGACGATCAGCACGTCGCCGCGCGCGATCCAGTGCACCAACGCCTCGGCCACCACCATCGGGCGCGCCACCCGGCGCCAGGCGGGGCGGTCCGCGACGTCCCGCGCACCGCCGGCGCCGCCGATCACCGCGACAATCCGCCGGCCGTCGATGGCGGCGATCAGCGCCAGGCCGCCGACGAAGCCGGCGAGCGCGGTCTCCACGGACAGCCAGCCGGCCACCGCCAGCGCGGCCGCGGCGACCGCCGGCACCAGCGCGCGCAGCACATTGAAACCGAGGAAGCCGGCGACCACCCGGTCAACCGCGCGCAACGTCTCGCGGTGGATCTCCATCGCCCCGTAGAGCGGCAGCCCGGCGGCGACGATCGCAACGGCCGTCCAGCCGATACCGCCGGCAGCACCACCGATGCCGAGCGCCAACTCGAATGCCATGGCAACCGCCGCCGCGCCGGCCAGCGACGCCGGGGCTATGGTCCATCGGGCCTCCGCCAGCAGCCCCAGCAGGGCCGCCGGCCGATCCTGATGCCAGTAGATCGAGCCGAAGCGCAGCATGGCGCTGTTCAACCCCAGGCACGTCAGCGGCCCCGCAATCGACAGGACGGTGATCGCATACATCACCAGCCCGTAATCGGCAGCCGGCAGAAGCCGCGCCAGCAGCACGGTGTAGCCGAGCCACAGGGCGGTTCCCGCGACCTTCATCGACGTCACGGCAATCATATCGTTCAGCATCGGGAGCCCGCGGTCGCAGCGTTCGGCCACATCGCCGCCAACGTAGCACCGGCCCCGCCAGTCGGGTATACAGACCGGGTCAAGCAGCAGACGGGATCGGCACTGATTTCAATGCTTTCGACCCTGAAGGCCGGCTTCGTGGCGGCGCTGTTCCCGATCGTCCGCGCAAGCCTCGGCGGACGGCTGCGCCGGTTCCGCGCCAACGGCGTTCTGATGCGTATCGACGTCGGCCATTCGCCGATGAGCCTGCTGCGCGCGATGGGCCTGTACGAACTGCGCAAGACCGCCGAGATCGAGCGCCGGCTGGGTCCGGGAGGCGTGTTCGTCGACATCGGCTCGAGCGAGGGCGACTTCGCCCTGATCGCCGCCCGCATCGTCGGCCCGCGTGGACGGGTGCTGGCCTTCGAGCCGGATCCGGGCAACGTCGAAACGATCCGCGGCAACGTGGCGCTGAACGGCTTTGCCCATGTCGAGGTGCACGCCGTCGCCCTGTCGGACCATGACGGCAGCGCCGGTCTGTACCGCTCGGCGATCAGCGGTTGGCACTCGCTGCTGCCCGGCCTGGCGCACCGCGACAGCGATGTCATCGAGGTGCCGGTCGCCCGGCTCGACAGCCTCGGCCTCGATCGCATCGATGTGATCAAGATCGACGTCGAGGGTGCCGAAGCGGCGGTGCTCGACGGCGCGCGGGACAGTATCGCCCGCCACCGCCCGGTGGTCCTGCTCGACACCCACCCCTCGCTCGGCGCCGACATCGGCAGGCTGCAGGCGTTCTTCGACGGCCTCGGCTACGACGCGCTCGAAGCCGATCGCCGCCGGTCGCGGCCGCTCCCGGAGGGTATCCCGGCCACCGACGCCGATCTGGTGCTGGTGCCACGGGCAGCGCCGGCATGACCGGCAACGCCGGATCCCTGGTGCTGGGCGGCAGCGGCTTCATCGGCGGTCACCTCCTGGCCGATCTCGCGGCGCGTGGGATCCGGCCGCTGATCTCGCTCGACCTGGTCGAGCCGGCCCGACCGCTCGTCGGGGTCGACTACCGGATCGGCGACGTCCGCCAGCCGTTCGCAGAACTCGTGCCGGAGCCGGTCGCCGTCGTCTACAACCTCGCCGCCGTCCATCGCACCCCCGGCCATCCGGACCACGAGTACTACCAGACCAACGTCGCCGGCGCGGTCAATGCCTGCCGCTACGCCAGCCTGCGGGGCACCCGGCGCATGCTGTTCACCAGCAGCATTTCGGTGTACGGCCCGCGCGAGGATCCGTGCAGCGAGAACGCGCCGCTCGCGCCGGTCACCGCCTACGGCCGCTCGAAGGCCCTGGCCGAGATGGTGCACGAAGCGTGGGCAGCCGAGGATCCGGCACGCCGGCTCGTGATTCTCCGGCCGGCGGTGGTGTTCGGGTGTGGCGAGGGCGGCAACTTCACGCGGCTGCTTCGGCAACTGCGACGGCGCGCCTTCGTCTACCCGGGCCGCCGAGACACCATCAAGGGTTGCGGCGACGTCGGCGAACTGCTGCGGGCGATGGCGTTCTGCCTCGGCCGGGACGAGCCGGTATATCGCGCCAACTTCGCCTACCCCGCTCCCGACACCATCGAAACGATCGTTCGCACGTTAGCGGCGGAGGCCGGTGTTCCGGCACCTCGACTGGTTGCGCCAACCGTCGCGGTGATGACGGCCGCCTGGGCGTTGGAGATGCTCGGCCATCTCGGCCTGCGGACCGGCATCAACCGTGATCGCGTCGCCAAGCTCCTGGTCAGCACCCACATCCGTCCCGACCGCCTGATCGCAGACGGCTACCGTTTCGAGACCGACCTCACCTCCGGAATCCGGGCCTGGCTGGCGCAGGAGCAGGACCGCGGTTGAGTCCCGGTCTCAGGGCCGCCCGCGCCCGCCGCGGATGGTGATCGGCGCCAAGGGATGGGCGCGGCGGTTGACGATCGGTGCCGTCGCCACAGCCCGATGCCGAGCCATAAACACGATGATCACCATCGTAACGATCAATGTCGGAAAGTATTTTGATGATCCCCAGTAGAAAAACCGGAGTATCTCATACACTCCGATCATCCAAGTGGGATGGATAATCATATATTGGAACTTTCCCTGCCGATAACCCTCGTAGATCCGGCCGCTGAGCACCCCGAGCACGAACCACATCAAAATGCCGAAAACCGGGCCGAAATCGTGCATCGGCGCGAAAATGCCGGACGTATTGTTGAACTCTGCCTTGGCGTACTGGAAGGCATACTCCCAGAACGTCGGCTCGCTATCGGATGCCACCCACGGGAACAACGGGAACCGGTAGAACCAGTTCATCGTGTAGGTGCCATCGAAGGTCGGCGGATACAGTTCGGCCAGGCCGGCGCCGTTGTTGAGGGCGGTCAGGTAGTAGCCCCAGATGCGCGACAGCACGAAGTCGGTGTAGTCGTCATAGTAGTAGCGATACACGGTCCAGGATCGGAAATATTCGGTCACGCCGAACAGCACGATGATCCCGACGATACCCAGGATAGGCGCGAAGCTGAGCCATGCCCGCCAGCGGGTGCCGACGGTTCCGAACCATACGATTCCGATCGGCAGCACCACCTCAATGATCGCGAGGCGCTCGGAGTTGAACACCGCCCGCATCAGCACCGCCGAGAACACCACGGCAGCGAAGCCATGATCGAACCAGTCGAGCCGCCGTTCGGCGATCTTTAGCTTCAGGGCATACAATGTGGCGAACAGCGCCGCCAGGTTGCTGACCGAGGTCAGGCCGGGCACCTGCAGGGTGCGCTCCTTCAGAAGGTAAAACACCGACGTCTCACCGCTGAGAAAGGCGAAGATCAGCCCGGGGTCCGCGAGGATCGGCAGGATGACGGCGATGTTCCCGGCGAGCGCCACCAGTCCGATCGCAAGCATGACGCGGCGGTAATGCGCATGCATCAGCCGTGTCGTCGGCCCAGCCGTTTGCCCGACCGTCCGACGCTGCGCGCTGCGGCTGACATACCCGACGATGCCGCAGCCGGCCGAGAACGCAAGCAGGCCCGCCAACGCCGCAAGAAGTTGATCGCCGGCGAAGAACTGGCGTGCCTGATCGAACTCGACGTAGGCCTGCTTCGGCATGACGTAGACGATCAGACTGATCGGCGTCATCAGCAGCAGGGTCACCCAACCGGGACTGGCCCACCAATAGGTTCGCACGCGCGCTCCCGATCACAGCCAGTGAAGCCGAGGACCGGCATTGTCGATGCGTGCTACAGCGTGGTCCAGGACTGATCGAGTTGACCGACCAGGGAAAGCTCGGGTGCGGCGCCGTCGGCCATGGCGATGGTGATGAAGCTGCCATCCGCCGCGCGCATCAGGATGTCGTCGGTGGCATCGTCGTTCAGCCTGCCGATCGTGACGATCTCCCAGTCGGATTCCATCCCGAAGTCGTAGCGGCTCTCGCTCTGGGCTCCGTTCATCTCCCACACCGACGCGGTGTTGGTGGCGTTATTGCGCCACAGCACGTCGGCTTGGCCGTCGCCGTCGAAATCATGCACCGCCGCGACCTCCCAGTCCGACGACACGCCACCGAAGGTCTCGCCGCGGGTCGGGGTGGCACCGTCCATCTCCCAGACCGTGAACAGTCCATCCTGGGCGTTGCGCAGCAGCAGATCGTCCTTGCCGTCACCCCCGACATCGGCAACGCCGGCAACGCTCCACGCAGTGTCGAGGTCGAGCACCATGCCGTACGCCGAACCGGCGAGGCCATTGTCGGTCCACACCGACATCTGGCCGCTGCCGTCCTGGCGCCACAGGATGTCCGTGCCGCCGTCGCCGTCGAAGTCTCCGACACTCTCGACCTGCCAGCTCGCATCGACGCCCTGGACGATGCCCTTGGTGGCGGCGCCGGTCGCGTCGAAGCTCCAGATCGCGACGGTCCCGGCATCGGCGTTGCGCAGCAGCAGGTCATCGCCGCCGTTGCCGTCGAAGTCGGCGGTCTCGACGACCGCCCAGCCGGCCTCGCCGATGAGTTCCACCGGGCCGCGCCCGACCCCGTCAGTCCAGACCGCAAGGGCGTTCAGGCCGGCATTGCTCCAGAGGATGTCCGCCAGACCGTTGCCGTCGAAGTCGGCCAGTGCCGCGACCTGCCAGTCCGTGGTGATGCCTTGCACGGCGCCCATCTCGATGCCGGCGTCGCCAAACTCCCAGATTGCGATCGAGCCGGTGCTGGCACTACGCAGCAGCACGTCGTCGACGCCGTCGCCGTCAAAGTCCGCTTCGCCCACCGACTGCCAGTCGGTCGAGAGTCCCGTGGTTTCCAGCGAAGCCATCGGAATTCCGGCCTCGAATTGAATCGCCTGGACCACGCCGTCGCCGTGGACGAAGCCGATCACCGGACCGTTCGGCTCCGGCGCCGCGAGCGCCGGCAGCAGTTCGCGCACCGGCTCGGTGCCAAGCACCAGCTCGATGTTGTCGATCAGCGCGCCGTAGGTGTCCGACGTCCCGTCGGCGTCGCCGCCGACGAAGCTGATGCTGTGATTGCCGATGCCGAGTTCGACGGTGAACCAGTCGCTGTGCCAGGCATGCGCCGCATCAGTCTGGCTGTAGACCGTTACGCCATCGATCTGGATCGAGAATTCGCTGGTCGCCGCGGTCTGGCCGGCATAGGCGCGGGCCGCGAAGTCGAATGACAGGGCGTGCGTGCCGGCTTCGTAGACCGTGAAGGTCTGGGTCGCTTTGACGTTGGTGTGGCCCGCGACGCCGCCATTGTCGGCATGGCTGTCGAGCTCCAGCACCTTGTTGGAGGACGACCAGCCCACCGGAAGTGCCGGGGCGCCGGCCTGGATGCCCTGCTGGATCTCCAGCGGCGCGACGCCCGGCGCGTTGGCGTCCAGGTCACCGGCGACCCAGCCGGCAATCTGGGCGAAGGTGCCCCAGCTGCCATGATTGAAGGCGGGAACGTCTTCGAAGTCGCTGTTGATCAACAGATTGGCACCAGCCGCCGGGGCCGCGACGCCGTCGACCACCAGCACCTCGATGCCCGACACGTCGAGACCGTCGAGATCAGCCAGCTCGTCGAGGAACAGCGTGTCCTGCCCGTCGCCACCGACCACGATGTCGCCCTGGCCGGCGTAGATGGCATCGTCGCCGGCGCCGCCGGACAGCAGGTCGTCGCCGAGGCCGCCGCTCAGCGTGTCGTTGCCGGCACCGCCATCGAGGATGTCCTCGCCATTGCCGCCAATCAGCAGGTCAGCGCCGGACGACCCGATGATCACGTCGTCGCCATTGCCGCCGACCAGGACGTCGCCGCCGTTATCGCCGAGCAGCGAGTCGTCGCCGTTGCCACCGTAAAGGGTGTCGTTTCCGTCGCCGCCATAGACCAGGTCGGCGCCGTTCAGGGCGTCGATGACGTCGTCGCCGCCGCTGCCGGTGATGGTGTCGGCATGGTTCGTCGGCTCGCCGGTCACCAGGCCCGGCAGCAGGTCGCGGACCGGCTCGGTGCCCTGCACCAGCTCGATGTTGTCGATCAGCGCGCCATGGCGGTCGTCGATGCCCAGGCCGACGAAGCTGATGGTGTGGCTGCCGACGCCGAGCTGCAGGGTCAGCCAGTCGCTGGTCCAACCGAGTTGCGGATCGAGGTTCGCATAGACCGTCTCGCCGTCGATACGAACTTCGAAGCCACTGGTCTCGCCGTCCAGGCCGCCGAAGGCGCGGGCGGTGAAGTCGAAGGACAGGGCGTAGGTGTCGGCGTCGAAGACCGTGAAGGTCTGCGACATGACCACGTTGTTGTGGCCCTCGGCCTGACCACCGTTCTCCGGGCCGGAGTCGAGTTCCACGACATTGTTGGTCGGCGACCAGCCGGACGGGGAGACCGGGGCGCCATCGATGCGTCCGTGCTGGATCTCGATCGGCGCGATGCCGGCGAGGCCGCTGTCGGTGTCCTCGGCGGTCCAGCCCTCGATCTGCTGGAACATCGTCCAGACCGAGCCGGAGTTCAGCGGACCGGTGGTCTCGAAATCGCCGTTGACCAGCAGGTTGCTGCCGGCGGCCGGTGCGGCGAGGCCGTCGACCTCCAGGTGCTCGATACCGTCCAGGGTCATGCCGTCGAGGTCGTCCAGCGAGCCGAGGCGCAGCGTGTCGTCGCCCTCGCCGCCGACCACGGTGTCCCCGCCGCCGCCGAGGAGCAGGTCGTTGCCGGCGCCACCCGACAGGATGTCGTTGCCGGCGCCGCCCGACAGCACGTCGTCGCCGCCGCCGCCGAGCAGGGTGTCATCGCCGAGCCCGCCGCCCAGGCTGTCGTCGCCGGCGGTGCCGGTACGCGCCACGCCGGCCAGCGAATTGACCAGCACGATGTCGGCCGCGCTGCCGCCGGCCGCCGCAATCGTTGCGCTATCGTACTCACCGGCGACCGTCAGCGTCGCCTCGGCGATGCCGTCGCCGTTGTTGTCGATCGCGACCGTGGTGACGCCATCGCCGGCGATCACCGTGACCTCGGCCCGGCTGAGGTTGAGCGAGGTGACACGGATCGCCTCGCCGTCCTCATAGTCGGCGATGTGGTCGCCGTTCAGATGCGCCAGCGTGCCATCGAAACGATCGACCCCGGCACCGCCGGCCAGCGTGTCCGCGCCTGCACCACCCGACAGGGTGTCATTCCCGGTCCCACCGGACAGCGCGTCGCCGCCGCTGCGGCCCAGCAGAAGGTCGTCGCCATCGCCGCCCCAGAGGGAATCGGCATCGTTGCCGCCACGCAGCGAGTCGTCGCCGGCGCCGCCGGACAGTGCGTCGTTGCCGCCCCCGCCGGACAGCGTATCGTTGCCGGCACCGCCGGACAGGATGTCGGCATCGCGGCCGCCCTTCAAGAGGTCGTCGCCGGCACCGCCACTGAGCGCATCGCTCCCGGCGATGCCGAACAGGGTATCGTTCCCGGCACCGCCGACGAGGGTGTCGGCACCGGTCGCACCGCGCAGCGAGTCATCGCCGCCACCGCCCGACAGCACGTCATTGCCGCCATTGCCGTACAGGGTGTCGTCGCCGTCGCCGCCGAGCAGGGAGTCGGAATCGGCGCCGCCCTTGAGCAGGTCGTTGCCGGCCCCGCCCGACAGCGTGTCGTCGCCGCCACCACCGGCCAGGGTGTCGTTGCCGGCACCGCCGAGCGCCAGGTCGGCCTCGCGGCCGCCAACAATGGAGTCGTCGCCGGCGCCGCCGTCCAGGACGTCGTTGCCGCCGCCGCCCTGCAAGGTGTCGTTGCCGGTCCCGCCGGACAGCGTGTCGGCATCTCGACCGCCGCGCAGGAGGTCGTCGCCGGCGCCGCCATACAGCCCGTCCGTGCCGGCGATGCCGAGCAGGGTGTCGTTGCCCTCGCCGCCGACGATCAGGTCGTCGCCGGTGCCGCCGCGGATCGAGTCGTCGCCGTTGCCACCGGAGAGGATGTCGTTGCCGCCGTAGCCGTAGAGCGTGTCGTTGCCATCCGCCCCGTACAGGCTGTCGTCGTCGGCGCCGCCTTTCAGCAGATCATTGCCGAGGCCACCCGACAGCAGGTCGGCACCGCCGTTGCCGACCAGGGTGTCGTCGCCGACCCCACCGGACAGCGTGTCGGCGTCGGCGCCACCCGCCATGGAGTCGTCGCCTTCGGCACCCAGCAGCAGATCGTCGCCGCCGCCGCCGACGATCGTGTCGTCACCGACACCGCCCGACAGGATGTCGGCATCGCGGCCGCCGCGCAGCGAGTCGTCGCCGGCGCCGCCATACAGCACATCCGTGCCGGCGATGCCGAGCAGGGTGTCGTTGCCCTCGCCGCCGACGAGCAGGTCGTTGCCGGTGCCGCCGCGGATCAGATCGTCGCCGTCCGCGCCCGACAGGATGTCGTTGCCGCCGTTGCCGTACAGGCTGTCGTTGCCGGCCTGCCCGAGCAGCGTGTCGTCGTCGGCACCGCCCTCCAGCCGGTCGTTGCCGTCGCCTCCGGAGAGAATGTCGTTGCCGCCGCCGCCACGCAGCGTGTCGTCACCGCTGCCGCCCGACAGGGTGTCGGCGTCGCGATGGCCGACCAGCAGGTCGTTGCCGGCGCCGCCATACAGCTGGTCGCTGCCGCCGCCGCCCTGCAGGGTGTCGTCGCCGGCACCGCCCGACAGCGTATCGGCGTCGGCACCGCCGTGCAGCGAGTCGTTGCCCTCGCCGCCCAGCAGCAGATCCGCACCGGTGGCGCCGATGAGGGTGTCGTTGCCGGCGCCGCCGAACAGCTGGTCGGCCACGCCACCGCCGGTGAGGCGATCGTCGCCGGCGTCGCCATAGAGCGTGTCCGCGTCGCCGCCGCCGACCAGGATGTCGTTGCCGTCGCCGCCGGACAGCAGGTCGGCCCCGGCGTCGCCGCGCAGCGAGTCGTCGCCGGCGCCGCCATGCAGCACGTCAGCATCGTTGCCGCCGCGCAACGTATCGTTCCCCGCGCCCCCGGACAGCTGGTCGCTGCCGGTGTGGCCGAGCAGGGAGTCGTTGCCCTCGCCACCGTACAGGGTGTCGGCGCCGTCCTGGCCGAGCAGGGTGTCGTTGCCGGTCATGCCGTCGACGAAGTCGTCGCCGGCCTTGGCCGAGACCAGGTCGTCGCCGCCGAGTGCCGAGATGGTGTCGGCGTCGTTGGTGCCGAGCAGGGTATCGGCGAATTCTGTGGCGCCGAACGGATGCGCGAAGGGGTTGACGAAGCCGTCGGCCTCCAGCGCCGCCATGTCGGCTACGTCTGCACTGGCGGTGGCGCTTACGGTCCGGGCACCGTCCGGTCCGGTCCAGCCGACCTGCAGGGTGCCGCTGCCGGCTTCGGTCCAGACGTAGCTGCCTCCCGGCGCGGCGATGACGCTGCCTTCCTGGCTGTCGGTGGCGTCGAGCAGGTCGAGGGTCGCGGTGATCGCGGCCTCGGTCGGGTTGACGATCCGCCAGATCTGCTCGAGGTCGCCGTCGCCGTCGAGGTCGGCGGTGCCCATCGCTTCGAGCTGCAGCGGCGGCGCGGTGTCGAGCGCCACGGTGACGGCGCCGTCGCCGGTGTCGGTCAGGGCGCCGACCGCGTAGGCGCCGGCCACGTTGAAGCTGGCGTCGGCGGTGCCGTCGCCGTCGGCATCGATCGCCACCGTCGAGATGCCGGCGGCGGTCGTCACGGAGATCGTGGCGACGGCGGCGTCGAGGCCGCCGATCCGGATCGTTTCGCCTTGTTGATAATCCGCCAGAAGATCGCCGTCGATGTCCGCGGCGGAGGCTGCCTGGAAGCTGTCGTTGCCTTCGCCACCGGAGAGGGTGTCGGCGCCCGCACCGCCTTCCAGCACGTCGTTCCCGGCACCGCCGGACAGGACGTCGCTGCCGCTGCCGCCCGACAGGCTGTCGCTGCCGTCGCCGCCGGCGAGATCGTCGTCGTCGCTGAAGCCTTCCAGGCGATCGTCGCCGGCGCCGCCGCGCAGGCTGTCGGCGCCGGAGTTGCCGGCCAGCCAGTCGTTGCCGGTGCCGCCGTCGAGCAGCTCGTCGCCGGCATTGCCCCACAGCACGTCGTTGCCGGCACCGCCCAGCAGGGTGGCGTCGCCGTAGCTGTAGACATGACTGGCGAGGTCGATGACGTCGTCGCCGTCACCGCCGTCGAACACCTCGACGCCGCTGATGCGCTGGCCGCCGAAGTGAAGGGCGATGTTGTCGTCGCCGGCGCTGCCGCTCAGGGTGTCGATGCCCGAGGCGCCGTCGTCGTGATAATTGTCGTGCTGCGAGTGCCCTGGATCTGCCGGCGTGTAGGTCTCGGCCGACTGCCAGGCGCTGCCCTCGAAGTTGTGGTTCTCGGGATCGCCGACCTGGTAGTGGACGATCGGGCTGCCGGAGTCGGAGGTCCAGCGATACAGGTCGCCGCCGTCGCCGCCGTTCAGCGTGTCCTGGCCGGCACCGGCCTCCAGCGTGTCGGACCCGGCGCCGCCCAGCAGGACGTCGTTGCCGGCGCCGCCGACCAGCAGGTCGTCGCCGGCACCGCCCGACAGCGTGTCGTTGCCGGCCATGCCGGACAGCACGTCGTTGCCGCCGAGGCCGGACACCAGATCGTTGCCGGCGAGCGCCGAGACCGTGTCGGCGCCGACGGAGCCGGTGATGGTATCGGCGCCTTCGGTCGGACCGATCGGCTGTTCGCTCAGCACCAGTTCGGTGACACCGTCCGCGGTCGCCAGTTCGGCGCCCAGGAAGCTGCCTGTCACCGTGAAGGTTGCATCAGCGGAACCATCGCCGTCGGCGTCGACGGTGACCGTCGTCACGCCGTCGGCGACCGAGGTCGAGACCGTGGCGGCCTCGCCCAACGGGGCGTCGAACCGGATGATCTCACCCTCGGCGTAGTCCGCGAGCAGGTCGCCGTCGAGATCGGAGAGCGAGGCGGCAGCGAAGGTGTCGCTGCCGGCACCGCCCGACAGGACATCGCTGCCCGAACCACCGCTGAGGACGTCGTTTCCGGCCGCGCCCAGCAGGGTGTCGTTGCCGATGCCGCCCGACAGCGTGTCATCGCCGGCGGTCCCGCTCAGCAGGTCGTCGTTGTTCGCATAGACGATGGTCTCGACGTTCTGGACGTCGACACCGTCCAGGGCCGCGCGGTTCTCGACGTACAGCGTGTCGTCGCCGTCGCCGCCGTCGATCGTTGCGTCGCCGGCACCGCCGTAGATCGCATCGTCCCCGGAGCCGGCCGAGATCGTGTCCGCGCCCGCGCCGCCG
>Ga0209347_1003441_pt1 | contig 18443 bp, 14 predicted proteins | sample AutmiccommuBRH23_FD_187382 | JGI IMG/M metagenome (GOLD analysis project Ga0209347, IMG submission 187382) | Deep subsurface microbial communities from Mt. Terri, Switzerland - Autotrophic microbial communities BRH/23 (SPAdes) (version 2) | ecosystem: Environmental > Aquatic > Deep subsurface >...
GGTCTCTACCTTTACCATCCTGCTTGGAGCACTGATATTGATTGCTACGGGTGTAGGGAGCTGGAAGACCATGCTCTCCGTCTTCCTTGGAGGTCTGGTGGCCGCTTTGCTGGTGAACAGCTTCGCACAGAATGCAATGATGGAGATGCCTGTATATTATCACTTCCTGCTGGGTGGCTTCGCTTTCGGAGCGGTCTTTATGGCTACCGACCCGGTGACCTCGGCAAGGACAGAGAAAGGAAAATGGATCTTCGGATTCTTTATCGGACTGCTGGCGGTGGCCATCCGTGTGTTCAACCCGGGTTATCCCGAAGGCATGATGCTTGCCATCCTGTTTATGAACGCGTTTGCACCGCTCATCGACTTCTACGTGATTGATGCCAACATCAAACGCCGTGCGAAGAGAGCTGCAGCCGCCAATGCGATACAACAACAATAACTGAGAAGAGCTATGAACAGAGAGAATAGTGGATACACAATAATATACGCATCGATAATGGTCGTTATTGTCGCGCTGGGTCTGGCATTTACACACCAGGCACTGAACGAGCGTCAGACTGCCAACGTGAACACAGACAAGATGCAGCAGATACTGCGTTCACTCAATATTGATGCTACTGCTGCTGAGGCGCAGACGAAGTATGACGAGCTGGTGAAGAATGCCTATCTCATCAACAGCGATGGAACAAAAGTGGAAGGTAGTGAAGGAACAACACCTGATGATCCTGCCTTCTCCACGGAGCTGGATGACGAGGATGCAAAGGGACTGCCGGTGTATGAAGCAGAGATAGATGGTTCAATGAAATATATCCTTCCGATGGATGGTGCCGGTCTGTGGGGTCCTATCTGGGGATACCTGGCCGTGGAGGCTGACGGCAGCACCATCTATGGTGCCGAGTTCGGTCACCAGGGTGAGACACCGGGGCTGGGAGCTGAGATTGTAACACCCTCTTTCAAGAAACAATTCACCGGTAAGGAGCTGATCAAAGAGGGTACATTCAAGTCGGTAGCTGTGGTGAAGCCGGGTCAGACGGCCAGTGGCCGTGATTATGTGGATGGCATCTCGGGCGGCACCATCACCAGTAAAGGGGTGGATGAGATGCTGCTCAACAGTGTGGGTGAATACATGGATTTTTTAATGAATTTGAACGCTGCCAACTAAGGCCAGTGGATATAAAACAGAATAAAAATGGCATTATCGAATAAAACAAAAGCGGCTTTGCTGGGCCCGCTGAATAAAAATAACCCTGTGATCGTGCAGGTGCTGGGTATCTGTTCCGCGCTGGCGGTAACCTCCAAGCTGGAGCCATCACTGGTGATGGCGGTAGCGGTGACGGTGGTGATGGCGTTGGCCAACGTGATCATCTCCATGCTACGTAAAACCATTCCCAACCGTATACGTATCATCGTGCAGCTGGTGGTGATCGCTGCGCTGGTGACCATCGTGAGTGAAGTGCTGAAGGCTTATGCCTATGATGTGAATAAGCAGCTCTCGGTGTTCGTGGGGTTGATCGTGACCAACTGTATTCTGATGGGGCGTCTTGAGGCGTTTGCACTGGGTAACGGTCCCTGGCCCTCTCTCCTTGACGGGATAGGCAATGGACTCGGTTACGGCTGGATTCTGGTAGCTGTGGGCTTCTTCCGTGAGCTGCTGGGCTCAGGTGAGCTGCTGGGTTACCGGGTGATTCCCCAGTTTATGTACGATGCCGGTTATGCCAACAACGGGCTGATGGTGCTCGCCCCGATGGCACTCCTGCTTGTGGCCGTGATCATCTGGGTACACAGGGCCAGGAACAGGGAGCTTTATGAAGAAACCAACTGATTTAATAAACAATAAATAGCTACAATATATATGGATGCAATTAGTTTGATTGTTCGTTCGATCTTTGTCGACAATATGATATTCGCTTACTTCCTGGGGATGTGCTCCTTCCTGGCAGTATCGAAAAATGTGAAGACAGCGGTGGGACTGGGTATTGCCGTGATCTTCGTACTGGTGATCACCGTGCCGGTCAATTTCCTGCTGGAGAACTACGTGCTCAAGCAGGGTGCCCTGGCATGGCTGGGTGAGGAGTATGCGACGGTGGACCTGAGTGTCTTCAGCCTGCTGATCTTCATCGCCATCATCGCCTCCATCGTACAGCTGGTGGAGATGATCATCGAACGTTTCAGCCCCTCGCTCTACGCCTCACTGGGTATCTTCCTCCCGCTGATAGCCGTGAACTGTGCCATCCTTGGAGGATCGCTCTTCATGCAGCAGCGTGATTTTGCCAATGTGGGTATGGCAACCGCTTACGGCTTCGGGTCGGGTATAGGGTGGCTGCTGGCTATCGTAGGCCTGGCTGCCATCAGAGAGAAGCTGGAATATTCACATGTACCCAAACCGTTGAAGGGTCTGGGTATCACTTTTATTGTCACGGCATTGATGGCTATCGGCTTTATGAGTTTTTCCGGAATCAATATCTGAACAACAGAAGACATTAACAGAATATACAAATAAATTAAGTAGATAAATATGAGTCTATTATTGAGCGCGGGTGGATTGACGATATGGGCGAGTGTGATCGTATTCCTGCTGATTATTCTTGTCCTTGTAGTGGTCATTCTTATCGCCAAGGCGAAGCTGTTGCCATCGGGCAACGTGAAGATCACAGTCAACGAAGATAAAGAGCTTGATGTACCTATGGGCAGCACCCTGTTGAACACCTTGCAGTCGAAGGATATCTATCTCTCATCCGCTTGCGGTGGTGGTGGCACATGTGGCGAGTGTCGCTGTCGCATTGTAGAAGGTGGAGGTGAGATACTACCTACCGAGAAAGGGCATTTCAGTCGCAAGGAGCAGTTGAACAACTGGCGTCTGAGCTGCCAGGTGAAGGTGAAGGAAGATCTGTCCATCGTTATTCCCGAAGAGGTCTTCGGCATTAAGGAGTGGGAGTGTGAGGTGGTCTCCAACAATAATGTGGCTTCGTTCATTAAAGAGTTCGTTGTGAAGCTTCCCGAAGGAGAAAAGCTCGATTTTATACCGGGATCATACAGCCAGATCAGGGTTCCCCAATATGATCAGATCAGATATGCCGATTTCGATATCGATGAAGAGTATAAGGGTGATTGGGATAAGTTCAAGATGTGGGATCTGACGGCGAAGAACGAGGAAGACACGGTACGTGCCTACTCCATGGCCAATTATCCTGCCGAAGGTGATATCATCATGCTGAATGTCCGTGTAGCAACACCTCCGTTCGACAAAGTGAAGGGCGGATGGATGAATGTGAATCCCGGTATCGTATCCTCCTATATCTTCAGCCTGAATCCGGGTGACAAGGTAATGATATCGGGTCCCTACGGTGAATTTCATCCTATCCTCGACAGTAAGAGAGAGATGCTCTGGGTGGGCGGTGGTGCCGGTATGGCACCGCTCCGTGCACAGATCATGCACCTGACCAAGACACTGAAGATCACCGACCGGAAGATGTCATACTTCTACGGTGCCAGGGCACTGGTGGAAGCCTTCTACCTTGAGGATTTCTACGAACTGGAGAGAGAGTTCCCCAACTTCTCGTTCCATCTGGCGCTCGACCGTCCCGATCCGGCAGCCGATGAGGCAGGGGTGAAGTATACCCCCGGTTTTGTACACCAGGTGATCCTCAACACCTATCTGAAAGATCATGATGCCCCCGAAGATATCGAATACTACATGTGCGGTCCCGGCCCCATGGCAGCAGCTGTACAGCGTATGCTTGACGACCTGGGTGTTCCGCCGGAGATGATTCTGTTTGATGATTTCGGGTGAAAAAGCTATAAGCTGTAAGCTCTTTAGGTGGAAGCTTTGTAAGGGCAGCGGTTAGGGGGTTAGCAATAAGCGATAAGCGGTAAGCTATAAGCTCTTTAGTTGGAAGCTTTGTATGGGCAGCGATATCTCATCTTCGATATCGAGCATCGCATTGATAAGGTAAATGCGGTCATAATCACAGAGGGAGTCAGCACTGATATCCCTCTCGCTGATTCTGCCGGTAAGAAGCAGCTGTTGTCGTTTTGTACCGTTGAGAAGAAAAGTACGCGGGGTATAGAAACAATCACCTTTGCTGAGTACAACGTTACTGTAGGAGGTGTCGGTAATCAGTCCGTTGTGGGTGATCAATATCTCATCGCAGTCGCCTTTCTCTTTCAGCAGATCCAGTAGTACAGTTCTGTCGGCATACTTAAAGGTATAATCGGGTGCTGCTTCCACCAGCCTCAGCGAGGCGATCACTTTTGGATGATAAGGTGCAAAAGTTACCTCTTCGATGGTGTTATTGTAGATGATCCTGCATTTCACTTTCCCTTCGGTAAGTTCCTTCGGTATCATCTTTCCCAGATCCGGCAGGGGAGGAGCAGTGAACCGGTGATAAGCGGCAGTCTGTTGTATACGCTCCGCATGTGCCTGTTCGTTTTGCACTTTTCCGTTCACTATGCAGATGGTTTCCAGGAACATAGGTGATAAGGTTTAAAAAGGAAGATAGACTTTTTGCAGTGCTTCACTGTATTCGTCCCGGCAGATGCTGTTGGCGGTGATGCCTCCGCCACTGCGGAAGAAGAGGCCACCCTCCTGCTGTTCGATGTAACGGATCAGCACGAAGCTCTCAAGCCTCTCACCGTCGAAGTAGCCTGCAACACCGCTGTAATATCCACGCGGTTGCTGCTCTGCCTGGCGGATCAGTTCAAGTGTTGCCCGCTTGGGTGCTCCCGATACGGAGCCTGCAGGCAGCAATGCAAAGAAGAGTGAGCCAAGCTGACTGTGATACCCATCGGGGAGGCTGCCTTCAATCTCTGAGCTCACCTGCAGTATGGGACCGTTACTGGTCTGCAGCTCATCGATATACCTGAAGCGGTTCACCCTCACCCCTGTGGCAATCCGGCTCAGGTCGTTGCGCAGCAGATCGACGATGGTATTGTGCTCTGCGCGCTCCTTATGATCGTTCAGGATGATCTCCCGTGCGTTCGGAATAGCGGCATCGATCGTCCCTTTCATCGGGTAAGTGGTAACCTTTCCCTGTTGTATCATTACGAAACATTCGGGAGAGAAGCAGACCATCATTCCCGGGATGAAAAGCCTGTAGATCGCTTTGCTGTATGAAAAAATCTCCTGCAGCGTGAGGGAGGTGCTGATAGGTGTGCTAATAGTTAGATTGGTAAGGTAAGAGTCGCCGCGACTCAACCCGTTCCTCACCACACTGAATCGTTCGCTGTAGGTGTGGAAATCTTCCGGTCTGCTTTCGAAATGGTGCGGAGGAATAGTTCCCAGTGATGATGGGGTGTTACCGAAGCCGTTGATATTGAACAGCACCTCCTGTTGTGACATCGGGTCGGCAAGAAAAAAACCTCTCTCCATCTCAAACTCCAAACCAATGAGAAACGGTTGCCTCTTTTGCCCCGCTTCATTCATCTTTCTTTCTATCTCGCTGCAACGGAAATACATTCCACAAAAATAATCCATTTATAACAGAGAGTGCCCTTTTTTACAGAAAAATGAGTATATTTTGCTATTTAGCCTGTCAGAAATAGAAGTGAAAGGGGAATGAACAATAAAAATGTATATTGTTATCATGAATTGGTAAATAATTTTTTGCTTAAAGATGGTTGGCTATAATACATTGATTATGTGTTAGGTTTCTACCGCTCTTAGCTATCAATTGAGAACTAAAGGAGGGCTGCTTTTATCAAAATGTAAATATTTAATGCAAAAAAGAGTAGAAATATTTTGTCGGTATGATTTTTTGGTTTTACTTTGTAACTGTTAAACAAGAAAACAGTTCAATCTGCATTATGTATCGTATCATTGATATTCTAGTCATTTCTGTTCTACTTCTGGAAAACTTCGGGGGGTGAGACTGGCATATCGAATCATGTAACAAGGCAGATAATCATATGATAACCTTTCTCACCCGGTGAGAGAGGTTATTTTTGTATACAACAAATAAAAAATTAGACAAATAATGGAGCGTATTTACGTATTTGATACAACCTTAAGAGACGGGGAGCAGGTCCCCGGTTGTCAGCTGAATACAATTGAAAAGATAGAGATAGCACAGACGCTGGAGCTTTTGGGTGTGGATGTGATTGAGGCTGGCTTTCCCATCTCCAGCCCGGGTGATTTCAACTCGGTGGTAGAGATCTCCAAGGCGGTGACATGGCCCACTATCTGCGCGCTCACACGTGCGGTGGAGAAAGATATTGAAGTGGCTGCCGAGTCGTTGAAATATGCGAAGAACAAACGTATCCATACCGGTATTGGCACCTCCGACTCACACATCAAGTACAAGTTCAACTCCAACCGCGAAGAGATCATCGAGCGGGCGGTGAAAGCGGTAAAGTACGCCCGTCGGTTCGTGGGTGACGTGGAGTTCTATGCTGAGGATGCCGGCCGTACCGATAATGAGTACCTTGCCCGCGTAGTGCAGGCGGTGGTGAATGCTGGTGCTACAGTGGTGAATATCCCCGACACTACCGGCTACTGTTTTCCTGATGAATATGGGGCAAAGATCAAATACCTGGTTGAAAATGTGGATATGAAGAGTGCGATCCTCTCCACGCACTGTCACCAGGATCTGGGGATGGCCACTGCCAACACGCTCTCGGGCGTAATCAACGGTGCCCGTCAGGTGGAGGTGACCATCAACGGAATCGGGGAGCGTGCCGGTAACACCTCTCTCGAGGAGGTGGTGATGGCACTCAAGAGCCATAGGGACCGCGGGTTCGAGACCAACATCAACACACATCATATCTACGCTGCCAGCCGCATGGTCTCGAGCCTGATGAACATGCCTGTGCAGCCTAACAAAGCGATCGTTGGCAGGAACGCTTTCGCTCACTCTTCGGGGATTCACCAGGATGGCGTGCTCAAGAATGTAGAGACCTACGAGATCATCAACCCCAGGGATGTGGGTATCGATGACAATGCCATCGTGCTGACGGCCCGCAGTGGTCGTGCCGCACTGAAGAGCCGCCTCTCGCTGCTGGGTGTGAAGCTCGAGCCGGAGGAGCTGGATAAGGTCTATCAACAGTTCCTGGAGCTCGCCGACAAGAAGAAGAATGTGAACGATGATGATATCCTGATGCTGGTAGGCAAGGAGGCACGTCTGCACAGGATCAAGATTGATTATCTGCAGGTTCTTTGCGGCATAGGTGTGCGTGATGTGGCCAGTCTCGGCCTCAACATTGCAGGTGAGCATTTCGAGGCTACCGCCAGCGGTAACGGACCTGTTGATGCGGCCATCCGCGCGGTGAAGAATATCATCAAAAGAAAAATAAAGATACAGGAGTTCCTTATTCAGGCTATTGACCACGGTAGTGATGATCTGGGGAAGGTACATATGCAGGTGGAGTATAACGGTGCGCACTACTATGGCTTCTCTGCCAATACGGATATCGTGGCGGCATCAGTGGAAGCGTTTATAGATGCAGTGAATAAGTTTGTGGAGGAATAGCTGTAAGCTGTAAGCCGTAAGCCGTAAGCGATAAGCAATAAGCAATAAGCTGTAAGTAATAAGCAATAAGCTATAAGCCGTAAGCAGTAAGCTGTAAGCTGTAAGCCGTAAGCAATAAGCGGTAAACGATAAGAAATAATATAAATCACAAATAATAAATTAATGAAGACTCTTTTCGATAAAATCTGGGATGCACACGTGGTTACCACGGTAGAGGATGGTCCCACGCAGTTATATATAGACAGACATCTCTGTCACGAGGTGACCAGTCCGCAGGCGTTTGCAGGTCTGCGAGCACGTGGTCTGGAGGTATATCGCCCGGAGCGGACCACGCTCACGGCCGATCACAATATCCCCACCATGGGACAGGATCAGCCTATCCGTGACCAGGTCTCCCGCTTTCAGGTGGATACCCTCGCGAAGAACGCCAGTGATTTCCATCTCACCTATTACGGGCTCAACAACCCAATGAACGGGATCGTTCATGTGATCGGCCCCGAGAACGGTTACACCCAGCCGGGCATGACCATCGTCTGCGGAGACAGCCACACCTCTACGCATGGTGCTTTCGGTGCCATCGCCTTCGGCATCGGCACCAGCGAGGTGGAGATGGTGCTGGCATCGCAGTGTATCCTGCAGACACGTCCCAAAACCATGCGTATTAATTTCGAAGGAAGATTGAACGAGCATGTGGGTGCCAAGGATATGGCGCTCTACATGATCGCGCAGCTCACCACGGGTGGTGCCACCGGTTATTTTGTGGAGTATGCCGGCGAGGCTGTACGCAATCTGACGATGGAAGAGCGGATGACACTCTGCAACCTGAGCATTGAGATGGGTGCACGCGGTGGGCTTATTGCTCCCGATGAGACCACCTTCAGCTACATCAAAGGGCGCGAGTTTGCACCGAAGGGTGAGCGATGGGAGGAGGCGATGGCTTACTGGCAGACACTGCACAGCGATGAGGGTGCGCAGTTCGATAAAGAGGTGACCTTTGACGTGTCGCAGATAGGACCAATGATCACCTACGGTACCAACCCCGGTATGGGGATGCCGATCGACGGAACTATCCCAAAGCTGGAGGATATTGATGAAGCGGGTAAGATCTCATTTGAGAAATCGTTGAAATATATGGGTTTCGCTCCCGGTGAGAAGCTGGAGGGAAAGCAGATTGATTATGTGTTCCTGGGCAGCTGTACCAACGGACGCATCGAGGACTTCCGTCTTTTCACCAGTTATGTCAGGGGGAAGAAGAAAGCAGACAACGTGACCGCCTGGCTGGTGCCCGGTAGCTGGAAAGTACGCAAGCAGATTGAGGAGGAGGGCCTGGACAGGATACTGGAGGAGGCCGGCTTCGCACTGCGTCAACCCGGTTGCTCTGCCTGTCTCGCCATGAACGATGATAAGATCCCTGCCGGCAAGTACGCTGTATCTACCTCCAACCGTAACTTCGAGGGACGTCAGGGTCCCGGTGCACGGACAATCCTGGCGGGACCGCTGGTGGCGGCGGCAGCGGCGGTGAACGGTAGAATAACGCAACCATAATGTAGTAAATGGTAAGCTATAAGCAATAAGCAATAAGCTGTAAGCGCTTTAGGTGGAAGCTTTGTAAGAGCAGCGGTTAGGGGTTTAGCTATAAGCAGTAAGCAGTAAGCGATAAGCAATAAGCAATAAGCAGTAAGCCGTAAGCAATAAGCAATAAGCAATAAGCTGTAAGCTGTAAGCGCTTTAGGTGGAAGCTTTGTAAGAGCAGCGGTTAGGGGTTTAGCTATAAGCAGCAGTAAGCCGTAAGCGATAAGCGATAAGCAATAAGCAATAAGCAGTAAGCCGTAAGCAATAAGCAATAAGCAATAAGCAATAAGCAATAAGCAATAAGCAGTAAGCTGTAAGCTATAAGCTATAAGCAGTAAGCAGTAAGCAGTAAGCGATAAGCTGTAAGCCGTAAGCTGTAAGCTATAAGCAGTAAGCAGTAAGCGATAAGCAATAAGCTGTAAGCCGTAAGCAATAAGCAGTAAGACACAAGTATTAAACAATAATCTGTAAGTAATAAAAGTATACAAATCAAGTATTTCAGAGATAAAAAGAAGTCTGTTTAATCTTCTGATGTACGAATGAAACAGAAAAATATGGAAAAATTTCAAACAATCACATCAACATACGTACCCCTTCCCATCGAGAATGTGGATACGGATCAGATAATCCCCGCGCGTTTTTTGAAAGCGACCACACGCGACGGCTTCGGGGATAACCTTTTCGCCGACTGGCGCTACGATAAGGAGGGCAATCCGAAGCCCGACTTCGTACTGAACGATCCGACCTATTCGGGTCAGGTACTGGTGGCCGGCAAGAACTTCGGCAGCGGCAGCAGTCGCGAGCATGCCGCCTGGGCTATCGGCGGCTGTGGTTTCAGGGTGGTGGTGTCGAGCTTCTTCGCCGATATCTTCCAGAACAACGCGCTGAACAACGGTATCCTGCCCGTGGTGGTGAGTGACCAGTTTCTGGGTGAGCTCTTCGCATCGTCTAGAGCAAATCCAGAGGCGACGGTCACCGTGAACCTGGAAGAACAGACCATCACGAACAATGAGACAGGTGAGAGCGAGTCGTTCGTGATCAACAGCTATAAAAAAGGGTGTCTTTTGAACGGGCTGGACGATATCGACTTTCTGTTATCCAACAAGGATAAGATTGAAGCGTTCGAGCAGAACCGTGCTTATTCATATTAAACAAAGATTGTTTTGGGAGAGATGAGAAAGATAGAGATCATGGATACTACCCTCCGCGATGGTGAGCAGACATCGGGTGTCTCCTTTGCAACTCAGGAGAAGGTGAGCATAGTGAGTCTCCTGCTCGAAGAGCTGAAGGTGGACAGGGTGGAGATAGCCTCCGCACGTGTCTCGGAGGGTGAGTTCCGCTCCGTGCAGAAGATGGCACGCTGGGCAGAGACGCATGGTTATATTGACCGTTTGGAGGTGCTGGGTTTCGTGGACGGAGGCACCTCCCTCGAATGGATATCCAAAGCCGGGTGCAAGGTGGTGAACCTGCTCAGCAAAGGTTCGCTGAAGCATTGCACCTATCAGCTGCGCAAGACAGTGGAGGAGCACTTGGCCGACGTGAAGAGCACTATTGCTGCGGCGAAAGGTATGGGGCTGACCGTCAACCTCTATCTGGAGGACTGGTCTAACGGGATGCGTGATTCGAAGGAGTATGTGTTCCAAATGATGGAGGGTCTGAAGGATGAGCCTGTGACCCGCTTTATGCTTCCCGACACATTGGGTATCCTCAATCCCGATGAGACCTTCCTGTTCTGCACCGAGATGATTGAGCGCTATCCTTCTCTGCATTTCGATTTTCATGCCCACAACGACTATGATCTGGCTGTTCCCAATGTCTATGAAGCGATCAAGGCGGGTGTGAAGGGTGTGCATGTGACCGTGAACGGTCTGGGGGAGCGTGCCGGTAATGCTCCCATGACCAGTGTGGTAGCGCTTATCCACGATCATATGAAGTTGCAGACCAACATTGACGAGTCGCATCTCTTTAACGTGAGCAAGGTGGTGGAGACCTACTCCGGAATACGTATACCCAACAACAAACCCATCATCGGCGACAATGTGTTTACGCAGGTTGCGGGCATTCATGCCGACGGAGATAAGAAGAAGAACCTCTACTTCAATGATCTGATGCCCGAGCGGTTTGGTCGTTTTCGCGAGTACGCGCTGGGGAAGAATGCCGGCAAATCGAACATCATCAAGAACCTCGAAGCGCTGGGTATTGAGCTGGATGATGAGTCCACACGGAAGGTGACGGCACGCATTATTGAGCTGGGTGATAAGAAAGAGATCGTGAACCTGGACGAGCTGCCTTTCATCGTTTCTGATGTGCTGAAGAACGGTGTCGACAGCAAGGAGATTGAGATGCTCAACTACTCTCTCACGCTGACCGACGGGCTCCGGCCTACTGCAACAGTGAAGATAGCAATCAAGGGAGAGGTTTTTCAGGAGACCGCTGCCGGTGATGGTCAGTACCACGCTTTCTCGAAGGCGATGTACAAAATCTACCGGCGTCTCAACAAACCTACACCTGAGCTGATCGACTACGAGGTGGTGATCCCACCAGGCGGAAAGACCAATGCCTATGTGCAGACGATCATCACCTGGAAGCATGACGGGAAGATATTTAAAACCAGGGCGCTGGATATTGACCAGACCGTCGCAGCCATCAAGGCAACAGTGAAGATGCTGAATATGATTGAGAGCGGAAATATTCCCAATATGAATTATTTGCCGTTGCCGTAAATAGCAGTAAGCCGTAAGCGATAAGCAATAAGCAGTAAGTGATAAGCTGTAAGCGGTAAGCTTTTTAGGTGAAAGCTTTTTAGGTGAAAGCTTTGTAAGAGCAGCGGTTTGGGTGTTTAGCTTTCCGTGATCAGGTATCAGCTTTTGAGTTTGTAAGTTTGTAAGTTTGTAAGTTAATAAGTTAATAGGTTAATAGGTTAATAGGTTAATAGGTTCAAAGTACAGGGTTCATAAACAGAAATAAAGAGTGCAGGTTGTTCAATGACAACTGCATACGCAAAAAATAAATTACAAGAAACGAATGGAGTTAAAAATAGCAGTGCTGGCGGGTGACGGAATAGGCCCGGAGATAATGAAAGAGGCGTTGAAAGTAACCCGGGCGGTATGTGAGAAAAAAGGACATTCCCTTTCGCTGAAAGAGGGCATCGTAGGTGCCTGCGCCATTGATGTGACAGGTGATCCATACCCTGCCGCAACACATGCACTATGCATGGAGAGTGATGCCGTACTTTTTGGTGCGATCGGTGATCCCAAATATGATAACAATCCCAATGCGAAGGTACGTCCCGAGCAGGGACTGCTGCGTATGCGCCAGCAACTTGGACTCTACGGCAATATCCGTCCCGTGATGACCTTCCCCTCGCTGTTACACAAATCGCCGTTGCGTGCCGACCTGGTGGAAGGTGCCGATTTCGTCTGTATCCGTGAGCTTACCGGAGGGATGTATTTCGGCAGGCCGCAGGGCAGGAGCGAGGATGGAAACACGGCATATGACACCTGTATCTATACCCGTGAGGAAGTAGAACGGATCCTGCACCTGGCCTATAAGTTTGCTGGACAGCGCCGCAAGAAGCTGACGGTGGTGGACAAGGCCAATGTGATTGCCACCTCTCGCCTCTGGCGTCAGATAGCGCAGGAGATGGCTCCGCAGTACCCCGATATAGAGACCGACTACCTCTTTGTTGATAATGCCGCCATGCGCATCATCCAGTGGCCCAAAAGCTTCGATGTGCTGGTGACGGAGAACCTGTTCGGCGATATCCTCACCGATGAGGCATCGGTGATCACCGGATCGATGGGGCTGTTGCCCTCTGCATCGATAGGTCTGCACACCTCGCTGTTCGAGCCGATCCACGGATCTTATCCGCAGGCTACAGGCAAGAATATCGCTAACCCGGTGGCAATGATCCTCTCAGCTGCACTTATGTTCGAGTATGGTTTCGAGCTGATGGAGGAGGGCGCACTTATCCGTGAGGCGGTGAATGCCAGCCTGGAAGCGGGTATCGTGACCGAAGATATTACAGACGGAGGCAGCGCTTGCAGCACTAGTGAGGTGGGGGAATGGATTGTGAAGTATATAATAAGCTGTAAGCAGTAAGCAGTAAGCAATAAGCAATAAGCTGTAAGCCTTTATAGGAGGAAACATTGTAAGTGCAGCGGTTTGAGAGTTTAGCAATAAGCAGTAAGCAATAAGCCTTTATAGGGGGAAACATTGTAAGAGCAGCGGTTCGGGAATTAAGCAATAAGCAGTAAGCAATAAGTAATAAGCGATAAGCGATAAGCAATAAGCCTTTATAGGAGGAAACATTGTAAGAGCAGCGGTTTGGGAATTTAGCATTGAGCGAACAGTGAAACCAGATATAAATTATAAAACAGGAAGAATATGAGCAACAAAAACGATATAAACAGGGAGAACAGTTCTCCTGCAGACAAGGGTATACTGCGCAGCGCGACAAGCACCCAGGGGCGCCTTATGGCAGGCGCGAGGGCGCTCTGGCATGCCAACGGTATGACGCGTGATCAGATGGGTAAGCCCATCATCGCGGTGGTCAACTCCTTCACCCAGTTTGTGCCGGGACATGTGCATCTGCACGAGATAGGTCAGCTGGTGAAGAGGGAGATTGAGGAGCTGGGCTGTTTCGCTGCCGAGTTCAACACCATCGCCGTAGATGATGGTATCGCCATGGGGCATGACGGTATGTTGTACTCCCTGCCATCGCGTGATCTGATCGCCGACTCGGTTGAGTATATGATCAACGCCCACAAGGCGGATGCCATGGTCTGCATCAGCAACTGCGACAAGATCACACCGGGGATGCTGATGGCTGCCATGCGGCTGAACATACCTACCATCTTCGTCTCGGGCGGACCGATGGAGGCCGGCAAGATTGGTGATGAGCAGGTGGACCTGATTGATGCCATGATTGAGTCGGCCGACGAAGCTGTCTCCGACGAGCGTATAGAGCAGCTGGAGGTGTCGGCCTGTCCCACCTGCGGCTCCTGCTCCGGCATGTTCACCGCCAACTCGATGAACTGCCTCAACGAGGCAATTGGTCTTGCACTGCCCGGCAACGGGACGATTGTAGCGACACATGTCAACCGTCAACAGCTCTTTCTGGATGCTGCAAAGATGATCGTTGAGAATGCCAAGCGTTATTACTTCGACGGGGATGAGCGTGTGCTGCCCAGAAGCATTGCTTCAAAACAGTCGTTCCTGAATGCCATGACACTCGATATCGCGATGGGTGGTTCCACCAACACCATCCTCCACCTGCTGGCCATCGCACAGGAGGGAGAGATCGATTTCACCATGGAGGATATAGAAATGCTCTCACGGCGTGTGCCCTGCATCTGCAAGGTGGCACCCAACTCGAAGAAATACCATATCCAGGATGTGAACCGCGCCGGTGGTATCCTGAATATAATGAACGAACTGGCAAAAGCGGGGCTGGTGGATACCTCGGTCTATCGTGCCGACGGAACGACACTGGCCGAAGCAATCAACATATATGACATCACCTCCGTTCTGTTGCAGGAGGAAGCGCTGAGGATCTACTCGTCGGCACCGGGAAACCGGCGCAACATAGTGATGGCATCGCAGGATGCACGCTTTAAAGAGCTGGACAGTGACAGGGTGAACGGCTGTATCCGCAGTGTGGAGAACGCCTACACGAAAGACGGGGGGCTGGCCATCCTGAAAGGGAACATCGCCCCGGATGGCTGTGTGGTGAAGACCGCCGGCGTGGATGAGAGCGTCTGGAAGTTCAGCGGCAGAGCCAGAGTGTTTCATTCACAGGATGATGCCGTATTGGCAATACTGAAAGGAGAGGTGACCGCCGGCGATGTGGTGGTGATCGTCTACGAAGGGCCCAAAGGAGGTCCGGGGATGCAAGAGATGCTTTATCCCACCTCTTATATCAAGGCGAAGAAGCTGGGCGAGAAATGCGCCCTGATCACCGACGGTCGTTTTTCGGGTGGCACATCGGGCCTCTCCATCGGGCATATATCCCCCGAAGCGGCTGCCGGCGGTAACATCGGTCTTGTCCGTGAGGGAGATATCATTGAGATTGATATTCCAACCCGCTCCATCAACATGAAGATAAGCAATGAGGAGCTTCAGCAGAGAAGAGTAGAGGAGGAGGCGAAAGGAGTCAATGCATTCAAGCCTCAGCGTGAGAGGAATGTGTCAAAAGCATTGCGCGTTTACGCATCCTTTGTTTCATCGGCAGACAAGGGAGCAGTACGGATCATATAGGAATATGTACAGTATAGAAAAGAGACATCAGTTCGCGGCTCATTAAGGCCGCAGGAATCTTATAAACAAATGGAAGCCCAGGGAGATAAAGAGGCAATTGACTCTTCCCTGAACAAATCATATTCAATTTTTTTTAGTTTAATTTTTAAAGGCCGGCGAGCACAATTCATTTGTATGTTTTAGGCAGATCATCAAATAAAATGAGAAAATTATGAACACAATTAATCTTTCACCAGCAGCGACCCCACCTTCAGTAACTACTGAAACCCTGTCGGGCAGCGAGATACTGATACGGTCGCTGATCGCAGAGGGTGTGAACACCCTGTTCGGGTATCCCGGCGGCGCCATCATGCCCGTGTTCGATGCCCTGTACGATCATAAAGAAGAGATCAAACATATTCTGGTGCGCCACGAACAGGGTGCCCTCCATGCAGCGCAAGGCTACGCCCGCGTGTCGGAGAAGGTGGGTGTGGCACTCGTGACATCCGGTCCGGGAGCCACCAATGCCATCACCGGCATCACCGATGCGATGATGGACAGTACCCCTCTGGTAGTCATCTCTGGACAGGTGGCATCGTCTCTGCTCGGGACAGATGCATTTCAGGAGGCTGATGTGATTGGTGTAACACAACCCATCACGAAGTGGGTCTTTCAGGTACGCCGTGCAGAAGATATTGCCTGGGCTGTATCGCGGGCATTTCATATTGCCGCGAGCGGCCGTCCCGGTCCTGTGGTGCTCGATATCGCCAAGGATGCGCAGATCAACAAGTGTGAGTACGCCTATCAGAAGACAACCTTCCTGCGGAGCTATCAGCCAGTGCCCGAGGTGGAGGAAGATCAGATCAGAATGGCTGCAGCATTGATCAACAGTGCCAAAAAACCACTGGCACTGGTAGGGCAGGGTGTGCTCCTGGGGCATGCCGAGGAGGAGCTGCGTGAATTTCTTGAGAAAGCCGGTATACCGTTTGGCTCGACCATCCTGGGGTTGTCGGCCATGCCTTCAGATCATCACCTCAACTGCGGCATGCTGGGGATGCACGGGAACGTGGCACCCAACATCAAGACGAATGAATGCGATGTGCTGATCGCCATCGGGATGCGGTTCGACGATCGCGTAACGGGCGATCTGAAGACCTACGCCCGACAGGCGAAGGTGATCCATTTCGATATCGACCTGGCAGAGATCAACAAGAACGTGAAGTGCACCGTGAAGGTGGTGGGCGATGCCAAAAATACGCTGCCACTGGTGACGGCGCAGCTCGATAAGCAGTCGCACCCAGAGTGGCTGTCGGAGTTCAAGCCATACGAACAGAAAGAGTATGACTGGATCATAAGGAATGAGCTTTATCCCGAGAAAGGTGAGATCAAAATGGGTGAGGTGATCAATAAGATCACGGAGGCAACGAACAATAGCGCCATCTGTGTCACCGATGTGGGACAGCATCAGATGATGAGCACCCGCTACTTCAAGTACAAGCAATCGCGCAGCATGGTCACCTCGGGTGGACTGGGCACGATGGGGTTCGGTCTGCCTGCAGGCATCGGAGCCAAGTACGGTGCGCCGGAGAGGACTGTCTGTGTTTTTGCGGGCGACGGTGGCCTGCAGATGACCATCCAGGAGTTCGGCACTATCATGGAGTATGGTGTGGATGTGAAGATCATCCTGCTGAACAATAACTACCTGGGGATGGTGCGTCAGTGGCAGGAGCTCTTCTTCGACGAGCGCTATTCGGAGACACACATGAAGAACCCCGATTTCGTCAAGATTGCCGATGCTTACAACATAAGGGGACGAAAAGTGACACAGCGCGAGGAGCTGGATGATGCCATCAATGAGATGCTGGAGCACAAGGGAGCCTATTTGCTGGAGGTGATTGTGGAGACGAAAGGGATGGTTTATCCCATGGTTCCGTCGGGAGGCTGTGTGACCAACATCATGCTTGGAAATGGGTATAAGCTGTAAGCCGTTAGCAATAAGCGATAAGCTATAAGCATTTTAGGAGGAAGCTTTATAAGGGCAGCGGTCAGGGATTTAAGCTGTAAGCTTTTTAAGTATAATCTTTGTCAGGGCTGTGGTTAGGGTTATAGCAATCAGTAATCAGCGGTCAGCATTCAGTGGCCGATTAGTTTCAGGATTTAGAAATTACAATTATCATATCAACAAAAATGGACGAAAACAGAACATTGTATACCATTACCATCTTCTCTGAGAATACGGTGGGTGTGCTCAATCAGATTACAACTATCTTCACTCGCAGGCAGTTGAATATTGAAACACTGTCGGTATCTCCTTCGGCGATTAAAGGGATTCACAAGTTTACCATCACCACCTTCTCCGACAACGAGGAGGTGATCAAGAAGCTGATCCCCCTGATTGACAAAAGGGTGGATATCCTGAAGGCGTACTATAATACCAACGAAGATCTGGTACATCAGGAGCTGGCGCTTTATAAACTCTCCACCGAGAAGGTGCTGGAGCACGGTTCCATTGAATACCTGGTGCGGAAGTACAACGTACGCATCCTGGAGGTGTCAAAGGACTGTGTCGTGTTCCTCAAGGCGGGACACTACGAAGAGACGCAGGGTCTCTTCGAGGAGCTGGCGGAAACAATCGGCGTGTTACAGTTTGTCCGTTCGGGACGAATTGCCATCACCAAATCGAGAGTAGAGCGACTGAGTGATATGCTTTCGAAAAGGGAGAGGGATAATGAGGAAAAATTTGTAAGTTAATACGTTTATAGGTTTGTAAGTTATTAAGTTATTAGGTTAGTGGGTTTGGAAGTTTGGAGGTTTATAGGTTAGTACGTTTGTAAGTTGGTATGTTTTCGCTAGCAGCAACGGCTAACAGCTTACCGCTTACGACTTATCACTTACCGCTTATCGCTTATCGCTTACCGCTTACCGCTTATAACTGACAATTTAAAATAAAAAATATTAATTCGCCGAATCCGGCAGTTTCTCGTATGAGGGGCCTGGAGAGGCATAAAGAGTAGATAATAATTATGGCAAAAATGAATTTTGGCGGGATGGAAGAGAATGTTGTTACCCGCGACGAGTTTCCGTTGAGCAAAGCTCAGGAAGTAATGAAGGATGAGACGATCGCTGTGATCGGTTATGGTGTGCAGGGTCCGGGGCAGTCGCTCAACCTGC
>Ga0209347_1003442_pt1 | contig 18442 bp, 16 predicted proteins | sample AutmiccommuBRH23_FD_187382 | JGI IMG/M metagenome (GOLD analysis project Ga0209347, IMG submission 187382) | Deep subsurface microbial communities from Mt. Terri, Switzerland - Autotrophic microbial communities BRH/23 (SPAdes) (version 2) | ecosystem: Environmental > Aquatic > Deep subsurface >...
CAGCTTTTCTTTCAGGTATTGCTGAATCTCACCCTCAACTATTTCCTCACCGGGCTTGGGCACCACCACCGCCTTCACCTGCTCGCCGAAGATCTGGTCGGCAACCCCCACCACCGCCGCCTCCTGCACCTTGGGGTGTGAGCAGACGGCGTTTTCCACCTCGACGCAGAATATTTTTTCACCGCCGCGGTTGATCATATCTTTCTTGCGGTCCATCAGGTAAACGTAACCGTCCTGATCCAGCTTCCCTATGTCCCCTGACCGCCAAAATCCGTCCACGAACTCACTGGCCGTGGCCTGGGGGTTGTTCCAGTACCCCTTGACCACGTTGGGGCCCTTGATCCACAGCTCCCCCGCCTCCCCGGCCGGGAGTTCCCGGCCCTTTTCATCCATCACCCTGATCTCGTTAACCATAAAAGGCCGGCCGATGGAAGCAATGCGGCTGATGGCCTGCCCGGAGGGCATCATGGTGCAGGATCCGGTGGTTTCGGTGGCCCCGTAGGTGTTATGCAGGCGCAGTCCGGGAAAATGCTCAAAAAGCTGGGCAATGGTGGTTTCCGACATGGGCGCGCCGCCATAGGCGGCTATTTTCAGGCTGCCAAGATCCAGTTCTTTAAGCCTGGGGTTTATCAGTATTAAAACGTACATGGTGGGCACACCGATGAAAAAGGTAATTTTCTCCCGGGCCAGAAGATCCAGCAGGGACTGGGTTTTAAAATTGCGCAGCAAAACCGCCGTGCCCCCCACCGAGATCATCTGCAGGAACTGAAACATGGTCCCGGTGATATGAAATAAAGGAACCGCGATCAGTGTTCTTTCCCCGTCTTTTGTTTCCAGGGTCCTGCTGACGCTGATCAGATTGTTGCAGAGGTTGAAATGGGTAATCATGGCCCCCTTCGGACGCCCTGTGGTTCCGGAGGTATACATGACGATGGCCACATCTTCTTCTCCCGCCAGGCCCTCCGGCAGGCCTTCTCCGGCCACTTCCTGGTCCAGGCCGGCCCAGGGGTGATAATTCTCAGCGGCGGCTGAAGTGGCAAAAAAATGCCTGACACCCGGAATCCTCCCCCGGATGCCGTCGATCACAGAAAGGTACGGGGAGTCCACCACCAACACCTTTACCCCGCAGTCATTGATCACATACTCCAGCTCATCGCCGGTAAAACGGGAGTTGAGAGGCACGGTGACAGCGCCTGCAACGGCGGCGGCCAGCAGGGTGATGCAGTATTCGGGGCAGTTGTCGGTGATAATGCCCACCCGGTCGCCCTTTTCAACCCCCCACCTGAGGTGAAGTGAGGCCGCCACCCTTTTTACCGCCTCAGCCAATTCCCTATAGGTGAAACTTTTTTCTCCCTCTTTCAGCGCCTCGTGGCCGGGAAAACGCTCAACGGTAGCGGCAAAAAGCTCTCCGATGGTCCCGGCCCTGGGCTGGTAAGCCTTCACCCGGCGCCCCTCAAAGTGTGTTTCCTCGGCAATCCCATCATATTTTTCCGTCGGCCAGACCATAGAATTTCTCCCCTTCCAAAGTCATACCGATCAACCCCAATTAACCAACCCTATGAAGTTATGGTGGCAAAATCCATGCCACCGAACCGGAAGATCTACTATTGGGGCTGAGCAAAAGACAGTTGCAGCAAAGCCAGCCAAATGAAGAAACAAAACTGTTGTTAACGGGTCAACTGGTTGATGAAATAAATCATTATTTAATGATGAATTTCATCACTCCGGGTATGGCCGCCCTAGCTAGTTTCGGGCACCGGCCAGCCAAATTTTTTGCGCTGATCGATCCGGTAAGGCGAGGCGTATTTTTTGGATTCACAGCCCCGGTTGAGATTCAATATGCCTTCATCGACAACCCCGGCTGTCAGCCAGTGGTCTTGCAGCATCCGGTCAAAGAGCCACTGGCCTGTGGCTGTCCGCACCAGGGCGTGATTCCAGCCCGGCAGCTTGGTGGACTCAGGCGTAAAAATATCCCCAATGGCTATATCCGCCAGTTCGGCGGCAAAATCGGTGCAGACCAGGCACCGGTCCCGCCGGTATGAGTTGACCGACCCTAAAAATTTTTCATTTCCAATCTGCAGCTGTTGACCATTTTTCAGAGTTGCCACCGTTGACTGATTCCCCGGGCCGGCCCGGAATTCAAAGCCGGCCACCTCCTCCGGATCCGCCAGTCCAAAGGCGGTTCTCAGCAGCCTTTCCACAATCAGCGGCGGCCAGTTGGTGCCGCAAAAAAGCCCCACCGTGAATTTCACATGGCTTAGCAGCTTGGGCCGGGACAGCATGGCCTTGCGCAGGCCCTGGATCTGGCAGGGCAGTCCGATTAAGGCCACTTTTTTGAACCCTGCCAGCTTGGCCTTGAGGATCAAGGCATTGACCGGAATAACCAGATACTTTGATTTGGCGGCGGCCAGCGCCTGTTCCTCAGACGTGACCATCACCGGTTCGAATTTCCAGGGCTGGTTCCTGCCGGGGCCGGCTGTGATCACACAGTCGGCCAGCCCTTCTCTCAGCAGGTAAATGGCCGTACCGGCGCCCAAACCGCCACTGGCGCCTTGCTCCCGGATCAGCGGGTCGGCGGCGCAAGCCTGATAACTGGCAATAATCTGTCCATGCAGCGTTCCGGAAGGCATTTCCCGGCCGTAAACCTGCTTTTGCATCTCCTGCAGGGGCAGCCCGGCGCCGGCGCAGGCCTCCAGGCAGATGCCGCACCCTTTGCACCGTCCCGCCAAAACCGGGGTCAGCTGGTGGCGGTCATAATCCAGCGCCTGGTGCGGACAAACTCCCACGCAAGTGCCGCAACCGGTGCACAGCCCCCGGTTGACCACCGACTCCAGCAAGCAATCAAAATTTTTCATCCACGCGACCCCCCTCACCGGATCCTGCAGCCTCACAGTCCCAGGTCGTATCTCTTTTCACGCAGCCTCAACAGATAGGCCGCCGCTGCCCCCCCGGCGATAATGCCAAAGCCGGCAATTGTCAGCAGCAAATCAGGAAAGGCCAGCAACAGTCCACCGATAAAAAAGACCAAGCGGATAATCCTGCTGTCCAGTCTGCCAATACCCACCAGGTAGCCTTCCAGGGCGCTGCTCAGAATAAAAACCCCGGCAAAGGCAAAAACAATATGGGCCAGCACCTCCAGCCAAGGCCCGCGCATCAGCAAGGCCGGGGAATAGGCAAAAAAGAAGGGGACGATGTACTTTACGGCTCCCAGCCGCATGGCAGTCCAGCCCGACTGCAGGAAATCCGCCCTGGCAATGCCGGCGGCGGCGGCCACACAGAGGGCCACCGGGGGTGTTATTTCCGACAAGGCCCCCCAGTACAGCACAAACAGGTGCGCCCCCACCGGGTCGATGCCCATGGCAATCAGCGCCGGGCACATGATAATGGCCAGGAAGATGTAGCAGGCGGTGGTGGTCATGCCCAGCCCCAGCACGAAACTGGTCAGGGCACCGAAAATAAGAATCAGCAAGGTATTATTGCCCACCAGGGACACCAGTTCCCGGGAAAAGGACAAGGCCACCCCGGTCACCGAAAGACCGCCCACAATCAGTCCGGCCGCGGCTAAAATGGCCAGCAGCTTGATAATTACCAGGCCGGTGCTGACGATCATCTCCAAAAAACCGGCCCAGGTCAGGCGGGTTTTTTTATTCAGCATGGCCAGCACCAGCAGGGCGCCGCTGGCGTAAAAGGGGGCCCAGGACTCAATCTTCAGGGTGAGCAGGAAGTAGCACAGAATAAAGATCACCACCAGGTAAAACCAGCCCTCTTTAAGGGTCCCCCAAAAGGAGGGCAGCTCGCTCCTGGGGATCCCCTTCAGCCCTGTCTTCACCGCGTAGCCGTCGATCTGCACAAAAAGACCGAAAAAATAGAGCAGGGCGGGAACCAGGGCGGCCAAACAGATCTGGCCGTAGGGCATGTTCAAAAAAGAAGCCATGACGAAGGCGGCGGCCCCCATCACCGGGGGCATGATGGGACCCCCGGCGGAGGCGCAGGATTCAATAGCCGCGGCGTAGTGCGGAGCGAAGCCGGTCCGCTTCATGGCCGGTATGGTCATGGATCCGATGGTCAGCACATTGGACACCGTGCTGCCGCTCAGCATGCCGAAAAAGCAGCTGCCCAGCACACCTATCTTGGCGGCGCCTCCCCTGGCCTGCCCCATCAGGGCCTGGGCCAGGTTGAAAAAGAAGGTCCCGCCGCCGGTGGCCTGTAAAACCACGCCAAAGATCATAAATCCCAGCAGCAGGGTGCAAACCGTGAACAGCGGGATGCCCAGAATGCTGCTCATGCTCATGGCGTGCAGCCGGGCAGTGGTGAGGAAATCGAAAGACTGCCCCTGCAGTATGCCGGGCAGGATCGAGGCAAAGAGGGGGTACAGAGAGAAAACCAGGCAAAAAAGCATCATCACCAGGTCTGAGGCCCTCCTCACCGCCTCAATGGTGAGAATCCACATGACCACACTGAAGGCGGTGGGGGCGGCCGGCGCCACGTATTCCCAGCCGTACCTGACAATGTCCAGGCCATGCAGCATGAAATAGAAACTGACACCGGCGGTGCAAAGGAACAGGACGGCGTCATACCAGGGCACCCTGTCTCTGGGGGCGGACCTGTTCAGCGGCGCCACCAGAAAAATCAGGGAAAGGTAAAAACCCAGGAGGCAATACAGGTATGAGTTGTCCAGCATGGTCACCCCGAACAACCGGAGGCGAAAAACCTGGTTGATGGCAATGATCACGGGGAAACCGGAGAAGATTAGAAACACTGTGTACCAGAAGGGACTGTTTTTGACGCGTTCGATCATTTTTTAACTTCACCTTTCTCAGACTCACTCCGCCGGCCTTTGACCGCCGCAGTCCGCCGCCCTTGCCCGATCACCCGGCGCCGGCCGGGCTACTTGCCGGCAATACCCTGCCTTTTCCCCAGCCAGAATTTAGCAAAATCCCCCGACTTGATCTGTTTGTCGGCGGCCTCGCTAACCGCGTCGTCAAAGGTCTTTTTCAAATTCTTGTAATAAGCGGTCAACTGATCGTTGTGCTTTTGGTGTTCCTCTTTCCACCAGCCCTGTTCCTTGAAATATTTCACCGCGCCGGGGTGATAAGGCACCCTCCACTGAAACAGCAGTTTGTCGGCCCCCCAGCCCGGCATAGAGGAATTTGCCCCCTTGTAGAGGTCGAAATTTTTATGAATCATCTTGGCCATCTGGTAAACAGAGTCTTCTTTTTGATTGGCATAGGCCACCAGCACCGGGTAGGGGTAGTTCCCTATGGCGATTGGGTTCTGGGCTGAAATGCCGCCGGCGCCCACCGTGGCCGAAAAAGGCAGTATATAGGGCGCCACCTTTTGCAGGCGGTCCCAGCCGGCCTTGTCATCCTTGGGCGACTCAAGCATTTTGAACCCCCTGGGGGAACTGGCCAGTTCATACATGCCCGCGGCGTTGGACCTGGTGTGCGCCGCATCGACGGTACCCTCGACTAAACCCTTTAATGACGCCCCGTAACTGGGGAATTCAACCTTGACCACATCCTTCCAGGTCAGGTTGCCGAAGGCCATGAAAGCTTCGGTGATAATGTTGATGGCCGGAGCGCCGGGGATCCAGGCCACCCTCTTGCCTTTCATGTCGGCCAGTGTTTTAATCCCCGATTCTTTGGTGACCGCGATGCCAACCCCCTCGTCGGCTATACACATCCAGACCAGACCTAAATCCTGCGGCCCCCAGTCGATGGTAGCGAAATCATCCAGTCCCTCGAAGGCATAATAGGCGCCGGCCCCGGTGGCGGCATAATTTATCGATCCGGTTCTTACCGGAGAAAGCCTGGACACGTCGGTTCCGGCCGGAATTATGCGCACCGTCACCCCGTCGGCCTGTTTCAAGGCATTGGCTATGGCCGAGCTCTGGATATAGCCCGTGGATCCGATGTCATAGGCGGTCCAGGAAATAAAGGCAGGGGCTTTGGTTTCCCCGGCTTTGGCAGCCGGCTGCTTTGCCGTTTCCTTGGTCCCGCAGCCCGAAGCCAGCAATATCGCCGCCATAAGTGTCAGCAGGAATAAAATCGATCTTTGAACATTCTTGAACTGCCCGATCATTAATAAAGCCTCCTTTTAAAATTTAAGTTGACTTCAAAGCCTGGCCCCAGCCCTCCCTTCTTTATTTTGAATAGCATCAATTTTGCAATAATTACACCCGGGTTGTCTCTGACAAAAAAACTGGCCATTTGGACGGGATAAAAATAATCGCAAAAACGATGCCCGAAACCTAAAAAAGAAGAAGGAATTGTCGCGCATTTCCATAAAGTATTAAGATTAAAACGATTCAAGGGGTATGCTTATGCCGGTTCCCTCTTTAATAGCCCGCCAACCACTCTTTGATCTGATGAAAACGGTCATCGGCCACTGCCCTTACCCTCTGGTGCTCCTTGACCGGCAAAATAAAAACATTCTCACCAACCGGGGCGCCGCCGGCCACTTCAATCCGGACACGAGAATGGAGGGTTTTTTCCCGTCCGGATTGAACCATTACTCAGGTCCGGACTCGAAGACTTACTCGGTGGTTTATCTCCCCTTTGGGGATGGTCAGGAAAGGTATACCCTGGCTGTCTTCATACCGGCCCCGAAAGATATTGCGCCGGCCTTCCAGATTAATGACTTGCAGTCCATCATCGAGGCCTCCCATGACGGAATAATGGTTGCGGACAGGGACGGCAAAATACTCTTGGCCAACCAGTCCTATGAGAGACTGACCGGAAACAAACTGGAAGACGTTATCGGGCATAAAATTTTTGATTTGGTTCAGGAGGGATTTCACACCGACCCCCTGGTGGATCTGGTGGTGAAGAGAAAAGAGCCGGTGACCAACACACAGTACCTCCCCGCCCAGCGCAACTGCCTGATGATTACAGGAAACCCCGTCCTTGGCCAGGATGGTGAAGTGCGCTGGGTGGTTTTAAGCTTTCGTGACATCACCCAACTTAACCAGCTGCAATATGAGCTTGAGCATGCCCGTGAGCTGACCGAACGCTATTCAGCCGAACTTGCCGAACTTAGAAAACAGGTGGTTAAGCAAACCAATATTGTGGCCAGGTCCCCGTCAATGAAAAAGGTTATTGAACTTGCCCTTCACGTGGCCAAGGTGGATTCCACCGTTCTGATCCAGGGAGAATCCGGGGCCGGAAAGGAATTAATCGCCAAGATTATACACAACAACAGCTCCCGGGGCTTCGGGGCCTTCATCAAGATCAACTGCACCGCTATTCCGGAAACACTCATCGAATCAGAGCTGTTTGGCTATGAGGCCGGGGCCTTTACCGGGGCCAACAGACAGGGAAAAGCCGGGCTTTTCGAGCTGGCCCACAACGGCACCCTGCTTTTGGATGAAATCGGGGACATGCCTTTAAACTTCCAGACCAAGTTCCTGCGCGCGCTGCAGGAACAGGAAATCACCCGGGTAGGCGGAACCAAGCCGCGCAAAATCAACGTCCGGATCCTGGCGGCCACCAATCAGGACTTAAAAAAACTGGTCAAGGAAAAAGGCTTCCGGGAGGACCTCTACTTTCGCCTCAACGTGGTTCCCATCCAGGTGCCACCTTTACGTGAGCGCCAGGCAGACATCATCCCCCTGATCTTCTTTTATCAGGAGTATTTCAGCAGGAAATACTCCTTAAAAAAAGAGCTTACCCCCGATGCCATTAATCTCCTGGCACAGTATCACTGGCCGGGAAATGTGCGTGAGCTGGTCAATCTGGTGGAAAGGCTCCTGGTTACCTCGGTCAGTCCGGTGATCACGGCCGCCAATCTGCCTGAAGAATTACTTTTTACCGTGGACTGCCGTGAAGCCGTCAGCGTAAAAGGAATACTGCCCCTGAAGCAGGCGGTGGAAGAGCTTGAAAGGCAGTTGCTGGAAAGGGCGCTGGCCTCTTATGGCAGCACCTACAAGGCCGCCGAAGTTTTGAAAATTGACCAGTCCACCATTGTTAAAAAGCTGAAGAGGCTGAGAAGAGAGGAAAAAGCCGATCATTAAGGAGTCCTGTATTGTTAAATTAATAATGATGATTTTCATTGCTTAATGAAAATCATCATTAAAAAGGGGAGGAAAGATGATGTACGAACAAATCAAGTATGAGGTTTCCGACAAGGTGCTGACCATTACCTTAAACCGGCCGGATGCTCTGAACGCCTATACCAAGCAAATGTGCGACGAGCTTTGCGCCGCCTTTGACCGGGCCGACGCCGACGACGGGGTCAGGGCAATCATCGTCACCGGCGCCGGGCGGGCTTTTTGCGCCGGCGCGGATCTGTCACGGGGAAAGGGTGCCTTTGACCACAAACAACGTGACGATTATGGATCTTCCCTTGAAGATCACCGGGACATTGGCGGGTTATTGACCTTACGCATATTTGAGCTGAAAAAACCGATTATTGCCGCCATTAACGGGCCGGCGGTGGGAATAGGCATCACCATGACCCTGCCCATGGATCTCCGCCTGGCCTCCAGCAGCGCCAAAATAGGGTTTGTCTTTACCCGCCGGGGTATCGTGCCGGAGGCGTGCAGCAGCTGGTTTCTGCCGCGCCTGGTGGGAGTCAGCCAGGCCGCCGAGTGGTTTTATTCGGGCCGGGTTTTTGCGGCGGAGGAAGCCCTGGCCGGCAGGCTGGTCAGCCGGGTGGTCCCCCCGGAGGAGCTTTTGCCTTTAGCCCGCAAATTGGCCGGGGAAATTGCGCAAAACACCTCGGCCGTCTGCGTTGCTCTGTCCCGCCAGCTGATCTGGCGGATGCTGGGGGCCGATCACCCCATGGAGGCGCACAAACAGGAATCCAGGCTGATCTACTGGTCTGGATCCCAGGCCGACGCCCAGGAGGGTGTGGCCTCATTCCTGGAAAAGCGCCCGGCCGATTTCACCATGAAAATCAGTTCGGACATGCCCTCTTTTTACCCCTGGTGGCCTGACCGGCCATTTAAAGATCCCGGGGCCTGATTTAATTTCCAAGTACGCGACGGTTCCATCGTCTTCCCGATTAAGGAATGGGGACACACCTGCTGAAGCCCGGGCTGGTCTTTTGGGACAGGAATGTCCCCAACTAGGCTTCGCTGCGCTTCGGGGACGCTTGAACCGTCCCCGTGGCTCTGCGAACGGCCTTTTAACATTTCAGGGGCCATCAGGGTTTTCACCCTGATGGCCCCTGTCTCCTGTCTTCTGACCCGCAATTCCGGCCCCCAGAGGCCACTCCTGTCTCCTGTCTCCCGCCGTCGGCAAGACGGCGCCGCCCGCAGGGCGGTGTTACACCGCCTTTTCCATGCCTTCCGATCCCAGAAGCAGTTCGAATATTCTGCCGGCCCGGTCAGGGGTGTTCATGGTGTACATGTGCAGCCCCGGTACTCCTCCCTCCAGCAAGGCCTTGCACATGGTGGTCATGTACTCCACCCCGTATTTCCGGGCCGAGAGGTCATCTCCGGCCTCTTTGTACCCTCTCAGCCTCTCCACGAACTCCGCAGGTATCTTAACCCCGATGGGCTGCTTCAGAATAAACTCAATCTGGGGGAAGCTCTCCACCGGCATAACCCCGGGAACCACAGGAATTTTTATACCTGCCTTTCTTACCCTGTCCACGAAGTCGAAATACACCCCGGCATCAAAAAACAGCTGGGTGATGATATAGTCGGCGCCGTTTTCCACCTTTATCTTCAGGTGCTCCAGGTCGGTTACCTTGTCTGGGCACTCGGGGTGGCCCTCGGGATAGCCGGCCACACTAACGCAGAAGTCCGTTGGTTCTCCGTTGCGGTACTGGCCCTCGGTGCCGGAGAGGTAGACGCCCTGGTTCATGCGCTTAATCTGGGCCACAAAGTCCGAGGCATAGCTGTGGCCCTTCTCATGGGGCACGAACTCCTTCTGCCCCCTGGGCGGGTCCCCCCGCAGGGCCAGTATATTTTGAACGCCGTCGTATTTCACGTCCATGAGCATATTCTCAATGTCCTGCTGGGACTTGGCCACGCAGGTGAAGTGGACCACTGTCTCCACCCCGTAGTCTTTTTTGATCTTTCCGGCCAGGGGGATGGTCCCGCCCCGGGCGCTGCCCAGGGCGCTGCAGGTGACGCTGCAATAGGCCGGCCGGTATTTCATCAGCCCGCTGACCGTGTTGAAGATCGGCTCGGCGCTGGTTCCGTTCAGCGGGGGTGACAGCTCAATGGAGTAAACCGGCTTGCTGGCGCTGTTGTAGATATCGATAACCTTCATTTATATTTACCCTCCCGTATTTTAGTTTTTCTTTTTTTTAATTTGCCATGTAATCAGCCAGTTTCTTTTTCAGCCTGCTGATCCTCTCTTCCCTCTCCACACCGTCTGCGGGACAGGCTTCAGGGTATCCCTCGCCGTCCAGGATGCAGCCGTCACGGTACAGTTTGCCGAATTTTACACAGACCTGATGCAGATCACAGTGCTGCCTGCAGTCATCCTCCAACAGAAATTTCATTTTTTACGCCCCCCTTCATCCGGAATCAGCTTCCAGAGGCAACATCACCATGCGCCGGAGTGCCGGATAAGTGCCGGTTTTTCCTAAAGCTACCACCCCCCTGCCCACTGGCCTGCGTTAAGCACCTGCATAACCGCATTCTTTGGTAAAAACGCTGCACCGCCGCTGCGTAACTGCCCATAAAAAAGAAAAAACCCGGAATGTTCTCCACATTATCGTGGGGCGCATTTCCATGGCCGCTGCAATCCGTATTTGTTATCTGGTTAAAGTGCGTGAAAGCAGGGTTTTGCACCCTGCTTTCACTGAATACGCTCTATTTTTAAATGTCGTTTTCTGACCACATACTCTACAGGCTCATTCAGGTTATTTACCGCCGTAATGTCAATACCTGCCGCTTTACAGTCCTCGCTTTTTTCTCCATCCGTAATTCCGTATTTGTGCAATATCCTGGCCAACTCCAGGTTGTTGCGCCGGCACTTTTCAGACACCACCTTTCCGTCTACGGTCACCCTGTATTTTATTGTCTCGGGATTGGAACCCTGAAAAGCGGTGGGCATCTTTCTGCCCCGATACTCATTCTCCAGCATCACAGTGTATTTTTCCGGGTCCGGCAGGTTAAGCTGCTTCGCCACGGAAAGGGCTACAGTCTTTGCCGCCGCGATGATCACCTCGCTGTCCTCCCCGGAGGTGTTGGCCACCCCGTAAAAGGCGTTTCTTACCGCAAAGCGGAGCTGCAGCTCTCCTTCCTCACGCCTCTTGATCTCGCTGATGGCCTTCCGTATAACGCCCTGGGCAGTGGTCAGCAGGTCTTCGGCCGCCTGAAGTTTATCCTTGCCCAGTGTAGACAGACCTTTCACGTCCTGAAACATCTGCACGCAGTGCGTCAGTTGCCACAGCATTTCGGCGGGCGTCCTGGGCGGGGGAGGCAAAACGTTTTTATCCCCTCCAGGCCCGTATCGATTGCCGTTGCCGTTCTTTTTCACACCTTCGCCCCCGGCGATAATACCACCGTTAGCCGCACATACGGCGGTATTATTTTTGTCATCACACATTTTACAAACCCCCTATTGACTTGCAATTCAGATAACTTACGCAAAAAATTTTTTTCACATTCTTTTACATTGTTTCTTTTACGTTGCTTTGCATTCGCAATACTTAAATGCGTTATTTGCGGATACGCTTATCACCGGTTCTGAATGTTAAAATGTAATAGGGGATGAATAGATTTGAGAAGGGCGCCGCTGTAAAGTGAGGCAATTTTACGGAGTCATGTATTTAGCGGTAAAAACTTTATTGAGTCTTGTCTAGCAACCACTCCTTTGTAAATCTGAACGCACTACCGTATAAAACAGAAAACGTCAAAGCGCCTATCAGCACTATACAACGTTTTCATAAAAAGCTGTGCATTATGCGGTTTTTGATTTATTTGCGACGATATTGCGTAAGTAATGTTTATTTTGTTTTTTTAATCCTTGTCACTACGACACCGAAACTGCCGCAAAGACAACCCTATGGAGATATGCCGCAGTTTAACAACCTTTTTCATATCTTAGCATACAGATAACATTTTGTCTACTAATTTTTAGCGAACTATTGACCATTACTTAACCAGAATGCCGTATATACGCGATAATATTCAGGAGTTATTTTACTAACTGCCGCTCGGTTTAAGGAAATGGACAAAACAAAGCGCCGCTGATATAATCCGACATGCAAGTTGCTATGCGGCGCTGCGCCCTCGACAAAAAACCGTATAATTCCACGTTTACATATTATAAACCGATACATGCCTGTCCACAACATAAAAAACCAAGGCCTAACCGTTGTTTTGCATGTCAATCGCAATAAATAACAATGTCCCACCTTCATTTTTTGCTAATTGTGGTTTTAACGTTAACAATTTTGATTATTTTAAGTAAACATATCTTTCCAGGCTTCTAACCCATTGTGACCAGGATGAATTTTCGGAGCTGTTTTCGTCAACGGCCCTGGAGAAGGAGTCCACCATGGTGTCCAGCATGTCCAGTATGTGGACCACCGAGGCCTCCAGGAATTTGGGCCTTTTAGGGGACTGCCACTCGTACAGCCCATGGTGGCTGGTAATAATGTGCAAGACCTTCAGGCGCAAATTCTCAGGAAAAGGCGGGTCTGTCTCCAACTCCCGGACCCTGCGCTCCACCTCGCTGACCCCCATGACGATATGCCCCAGCAGCCTCCCCTGGTCGGTAAAATCTATACAGCGATCATAGCTGTACTCTTCCACCTTGCCGATATCGTGGAGTATGGCCCCGGCCAGCAGCAGGTCCCGGTCCAGCCTGGGGTAAAGCCCCGCCGCCGCCGCCGCGGCCCTGGCCACGTTCAGGGTGTGCTCCAAAAGCCCCCCCAGGTAGGCCTGGTGATTGGCCTTGGCTGCCGGCGCCCTCTGGAAGCGGCCGAGCCATTCCCGGTCAGCAAAAAAGCAGCGCAAAAGGCCCCTAAGGTGGGGATTATCAATTGAGTCTATTATTCCCCCCAGTTCGGCCAGCATCTGTTCGACGCCAACCGGGGAAACGGGCAAGTACTCCCTGGGGTCATACCGATCATCTGAGCAGACCTTGTAGTTGCCTATATAAACCTGCAGCGTGCCGTTGAATTCCCTGACCTCGCCCTTCACTTCCAGCAGGTCCCCAATATTTAGCAGCCTGTGGGCCTCATCGGCCTTTTCCCAGATTTTGGCCTCAACCTGACCGGTGCGGTCCCCCAGGGTAAGGGAGAGGTAATTGCCCGGCTTCCCCCTGTATGGGGTCAGCTTTTTATTCCCGACGATATAGTTTGAATGCAGCTTCATCCCGCTCCTGAGATCCGCCACGCTGATTCTGGTCAAAGAAGTACCTCCCCGCTTGATTATTGTTCTATATCCCGAGGGTCCTCAGCCGGAGGGCGCAGGCCTTTTCCTCCACGTCCTCGACGCAGCCGATTATTTCCGGGCAAAGATAGCTGCAGACAGCCACCTCCGGACTCACCTTCTCGCGCTGGACAATTTTTTCTATTTCCCGGGGGTACTGTTCCCGAAAATACTTGTCCAGGCCGCATTTACTCTCCATAAAGACCCCCCACCACTTCAGATCATTCCCGACCGCAGGGAGGAAATTGTTCCGTTCAGTCTTCCCTCTTCCGCCAGGCGTTTGGCTGCGGCCTCCACCCTGGCGTGCCTGGCCGGGTCCTTCAGGTCGTCCAGCCTGCGGTACAGCCCCGATCTCTTGCCCAGGCGGAAATTGATTCTTTCCCTTTCGGGCAGGGCAAGATAACGGTCAATCACCGCCAGCATACCGGGCTTATGTTCCGGCAGCCGGCCCCGCACCTCTTCCAGCAGGTTGAGCATATGGTCGCTGACCACCTCGCTGCCGATGCCCTGGAGGCGTTCAATCAGCAGCCTTTCCCCGGCCACGATCCCATCCTCGGCCTGCTCCTGGAACTCCCCCCGGGCCAGCTTGTCATACAGCGGTGTCCCCTCAATCACGGCCAGGGTCCGCATCCTGATAAAGTGGGGGTTAATCTCGTTCAGCACCCTGGCCGTTTCCAGGTAGTGCTCCTCCGGCCACAGGCTGCCCCCCAGTCCCAGCAAAACATATTCGGAAAGGGAGATGCCGGCCTCCACCACCCGCCTCCCGCCCTCGATGTGATCGGCGGAGGTGGCGCCCTTGTTCATATATTTCAGCACGGCGTCGGATCCGGACTCCATACCCACGTGGATCCGGTTTAAGCCTGCGCCCCCTATTTCCACCATCTCCTGCAGGCTTTTTCTCTTCAGGGTCTGGGAGCGGGCGTAGGAGGTGATCCTTTCCACCGTGGGCAGCTTTTCCTTTAAGTAGCGCAGGGCCTCCACCAGCTCCGAGGTTTTCATCACCAGTGAGTTGGCGTCCTGGATGAACACCGTGCCGCCCCCCCGGTACAGCCAGGAGGCCACGTGGATAAACTGGTAGCCGCCGCCCTGGTAGATGTCGTTGAGCACCGGGTGGGTTATTTCCCCGCCGTACCCCATCTGCCTGGACCTTTCCCTGACCTGATCGACAATCCGGCAGACAGAGTCAATGTCCGCCTTTATTTCCGCCAGGGTCCGCCGGGAAAAATGGTCCCCCTTGTATGTAGAGCAAAAATCGCAGCGGTTCCAGGGGCAGTTGCGGGTAAACCTGACCAGCAGACTCTCGGCTTCACTGGGAGGCCTGATCGGCCCCTGCTCAAAAAACATCCGGGTCACCCCTTCCGGGCCTTTTTATTAACACAGGGAGCACAGAGAGAAAAAATATTTTTTTATCAGCCAAAAATCCCGGGTCCTTAATAAGCCACAAAGGCCACAAAGAACACAAAGAAAAATCCGGCATTACTTTCAAAGGGGTTACTAAGCCCGATTAAATTTGAAACTAATACTTTAAACTATTTAAAAATCCTTCACCCCATCTGAAAATTCTTTGTGAACTTTATGATCTTTGTGGCTTTATAATAAAAGATCCACAAAGGACATCCCTTAAAATCTCTGTGCTCTTTGTGTGCTCTTTGTGTTTTCTTTGGCTTATTTTTCATTTTATCTTGCAGTCTCCTGTAAGATTTATCTATTCAACAACCTCATTCACTGTTCCTTCTTGCAGGGTAAACTCCACCCCGGGGCCTTCTTCGATCCGGGAGCCGTCTATAATATTGAAGGTCCGGACCCGTAGCTTTTCCCCAAAAAGCCAGTCCAGCACCGTCAAGCCCGGATGATGGCCATCCCTGATCCGGTCCGAGAGGGTGGGGCCCTGCACCGCGAAACATTTTTTACCGCCCCGGCTCAGGCTCACGGCGGCGAAGCTGTGCTGGTGGCCCCAAATAAAAAGGCCGGCGCCTGCGGCCATAAGCTCCTCCCGCACCTTTTCCGCACCATGCATGGCGCGGTGAGTGTTGTTGGCAAACCGGACCAGGGGGTGGTGGCAGAAGATTAACTTCAGGTGCCCCGGGGGGGTGGTCCCCAGCAACTCCACCGCCCTGGAACGCTGGTTTTGGTCCAGGTAGCCGTTGAAAAGCCGGCCCGGTTTGATCCCGTGGGCCGAGTTCAGACCCACGATGACGCAGCCCGGCCCCCTAAGGCAGGGCTCAAGGGGCCGGTCAATCTCATTGATCCAGCGGTGATACTTTCTGCCCAGGGCCTGCCGGCCGACGGACATGGCGTTTCCCCAGTAGCCTATGTCGTGGTTGCCCGGCACCACCGCCAGCCGGGCACCGCTTTTCTCCACCCGATCAATCCAGCGGGCGGCCTGACGGTATTCCTCCCCCCCGGCCCGCCTGGTCAGGTCCCCGCTTATCAGTACGTAGTCCTGCCTCCTGCCTGCCAGCCACTTTTCAAGCAGATCCGCCCTCTGCCGGCCCTCTTCACCACCAAGGTGCAGGTCGGTCAGGTGGACCAGGGAAATACCCAGGGGTAATTGGCTGTACCCCTGGGGCAGGGAAAGCTCCTGTTCCTGGCAGAGCCGGCAGACCCGGAGGTTGCCGGCAAGGTGCTCCCGGTGGGTCCTGTGCAGGCACACCACGCACCTCCTGCCGCCGGCCCTTTTGTATAAATGTGGCACCCGATCACCGCAGACCCTGCAGTATTTTTTAGCCTCGATACTTGCCTCCAACAAATTAACCCCATTCGCAGTTTGCAAGATTGGCCCCAAACACTAGACCGACCTCCTGCTCACCTTCTTTTCAATTTCCCAAAACCTCCACCAGGGCCTTCTGATGTGAGCCAGATTTACCACCGCCCAGTCCCTTTTGGCCGGCGGCAGGGCCGGTGCTTGATCCGGAGATGGGGAATCTTGCTCCGGACTGTGTTCCATTTCCCCAGGGCAGCCCCCGGCCTCCGCCACAGGCTCCTCTGCACAGTGACCCTCCCCGGCCCCGTCCCCAGACGCCTGATCACCGGCCTCACTGACCGGGAGATCAGCAGTTGCAGCCTCTGTAAGGCTTGCTTCCGCACCCGGGGCTTCCACTGCCTCCACCTCCAGGGCACTGTTTTCCTCTAACCCGGCTTGTCCGCCATCCCCGGCGGCGGGGCCGTCCTGCTGTCCCCTGTCCGCTTCCTGAACGGCGACGCCTTCCCCAACCATGCCGGACAATGTATTCTTAAAAAGGGAAAGCTCCGCCCTTAATTCCTGAAGCTCACTGATGGTGCGGACCAGCATCTCCTTTTCTTCCTTCTTCAAACCAATCCGGAACATATAACCCCCTCCATTTTATACCACCTGGTATAATATTTGCCAGGAACGGAATTACTCCTGCTGCCCGACTTATTTTCTTTGGGGTTATTGTCCCGGGGATTGAAGTGCCAGGACGAGATTTTTACCCGCCGCTGATGTCAATTATCAAACGCTTGGCCTGTCTACTCCGGTGACTTTCTTGATCCGGTTGTGCAGGGACGCCCTGCCGGTCTCCCAGACCGGGCGGTAGCCAAAGGGGCCGTTGCCGGGAACCAGATACCTTTTGGCCACCCCTTTAATCACTTTCCTGGCCATTACTCTTCCTCCTCACTGTCAGCTAAGTATATTTTCCCTGACAAAAAAAGATTTATTAGTGCAGGAATTTAGAAGACACCGTAGAAGTAAAAATCAGTTGAAAAATAATTTTTAGTCCCGGGTGTTTTCACAGATCCGTTACTAGAAGGGAGAGGGTTAAGAGTGGCCGCCGAGCCGAAGAAATTCAAATTCAATTTTCAGATCAATGCAGCAAACTGCATGGCCTGCGCAGCCTGTGAGCTGGAGTGCAAAGATGACGCCGTCTTCGTCGACGATACTGTAAACTACGCCATCAATCAGGACAACTGCAAACGCTGCGGGAAATGCTTCAGGGCCTGCCCCAGCGGGGCTATTGAAAGAATCGCCAACGCCTGACAAGAGACGGGAGGTAAGGCGTTATGACCCAATGCGGCAGCTGCGGCAACTGTGACAGCGACTGCACGGCGCCGGAATACATCAACCCGGATGGGATGCACGCGGTGAAGTGCCCCGCCTGCGAAACCGAAATTATTACCGGGGGGAAATACCGGACCAAAAAGATATCCTGCGGGGAGTGCGGCACAGTCATCGAAATAGTGCCGGTGCTTTTGAACTGATTCAGGGTTTACTGAGTATTAACGCCCGGAGCAGCCATTCGGCCTGTCCCGGGCGTTATTTGATCTTCTATTACCTTTAAAACCCCAGCATCTAAAAGCTGGCAGCCAGGAGGCCGGCGGCCAATCAATAAAAGCAACTCTGACCGATAAACTCCCGGATGATGGAGTTGGAGGGCACCTCGTCGCAGCCTATCCTTTTGAAAAAGCCCAGGGTCTTCAGCAGCCGTCTGGCCTCGGAGTACTGCGGGCTGTCCCGGCCGATGCCCTCCAGCAGCGGCTCGGCAAACCCCTTCAGGGCGGCCAGTTCGTAAACCAGGGCTGAATTGAACATGACGTCGGCCTCTTCCTGGAACGGGAAAATGTTCTTTTCCTCTCCCCGGCGCACCATGGGCCACCTCTCCAGGGTCTGGCCGGCGCTGTAGCCCCGGTAGTTGTTGTCCCGGACCATCCTCCGGATGACCCTGAGGTCTGTGGTGTGGATGCGGTTCTGGTGGTCCAGGGAAAGGTGGGTCAGGGCGCTGACATAGATCTTGAATTTTCTGCCCTTTGGTATGGAGGCCGTAAGGCGGTCATTAAGACCGTGGATGCCCTCCACCACAATCAGGTCGTAGCGGCCCAGCCTTAGCTTCCGCCCGCTGTATTCCCTCTTCCCGGTGATAAAATTGTAGCCGGGGAGTTCTATTTCCTCGCCCTGAATCAGCTTGATCAGGTGGTCGTTAAAGAGTGCCCGGTCAATGGCGTCAAGGCTCTCAAAGTCATATTGCCCGTTCTGGTCCCGGGGCGTGCTCTCCCGGTCCACGAAATAGTCGTCCAGGGAGATGGCCACCGGGTTGATGCCGTTAACCCGCAGCTGGACCGAAAGCCTCTTGGAGAAGGTGGTCTTGC
>Ga0209347_1003444_pt1 | contig 18438 bp, 18 predicted proteins | sample AutmiccommuBRH23_FD_187382 | JGI IMG/M metagenome (GOLD analysis project Ga0209347, IMG submission 187382) | Deep subsurface microbial communities from Mt. Terri, Switzerland - Autotrophic microbial communities BRH/23 (SPAdes) (version 2) | ecosystem: Environmental > Aquatic > Deep subsurface >...
AAGGCGGCTCGGCGATACTCTCCACTGGAGACTATCGTCACCGAAGCAGAATAAGGTGTATCACTCCCACTTATAGAAGTGGGAGTCTTACGATTTAGATAACACGTTGAAAAAATGCTTCCTGATATTCTCGCCGATAAGGTTCAAAATCCCAATAACGAGAACGTGTCTCAGTCTCGAAATCCACTGCCTGAGCTGCCACTTTCTCGGAAACTGCTGGCAATAAGTTAATCATTCATTCCATTTCTCTAAATGAGAAGAAATGAATTCAATAATTAAGTTATTTTCCTCTTTACCTAAACTATTGATGGATAATGGTTCTCCAAAAGCCATGTGAATTGGTTTACTACGATTGATTGGACCTAAATCCTTTAAGTACTTTCCGTTTTCCCAAAAGTCAGTTTTTATGGCAATGGGAACAACCTGAACCTTTGCTTTGCTGGCTAGCTTTACGCCTAATGTATTAAATTCCTTAGGAACAAATTTTACCGTCCTTGTATTTTGCGGAAATACTACAATTGATACCCCATTGGCTAATAATTCTTGGCCTTTTTTCATGACTATTTGTAGATCCACTCTGGAATTCTCCCTACTTACAACAATTGGATTTTGAGCACCTATGATAGGTCCAAAGAAGGGATGTTTAACAAGAGTATCTTTTACAACAAAAGTTACATTCATTAATGGAGCAATAATGCAGGGAAAAACCATTGTCTCAAGAGTGCCCATATGGTTACTTATAAAAACCACAGGCCCTTTACACTTATGCAGATTATCAAGCCCCGTAATATGAAACCTACCCCCGCAACCCTCAATTAACTTAAAAATATCATGTGAAGATAATACCCATGCCTCTGTATCGTATTGCCCTTTTATGGCAGCACTTCGGGATTTAAGAACGATGCTAAAAAATCTAAGCATAAAATATATACGCGTATTTATCATTAATCTATCGAGAAGGAAACGGGGAGTATTTTCCGGAGTGTGATACATATCCGTTAAAAAAAAGTTTTTTTTCAAGGTTCGTTCCTCCAGTTGCTTTTTTATCTCCATAGTACCTTAAACCTTTCTACAATTTTATTTTCTTACGACATTACCCTCTGTCCCATTATATAACGCTAAATGCCCTCAATGAAGGGATATGGGAATATTTTTCGTTTGCTTATCTGCAATACATTCTTTCCTAAATTAACAGCTGTTTGATGAACCAAGCCTAAGTGCATTTTGTCCGAGTGGCAGGTAGAAAGAGAGAAGTACATAAAGTCATGGTACGGGTCGAGCATCCGAGAAAAAGACAAAGATAATTTTAAAAGGCCCCGGCGAGTTTCACTCACCGAGACCTTGAACTTTTAATTGTGTAGGGAAGAAGTATTGGCAAAACTCGGATTATTACTTAAGCTGCTTTGTTTCACTTATCATTATTTTTAATCAGTTCTTTCACCTGCTGTTTCGCGGCCGGAGACAATGCATCGACCAGGTAATTGCGACGATCTATTCCCTTTATTTTCTGATATTCCTGCTTAATTCTTTCATTAGCCCCGTCGATCTCAACCTTCAGTTCTCTGGCGGATAATAAGGAACATCCTGCCCCCCTGATAATGATCTGCTGTAAACCGTCTGACGTTGCAACTGTAATATTGTATTTTTTCTGATTGTCATGGGCAAATTTTTCAATATACTGGTCCGCCGTTTGTGCCTCCCTGGTATATACCATGTGGATATTATAATAGTCGATGACTTCCTCAAAATGCCTCTGAATGCGGTAAGCATCAAACACAACGATAATCTGACATCTTCGAATCCCCTGATAATTACTGAGAGTATCCAGCAATTTCATTCTGGCACCGTCCATATTCTCATCGACGAGCTCTTTCAGTTCAGGCCAGGCGTGGATAATATTATAGCCGTCCACAAGAAGATACTCTTCTTTGCTTTCCTTCTCTCTGACATAGGTAACCGGTTCATAATAACTGTCACGGGCTGTTTTGCATCTTTTCCAGGCAGACTTCTTTCCTTGGTTCGCATAGAAGGTGTTATTGATAATTTGGTCAATCTCCTCTAAACTGATCCACCGCTCTTCTGTGTAGGAGGCCTGGTTTGGGGATGTATCTCCTGACGATTCAGCTTTTTTCTGCAGATAGCTTTCAACATGCATGTACTCCTTTACGGCATCCCAATCTACCAAAAAGCCTGCACCATGGGCACAAAATACAGAACCTGTCGGATTTTCGAAGTCTCTTTCCGAATCATATCCGATACTTTCTATGACCTCTGACCCATTATGGCATGGTTCGTACCCTTTCAGGCTGCAAAAGAGCCTGCCAAGACCTTTGGTATAGGCAACTAACTCTTTCTGATAATTTCTTATGGTGACAACAGGGGCACTGCCCACAAGAACCGCCATCTCGCCATTTGTTTGTGATAGTTCGCATGCACCATGCATTTTCTCAATGTCAGTCATTGCTCTCCCAACCATTTTCTCAGGCAGTTCCAGCTGAAATGCATAATAAGGCTCCAGCAATATGGATTCTGCCTCCTTTAAACCCTGGCGCACGGCACGGAAGGTAGCCTCTCTGAAGTCACCCCCCTCGGTATGCTTATTGTGTGCCCGACCTGAGACCAAGGTAATTTTCATATCTGTAATCCCTGAGCCTGTTAGAACTCCTTTATGAGGCTTTTCTTCCAGATGGGATAAAACAAGTCTTTGCCAGCTTTTACTTAAGCTATCCTCACTGCATTCTGCTCCAAACTGCAGACCGCTTCCCGGCTCACCCGGCGTGAGTAACAGGTGGACCTCCGCATAATGCCGCAATGGCTCGAAGTGCCCCACCCCTTCTACGACATTAGCAATCGTCTCCTTATAGACAATCCTTCCTGCATCGAAGGCCACCTCAACACCAAAACGGCTTTGTATAAGGCTCTGCAGAATCTCAATCTGCACCTCTCCCATAATCTGTGCCTGAATTTCCTGCAGCTGCTCATCCCAGACAATATGAAGTTCCGGCTCTTCTTCTTCAATCTGACGAAGCTTAGGAAGCATCACTCTTGGGTCACAGCCTTCCGGCAAAATAATCTGATAGAACAGCACGGGTTCCAATACTGGTGTATCTGAAGCTTCCTCTATCCCTAAGCCTTCTCCCGGTCTGCTTTGGCTGAGTCCTGTTACTGCACATACAGAACCAGCCTCTAGCTCGTTCACTGCCTCGAATTTTCGGCCGGAATAGATACGAATTTGATTTACTTTCTCTTTCCAGATGCTATTCGTTAAAACATCTTTCACCTTAAGTTTTCCGCCAGTAAGCTTCATATACGTAAGGCGGTTCCCTTGCTCGTCTCTTGCTATTTTGAATAGTTTAGCTCCGAATTCATCAGGGTAGGAAGGTACCAGGGCATACTTCACAATACCCTGGATAAAATGCTCAACACCCTCTAATTTTAACGCGGAACCAAAAAAGCACGGAAAAACTTTGCGCTCCGTGACAGCTCTTTTAATCTGCGAAGTATCAATATCTCCCGTTTCCAGAAAGGTTTCCATCATTATTTCTTCACACATGGCCAGTTGGTCATAGAAATCGTCTGTCTGAACTTGTCCAAATTCAATACATCCATCATCCAGCTGCTTTTTCAATTCTTTCATCAAATTGTCCTTATCCGTCCCATTCTGATCCATCTTATTGACGAATAAAAAAACCGGTATCCGATACGTGTGAAGGAGCCGCCATAGTGTTTTGGTATGCCCCTGCACCCCGTCCGCACCGCTTATCACTAAAATGGCATAATCCAGCACCTGAAGTGTTCTTTCCATTTCAGCCGAAAAATCTACATGTCCCGGGGTATCTAGTAAGGTAATCTGAGTCTCCCCTATTTCAAAAATAGCCTGCTTGGAGAAAATGGTGATTCCTCTTGCTCTTTCTAGCTCATAGGTATCTAAATAAGCATCCTTTTTGTCCACCCTTCCCAATCGGCCAATTTTACCGCTCAGATAAAGTAGACTTTCAGATAATGTCGTCTTGCCCGCATCCACATGTGCCAATATTCCAATGACTAATTTTTTCATAATTTATTTCAAATCCTTCTGTTTGTCCGCATCCAAAAATCAAAGAACGTTTAGGCCTGAAAAGTCAATTCTTCCATTATCATGATACTAGTAAGTAGGGTATTTGACAATTTTATTAGACAGTTAAAAATGCCCCTCAAATATTGACACCTCAACCACTCTTTAACTCAAACAAAATGCGTTGGTGTGAGAATTTCCAGTTCTCAACCAACGCATTAAATCCTTCTTCATCAATTTTATCATCTTACCGCATAAACAGCGGGAAAATTGACCTTACCTCAACTGACGCAGGAATAAATGTTAATAGCAATCTCCTCAATAAAGTTCAGTTCCGTTTTCCCCCGTGTTAATAGAATGAACAAAAAAATTTGTTTGTAGTCTCCCCCTTCGATCTCCATCCCACTAAGAAATGGTTTTTTCTGGTCTTACAAGCCAGTGATAGCGTTCGTTAAGTTTGATAAACCAAGCTGCAGCCTGACCTTGAATAAGAAATGCCAGAGAGACCATGAGAGCAGCATTGGCACCAAAGGCTGTGGCAGCTAAACCAATCGAGATTGATAAATTTCGAAGCACGGTGGAAAAGACTAGCGTTTTCGCATCATTTTCCGTAAAGAACCATCGACCTGTAAAAATGGCTATGAGATAATTTACTGCATAGAATATTATTTGTACCATGAATGCGATGAAGAAAATATCGAGATGCTCAGCAATACGCCTAGAATTCATGCTCATACTTATAAAAATAATTGCCACCATTCCCCAAGAGCTAGCTGCGGGTAGGAACGGTTTGATCTTCACTTTGAACTCTGCTTGACTCATCCTTCGCAAGAGCCAGTTATACGTGAACATCCCTGCTATCAGTGGAAGTAAAATTACTATACTGATTGTCTTAAGTGTCAGCAAGATATCTACAGGTACATATTTGCCGACCATTAGATAGAGATACCAAGGGGCGAGGATTGATCCCAGCAACAGCCCACTTGTTGTGAGCTTGATAGCCGCAGGTACATTCCCTTTTGCAAGCATAGCAAAAGCAATTGTCATATTGCTAGTCGGTAGTAGAGCAGTAATCGCTAACCCGGCAAAGAGCTGAGGGTCCCTCAGTAAAAAGGCTGTACCTAGCCCATAAGCCAGCAACGGTACTAGGATAAAGTTAAGCAAAGCTGCACTAAACATTAAGCGCCCGTGAGAAATATTAAAAATTTCTTGCGGCTTAAATCCGATCATGGTTGGATAAATCATTAGAACCGTTATAGGAAGGATCAGAACCTTTAAAGCTAATGTGTCGATGAATAAACCTGTTATGAAACCTACCAGTAATATCAAAGGGATTACCAAAGCAATGTTCTTAGAAGGCCAAAAAATAATCATTTTTCTCAAATTATCATGTGATTCACTCATAACGTCCCCCCTATACCCCCAACGGGTATTTTGTATTAGCTTTATTATACCACTTCTGAACCATAACGCAACCACGAAAGGTAAAACAGCAGTGACAGGGGGTGACAGGGGGACGGGGTTGTTGACAACTTTATCGTTGTTGTCAACAACCCCGTCCCCCTGTCACCTAATTTCAAGAGCGGAAGATAAGTTTCAGTCTGTTCTTGATAGCTATACTATTGAAGATATTTTAAAACATAAAATAGAGGCTTGAATTATCTTTTATGTTATCTTTTATGCATAGATATAGTGTCAGACACTCGATGTAGAAACGTATATGAACCCAAACGTTTCGAAAAGGAAACTGATCCGAAAAATAGGATTCGACTTTACTCTCATAACTGCCATTTAAGACTGTTTCAATCTGAAAAACAGGCCATTGTGCTAAGTAACGCCGCTCCTCTTTGGAAAAGGTTTTATCCGGCAGGGCCAAATGGAATATAAACATGACAAGTATCATAAAAACGGCAGCATACCCCAGATATTCTGGATAAGAGCAAAATTTTTTTGGTTATTGCTTCGCATATCAATCCTCCAGGTTAAAATCGAAAATATATAAAGGGGTTGTAGGTCGAACCAACCAGATAGGCCATTGCCAAAAACATCAGCGCACAATAGTACACGCTTACTGCAAATCCGAAAATATTGTAGCCAATTCTTTTTAATAATAATGCTTTAAAGAATAATCCCAGCTTCTTCGGCCCGGGTGAAGCGGCAAGGATACAAAATCATATAAGAGGGCATAGGCTTGTAGCTTCCCAATTCCTTGGTGGTCCATAAGCCCGTTGCCTCCCACTCCAAACATGATCCCCAAAAAACTCAAACCATCCTTCAGGTTGGTAAATTCAAAAAACACCCAGCCTATAACAATTAACAGCAACAGGTATATGTGACGGACAGCCTTGGGCCATCGTGTCATGCTTTTCTGCAAAAACACTTTTTCTACATATATTAACGCTCCAAAATAAAGCCCCCATACAACAAAATTCCAACTTGCACCATGCCAGAGCCCTGTGAGAAACCAGACGCTGAACAGGTTCCCTATCAGTTTCCACTTACCGACACGGCTCCCGCCCAGAGGAATATAGACATATTCCTTGAACCATGATCCGAGGGAGATATGCCACCTCCGCCAAAATTCCGAGATACTTTGGGAACTATAGGGATAGCGGAAGTTTTCCTTGAAACTGAAGCCAAACATTTTTCCCAACCCAATGGCCATATCTGAATACCCGCTAAAATCGAAATAAATCTGCAAGGTAAAGGCAATAATCCCGGCCCAGGCCATGAACACTGAAATTTCTGTACTGGGCATGGCTTTTACTTCAGACCATAGCAGGCCTATATTATTGGCAAGAAGCACTTTTTTCGCCAGACCGCAGAGGAAGCGCCGCAGCCCGGCGTTAAATTTTTTGAAGGTCATCCTCCGGTCAGCTAACTGGGATTCAATGTCTGCATAGTTCACAATAGGCCCGGCCACCAACTGCGGGAACATAGCAATATAAAGAGCAAAAGAAATCCGGCTTTTCTGCGGCTTTATTTTCCCCCTGTATACATTAATCACATAAGATAGTGTCTGAAAGGTGTAAAAGGAAATTCCTAGGGGAAGCGTCGGTGTTCCCGCCTGCAAATTCCAACCGCCAATGGATGCTATTGTACTTATGCTCATGCCGAAGTATTTGAAATAAGCGAGACAGCCTAAATTGAAAACCATGCTAATGATTAAAAAAAGCTGCCTCTTTCGTCTGCTGGTATGATCTCTACCTAAGAGAGTGCCTATCCAGTAATTAATCATTATGGAACCGCACATCAATAACACATAGACAGGTTCTCCCCAGGCATAGAAAAAAAGGCTGGCTGTAAGCAGGACAATATTCCTCAAAGGCTTTCCTAAGGAATAATAGAGAATAACGGTGACCGGCAAAAAAGCAAAGGTAAAAAACAGGCTGCTGAAAACCATAGGTCCCTCCGCTAGAATGATTCAGAGAGTATCTTCAGCCACAGCTGATAAAATTCTTTCTGGAAATGAATACCATCTTCGGCAAATAAAGCGGGGTTTTCCTTGGCCAATGCTCCGATGTCTACATAATTTACGGATAACTTGCCCGCCAACTCCTTTAAAAGCTCGTTATATTCCGCTATTCTTTTATAGCGGGGTTCTTGTTTTAAGGCCTCCTGTGTTACAGGGGTTATGGATTGGAGATATATTTCAGAGTCGGGCAGCTCTTCCTTTATCTTCGCAATCAGTTTTGTTAAATCATTTCTGAACAATTCTTGAGGATCATCCACAGGCATGAGCATGTCATCCGATCCCAACATGATGAAGACCTTATCCGGTTTCTTTTCAACCAAAGCACCCATGTCATCATAAGTAAAACCAGCTGTGGCTCCCGCCCCAGCTATGACCCTTTCTTGCGGCAGGATTTCATTAATGGCAAAACCTTCGGTAATGGAATCTCCCATAAATACACTGTTCTTAAATTTAAGCTTTACATCTCTTTCCCCAGTCTCATTGCCGCAGGCAGTCAGACCAATCAGAAGAATGCCGATCAGGAAAACCATCATTAATTTTTTCATCTGAAAATGCCTCTTTTCTTTCTTTGATACACTGATATTACAGCAGTAAAATGCAGAACAGGTGCAGAACAGGTGCAGATAAGATAAAGTTCGGATATCATTTTCGTCCTAATTCTTCGCAAAATAAAAGCCATGAAGTATCCTTCATAGCTGTATCTCAAACAAGCATATATCTTTTTTTGGAAAAAACACGACCACTGTTCCGGCAGCTTTGTATACCCTACTTAAACTCGGCTGAATCCTGTCCCATCAATGGTGAGCGTCGCAGCAAATGCTTGATGGCCCACTCGTGCGCTAACATGTCCTTAGCAAGGTCCTTGCAAGCACCGCCAATGAGCCATGCCCACTGCATTCAATGCGACAGCAGCTCCGAAGTCACGTCGAATCATATGTAAACATAGGTCAATTCCCGCAACTGCACCCGCTGAAGTAAGCAGGTTGCCATTATCAATATATGGTACGTCAGGGTCCACATCTATAGCTGGGTAACGTCGCGATAGCTCTGGAGCGGCTAACCAATGGGTAGTAGCCCTTGGACCATCCAAAAGTCCTGTAGCTGCGAGAATAAATGCACCCGTAGGCCTCGGACTTCTCCTGGGTGGACTTTTCAATCGCGGTCCAATCATGAGTTTTTTTCGTGGAATGGGCTATCAATAAGGAATATTTCGGGATTATGTAAAGTAAATCAGACTCACCGTTCCATCATGGACCGAATTATTAACTTTCTAGTTACACATTATAAAATGCGAAGACTAAATTGCTGGCATACTTCACAATACCCTGCATCAATTGCGCAACGCTTCTAATTGTAAAGCGGAACCGGAAAAGCCGATTAGAAAACTTGGCTAGCGCCAAGCCTTCAGGCGCAGGCGATTGCCATAGTTGCACTTATGCTTTAGAAAGTATGTAACGAAAAGTTATACTTTCTGATTAGTAAAAAAAATACGATGTCCTAAGGAATAGGACTTATTCTATTCAAAAATTCTACCATTATCTGAATAAATTTATCCGGATGCTCAAAATGAATATCGTGGCCGGATTTTATTGTTGTCATCTCATTTCTTTTAATAAGGCTATGCACCTTTTCAGCGTCTTCGTCACTGTTAGCTGCATAGAGTACTCCATCCTTGCCGTATTGTGTGGCTGCCTTGATATATACGGAAGGACAGTCTATTTGGGACAAAGTTTTTTCCTGATCAAGTCCTTCAAACCATGAACCTGTATAAAAAGTCTCTGAAAACTCCAGATCAAAGTCATCCAAATAAAGTGTCCCATGAATCCATTTATAGGGTACGTACCATAATTTTAACGGCTCCCTCGGGTGTTCGGCCCGATACTTCCTTGTACTCGCTGCGACAAGTTTTCTCAAATCACCAAACATTCCCCACAAATAACTATTTTCCATATAGTACACTACATAATCATCCGTATCTGTTTGTTTCCTAAAGTTATGCACTGTTTCAAAGCTCTCCAGCCAGACAAAGGTATTCTGCATTTCTTCCGGCTCCACACTAAAAAACGGCGGGTCTTCTAATACAATCCCTATAACATCTTTCGGAGCATTGGCGGCAATCCAGGCTGCTAAAATACCACCGGAAGAATGGCCTGATACCACGCATGGTTCCCCAATGACATTTTCAATAAACCAGACAAAATCCTGCCCCATGGCAACACCTGTATACTTTGAAGAATCATGACTGGATTCTCCGTGGCCATGACAATCGATTGCATAGACGTGATAATACTCAGACAATCCCGGCAGGACTCTTGCATAATCTTCCCATTCCATCGACTGCCCGTGTATTAACAAAAGGGCAGGTCCATTATCCGGTCCTTCAGCATAATTAAGTAAGGTTCCTTCAGCAAGAGTTACCTGTTTTTCCTTATAACCCGCATTATATGTTTTCTCTAAGGGCTTTTTATCATAATTCATATTCTGATAAGCATAAATACCAAGGGCACTTGCAGCAACTGCAATGATTAAACCCAGCACAAGCAATACTTTTTTCAGCACTTTAAATGTCTCCTTTACCGGCTGTTGTCGTTTATCTCTTTCTCCGCCTCTCATTCTCTCCATATCAAAATTATGTAGGTAGTTTCTACTCTTTTGTTATTTATTATTTAGAGTAACAGAAGCTTGCTCTCATTTATCAATGGCAATCACTAATATCGATACTATATAAAAAAACCTGCCGCAAAAAAGGGCAGGTCAATAAGCACTTTAGACCCTATGGCTTTCAATCTCAAATCAAATTTTTCAATAATCCCCTTAATTTTAACCAATACTTCGACGCCTAAATCCAAAGAACCCTAACCATGTAAGTCCCGCCGCAACACCGGTTAACTCAATCAGTGGCACGATGGAAAGCTCAAATCATTGGCCCCATTTGATCAAGCAAAGTTCCGAAGCCCGTGATGATGGCATCGATGGATTTAGTGCTTCGGATCTCACCTTGGGCAAAGGTCATTGGCTGGTCGCTCCAAATCCCAATGTAAGCGTCCGTCGGTAGTCCGAACTCGGAGTTGAATTGGGCGAGAGGCATAAACAGGAAATCTCCGGCATAGGTGGCTATAGCTACACGCTGCTGCTCTCCTCCGGAAAGCTCTCTGGGGAAGCTCCTTTTTTTTGCTTCCAGTCCAACCGCTTTCAGCACCGTATCCATATCCAGCGGGGCCTTGGCAATGTTGGAAACCACCGAATTTCTCCAAAACCTCGTCACTCGGTGACATGGACCCGAGTTTATTATTCATAATGCATCTCCTCTACCGGCAGTGCAAAGAAAAATCGGACGCCATCCTTCGTATTTTCAACACCATAAACCCCATGATGAAGCTCCAGTATTTCCTTGGATATGGAAAGTCCAAGACCCGTACCCGCTTTGGATGTCCGTGCCTCGACACGGTAGAATTGGTCCCATATCTTTTTCCTGTCTTCCTCTGATATCGGGTCCCCCTGATTTTCGACACTGATTTCTGCTGTCTGTCCATCCCCTCTAACAGCAATGACGATCGCCTGTCCATTCTCCGTATGCCGGATTGCATTACTGAGAAAATTAGTCATAACGCGACGGATCAGCCCTTTGTGCCCCAGAACCCTTTGCGAACCAAGACTTAAGCGAAGAGCTAGATTTTTCCCCTCTATTTCCTCAGCCAGCGACCTGCATACTTCCCGAATCACTTTATCAATTTCAAAAGGCGCTATCTCAGGCTTATAGGTACCGGATTTAAACTTAGCCAGATCCAGCATATTAACAACCAGCAAGTCCGTCCGCTGTATTTCGTCATCCATGGCCTGAAAGTAATGCTCTCGTTTCTCATCTGCGATTCCGTCTTTTAAAATAGATAGACAACTCTTCATAACAGCAAGAGGGGTTTTCAGCTCATGAGAAACCCCGGCAATAAATTCCTTCCGTATAGCTTCCAATTTTCTCTCTTTATCGAGATCCTGTTTAAGCTGACCAATATATGCTTCCATCTGGTTGGACAGGTAATTGATATTTTGGGATAGCTGACCAATCTCATCCTCAGAACGCACCGGCAGCTTTTCCCTAAAATCCATGTTGGCTATTTTCCCTGTGATCTGGTTGATGGATATCAGTGGTTTGGCCAGCCACTTCGAAAAAATAAAAGCCAAAACTATAACACACAGCAAGGCCAAGCCAAAAAAGTACGGATAGAATTGCCGTATAACCGCTATTGCTTCATCTACCGGCTGAAGAGAGGTCATAGCAAAAATATATCCCGTTGCCTCATTTTCCATAACCGGTTTAATGATGATCTTATATTGCGCAAAATTTTCTGTTGCCCTAAGTTCTTCAGTACGCTGAAGAGGTTTGGCATTATCAGCCAGCAGACCGGCTTGAAATTCTTTGACAATAGCAGTATCAAGGTTTTCTACTTCCATTTCAAGTATGCCTTACAAGTAAAATCTTTTATATTTACATCATGTATTATCACATATCGGACTATATGACGATTTCACAAAGTGCTATACGGCACTGATGGAGTGGATTGAGTGCTATTACTTCCTTGTGTTTCGCCTAACCATGTTTTGATACAGTCAATGAACCTTCGTGCAGCCGGGGAAATGTTAGTTAAGCTGACTGTGGCTATGGCAATTGAACGGTAATTCTCCCTTTCTAGATCAAGTACACAAATGTTATCCAGCTGGTTATATAAGATCATTTCAGGAAGGACACTTATACCAATGCCGTTTTGCACCATAGCAATAATAGCATGGTCATCCGCAATTTCAAATTTGATATTTGGTGTAATACCATGTTCTCTAAATATTCGCCTTACATCATTATCACACCCAACCTTAGGCATAATAAACGGTTCATCAACAATTTCTTTCCAACAAACTTTTTTCCGTTCAAGAAGTGGGTGATCCATAGGCACAATACAAAGCATTCTGTCTTTTTTCAAGGGAATGATGTCAAACAAACTTGAGGTCGGTAGAGACACAAAACCAAAATCGGCGGATCCATTGGAGATCCATTGATCTATATCATCGTAATTGCCCTCAAGTAGTTTAATTTCAATGGAAGGATGAAGAGTATGAAACCGTTTGATTATTCCGGGCAACCAAAGTGTTGAGACACTAGTAAAGGTGCCAATGCGGACCGCACCTGCCTCAATTCCATTAATTGCTGCTACTTCTTGATTAAGTAATTCATTCCACTGCAAAATTTCACATATGTATTTCAATATGCGTTCTCCATTGTCGGTTAAGTTGATTCCTGAGCGGTCTCTTTTCAGAAGAGGAAGCCCCATCTCGAATTCCAGACTGGCGATAGCATGGCTTACACCCGATTGCGATAAATTGAGGGTTTCTGCAGCCTTTGTTAAACTACCTGCTTCCACAACCGTTCTAAATATTTTGAACTTAGTCAGTGACATATTAACCTCCTTACATGAAAAGAATTCATTCATTACATTATAAACATTCGTTTTACTTATTTAAAGCCGAAGGTTTATACTTGTGCTAGCAATAAAATTGCGAGTGTGGTTTGGAAGGTGTAAGTGTTGGTAGCTACAAAAGTTAAATCTCCTACCTCCATAATTTTAGCCTTATTAGCGGTCTATGTTTTTTGGGGTGGAACATATCTTGCAATGAAAATTGCCATTGAAACGATTCCACCATTTATCATGGGCGGAACTCGATTTCTCACAGCAGGCTTACTGGTCTATCTATGGGAAATTCACAGAGGACAAAAACAACCGGAACTATCACATTGGCTTTATGCTTCCTTATTAGCAGTCTTAATGTTGTTCATTGGGCAAGGAGGTATCATTTGGGCACAACAATATGTACCTTCCGGTGTAGCAGCAATAATTTTTGCTACGGTTCCACTATGGATGACCCTAATTTCTTGGGGTTGCCAAGGCGCACAACGGCCCAGCAACGTAGTAATATTTGGCTTATTTTTAGGTTTTTTTGGTATCATGCTACAAGTGAAAGAGTCACTCTTCGGTGTGTTTGCAAATCCGACTCATTTGGTGGGCTATATAATACTAATTTTGGCGGCAATTTCATGGTCGTGGGGATCAGTATATTCCCGTGTTTTCCGTTTGCCAGCATCACCACTAATGTCAGTAGCACTACAAATGCTTACAGGTGGGACTCTGTATATCGTGGTAAGCCTTTTCACAGGTGAATGGAAGCAATTTGAGATTCTTTCAATTTCTCTAGGTTCCATACTTTCTCTTGGATATTTAATCCTGTTCGGTTCCATTATTGGCTTCGGTTCTTACATTTGGCTACTAAAAGTCGCAGATCCGACGCTGGTTTCAACTTATGCTTATGTTAATCCCGTTGTCGCCGTGTTTCTCGGTTGCTCTCTAGCAGGTGAGCCATTTACTCTAAATAATGCTGTGGTTGCCGTGCTAATTCTAACTTCTGTAGTTATAATTAGCAGGAATAGCCGATTAACCCCTCCGCAGGGCGTAGCGGCCCAAACGAAATCCCATTCTTAGCATCCCACAACTCCTTACTGCAATGGCATAATATCCACAGCAATAATGATGTCACACTTCTCAATTAATGGTTATCGTCATCAAATTCTTTTTCGTACTTATGACCTCTGTAATAATTGAACTTATTGGTAAGAAAAAAGATGGCAATAAATAGAACTATAAATACGAAAAAGAAAATTACTGGACTATGCCAGTCATACACTGCTGATGTCTTGATCGAATTAACAATTAGAACGATTGATGCAACCACTAGGATTCCAATTGCTACAAATAGATTCTTGATAGATGACTTTTTTCCATGCTCGCTGTAAATACTTACCTTCAGCATATTCATTCTTATAAACTGATAAAGCGGGAAAAATATCAAAATTAAATACTCGATTATACTTTCTTGTAAACTCATTTTAAACACCAAAGTTTTTACTAAAAATGATACAGCTACGCCAAATAAAATAATAATTGACATTTCACTTCTTATTTTCAGCTTAGCCTGTTCAATTCTTTCATCTTTCATGATTACCCCTCCCAAAAAATTTCGTCTAATGTTTTACCTAACGCTTTGCATATAGCGACACACAACTGTAATGATGGATTGAATTTTCCTGCTTCAATCATTCCGATTGTCTGTCTTGTTACACCGACTGCTTCTGCCAATTGCTCTTGAGACATATCCAAAATGGCTCTTGCTGATTTCAATTTTAGATTCTTCAAACAGCGCCCCTCCTTATGTTGCATATCATACACTATAGTATGCAATATGTAAACTATATATTGCATATCTAACGTTGTAGTGAACTCGTTCAACTAAAGATAAAAAAAGCACTATCAAGTCCGTCAATTATCCAGACATTGATAATGCTTAAATATTTAACTGCGTGATAAAACAATTATTTGAATTCTTTACCCTATCTCATTGCCTATCGCAAATGCTGAGCCAATTTGTTTCCCTATACCAAAGTAATTTCTACTATCAAGCGCGTATATTAAAGGTCGTATTTGTTCTATAAGCGGCTGATCCCCTTTTTCTTGTAGGGTATCATCTAGTTTAACATCCATAACCTCACCAATAAACTGAGTGTGTAGGCCTATTTCAATCACCTGGATTATTTTACACTCTAAATTAACTGGAAATTCGCTTATGTAGGGAGCATCAACAAAATCACTTTTTACGGGTGTAAGACCAGTCTTAGCAAATTTATCTTCCTTTTTTCCTGATACCACGCCAAAATAATCTGCTTCTTTAACATAATTTTCTGAGGGAATATTGATTGTGAACGCTTTTTTGGCCATAAGGTTACCATAAGTATAGGTAGCTTTGCGTAGTGAAATCGCAACGCAAGGCGGAGATGAGCAGCATATTCCTCCCCAAGCGGCCGTCATAGCATTTGGCTTGCCTTCCTCATCATAGGTACATACAACCAAAACCGGTGTAGGATAAATCAACGTTTTAGCGCCCAAACTTTTTTTCATAATGTTCACCTCTTAAATTATTTACATCACGCTCTCCTTCTAACCCTAATCGCATCTCGTCAAAGGAGAAGGGTAATTTTTCTCATTCTTAACAAATCTTCTTTAAACTCAAACTCCTATTATTTGGAGACGAAGCGATTATCTTGTACCCAAAAACGCCAAGGATAGTGTACAGCTTCTCCACTGTTATGAATACCTATTCTTGGACCCACCAAAATAGAGCCAATTTCTTTTCCTTCTGCAATAAAAAGTGGATACTCAAACATCGCTCTCCCGTAATCTTCCTTCACTATCCCAAGGGATTTAGTTAATTTTCCTGGTCCGTTGGTTAGCTCTAGTTCCTTTTTCCCTTTTCCGCGCCGTTGATACATCAGGTCAATTCCGCCACAGGGTTCTAAGGCTCTAATTAATACCGCCTCTGGAGACCCGATCTCTCCACTAACCACGTTAATAAGGCAATGAGTATGCATAACATAAGTATAGGCATACCCAGGAGGCCCGAACATTACTTCAGTTCTTTTAGTCCTTCGATTCTCGAAACCATGCGCCGCACGATCTTCTGGTCCAATGTAGGCTTCGGTTTCGACTATCCATCCCGACACCGTACCTAACTCGGTTTCCTTCACTAGCAATTTCCCCAACAAAGCACGAGCTAAAGTAATCGTGGGTTGTTGGAAAAAGGAATCGCTTAGCGGTTTGAATTCCATAGTCGTTACCCCATTATCTAGTTTGCACTCACCAATATTCCATTTTTGCCCTTAACTCCCCATATTATTCATGGGGTATATTGTTCTTTCCCAGAACTGCCAGTGAAACAACTCCTCAATTATCGAATAATCATGATAGAGCGTTGACAGCCGCAGCTTTTTTCATTAGCATCTCTTGATACCTGTCTAAAACTTCATCCAACTCTTGACTTGCAGCTACAACTGCCGGATCCGTATAAGCTCTTCCCTCTTTTGTCTTAATCACGTTCAGTCGTAATTCTTCAATTCGCTTTATTAATTCGTTGATCTCAGACATACTATCCTCCGTTAATTTTTATTTTGGGGATTAGTGCGCCCAAAAATCAAGTCCCCGGCAATACCGAGGACTTTATATTATGTCTTATGATTGAAAGAAGAATAAACAAATAGGGGTAGAGCTTACGACAGCCCTCCTCCAATATTTTTTTACGTTCTTCATCATTAACTCCGGTTCACTTATACCCGGTTATTTAGGTGAGGTTTAAGTTTAGTACATTGAGAACTTTCACTTGATACATAATTCTCATGATTTATAAAAAATAGTCCAATCAAACATTAAAACATTACCAAGTCTTTTAGCAGTTTTAACACCAGGGTTTTTGTTGCCTGACTCTATTTCTGCATAATATGATCTGCTTATTCCTGCTTTATTTGCAACTTGTTGCTGTGTTGAATTCCCCCGATATTTTATTAGCCACAGCCTCGTCTTGCCAAATTCAGCCACAATCCCCCCCCTTTGTTGCGTTGCGTAACGCGACTTAAACTTATCTTAATAATACAGTCGCAATTCGCGACTGTCAATGCATTTGTTGAGATTCGCAACACATATTTTAAATGTCGCTTATTGCGACTATACTATAAGAGAGGAGGGATGTTTCTAATGTTAGGGAAAAGGCTACAACATCTAAGAAATAAGTTTGGACTCACACAAGACGAGCTAGCAAAAATACTTTGTATGTCGCGAAGTACCTATGCTCAGTATGAAGTAGATAGGCGTAAACCTGATTATGATACTCTACAAAGAATTGCGGATTATTTTAAAGTCTCTACTGATTTTCTATTAGGACGGACAGAACATTCTGTGATTGAAGAATGTACTTTTCCAAGCAGGCTAAAGATGATACGTGAACTAAATGATATCTCACTAAAACAATTAGCCGAAAGTCTTAACATATCTCTAACCGACATATCACAGTTTGAAACAGGTGAAAAATATCCTGACCCCTCCACTTTGAAAGTTTTGGCAGAAAGCCTCAATTGTTCTGTTGACTTTCTTCTCGGACGAATCACTGACCCCAGACCTTATTTACTTGAAAGCCAACAAGGTTACAGTACTTTGGCTGGCTACCGTTCAGACGACCCATTGGAGAATCTGCCAGAAGAAGCGAAAAAATCCCTTGAAGAATTCAAAGAATTTATTCTTAATAAATATCGTAAAGACAATTAGTGCGTGTAGTCATCACTACATTGTACGCCTTGACCTAGAATAGATTCGTATTCAGGCCGTTGCTGTAGAGGATGACCGTGTTGAAGCAAAGCAGAGTATGCTGGCAAAAAACGCACTTTTTTGCTCCAATTTTTGCCCATTACTCGCTTCAAAACCGCTATGTATGTAGTTTTATGACCAAGCGTTCTCGCTCATCACCTTCATGCTATCGGTTTAACGGATGTCTGTCACCACCCGAAAGCAATCTTGGTGCGCCTGGCAAAGTCGCTGCCGCTCATCACGGCTGGACAGCTTAGTCGTATTTATGCTGCCAGGTATGATATTTTAAGGAACAAAAGAGAGAATAGAAAAACCCCCTCACTTACTTGCACGTTGAGCGAGAGGGGTGACCGTAAATACCGATGCCATTATCAGCGATGCTACAGCATATAGCATTTTCTTGCTCTGTCAGTGTAACGCTGATAGTTCCAGCCGCCGGGGTAAACTTAATTAAAGGCTTTCGGATGTATTAGCTCGATCAATTTATTGAGAGTAGTCAAACTATGTCCTTGAATTTTCTTCCTAAGCGATTTCATCTCCAACCTGAAATTCTGCAATGGAAAGTGTTGCGTTAGTCTTTTTAGCTTCTGTTGACCTTAGACTCGCAATATTTATCAGTTGCTCCATTGTGTGCCATGGATCATCAGCACGTTCTTCATGCCGCCGTCCCCCAATTACTCCTG
>Ga0209347_1003446_pt1 | contig 18423 bp, 13 predicted proteins | sample AutmiccommuBRH23_FD_187382 | JGI IMG/M metagenome (GOLD analysis project Ga0209347, IMG submission 187382) | Deep subsurface microbial communities from Mt. Terri, Switzerland - Autotrophic microbial communities BRH/23 (SPAdes) (version 2) | ecosystem: Environmental > Aquatic > Deep subsurface >...
GCATCTTCATCGGCTCGGACCGGGTCAGCGGCATCATGGAGCGCCTCGGTATGGAGGAGGGCGTTCCCATCGAGCACCGTATGGTCACCCGCGCGATCGAGCGGGCCCAGAAGCAGGTCGAGGGACGCAACTTCGAGATCCGCAAACACCTCCTCGAGTACGACGACGTGATGAACAAGCAGCGGGAGGCGATCTACTCGCTTCGCCGCAATATTCTCCGCGGCAAGGAGGGGAAGGACTACATCCTCAACGCCGCCGAGGACATCGTCGGACTGCTGCTCGACACCCACATGCCGGCCGAGGAACGGGGAGCGGAGTGGAACGAGGCGGAGCTCGACGCCGAGCTGTTCGATTTCTTCGGTTTCCACATGGCCGATACCGGAATCGACACCAAAGAGCTGGGACGCGATGCAGTGAGGGAAGACCTGGCGGCCTTCGTCCGAAAGCGCTACGAGGAGAAGGAAGCCGCGCTGGGAGCCGAGGTGATGAACCTACACCTCCGCTACATCATGCTGCAGGTCATCGACGCCCAGTGGAAAGATCACCTGCTGATGATCGATCACCTCAAGGAGGGGATCGGTCTGCGCGGCTACGGCCAGCGCGACCCGCTTATCGAGTACAAGCGCGAGTCGTTCGACATGTTCCAGCAGATGATGGAGCGCACTCAGGACCGCGTGGTGAAGTTCCTCTGGAAAGCTGAAGTCGTCTCCGACCAGGCCCAGGCCCAGCGCCAGCGCCTTCCCGAGCCTCCTCGGCAGCAGCAGTTCTCTTACTCGGCGCCACCCAAGGAAGCTCCGGCGCCGGTCAAGCGACAGCAGGCCAAAGTCGGGCGGAATGATCCCTGCCCCTGCGGATCCGGAAAGAAGTTCAAGAAGTGCCACGGAACGGCGGCCTGAGGTTCTGGCGCGACCGTAGCAAGGGCGGGATCCCCGATGGCCACGACACCTGACTATGGGAAGCACCTCTACCACCCTCGCGGCGCGAAGGAGTACGCCGGGCTCGTCGCCCGCGGTTTCGCCATGGGATCCGCCGATGTCGTCCCCGGGGTCTCGGGCGGGACGATGGCCTTCATCCTTGGAATTTACGAGGAGCTGATCAACTCGATCCGGACCATCGCCAGGCCGGAGTTCCTCCGCCCTCTTTCGAAGGGCCGCCTGCTCGAAGCCTTTCGCGCGATCAACGGCGGCTTTCTGCTCGCGGTCGGCAGCGGGATCATCCTCGCGATCCTCACGCTCGCCAAGGCGATCGAGTGGGCGCTCGAGAATCATCCCATCTGGGTCTGGAGCTTCTTCTTCGGGCTGGTGCTCGCCTCGGTGGTCACCGTCGCGCGACGGGTTGCGAAATGGAACCCTCTGCTGTTCTTTTACTCCATCCTGGGCGCCGTCGCGGCATGGGTTTTCGTGGGCCTCGTCCCCGTGCAGACGCCCGAGACGTGGTGGTTTCTCTTCCTCGCCGGCGCCGTCGCCATCTGCGCGATGATCCTTCCCGGCATCTCCGGGGCGTTTCTTCTCCTCCTGCTCGGCAAGTACGACTACGTGCTGGGGGCGGTCAACGACCGCAATATCGAGCCGATCTTCTGGGTGGTCCTGGGCGCGCTGGTCGGAATCGTGAGCTTCGCTCAGGTTCTGGGCTGGCTGTTCCGCCGCTTTCACGATCCGACGGTCGCGGCGCTGACCGGGCTGATGGTCGGCAGCCTGCGCAAAGTGTGGCCGTGGAAAGAGGACGTCGCCTGGATCCTCGGACGGCACGGAGAGCGGGTGCCGACGGTGCAGCGGAACGTGCTTCCGGATGCCGGTGGCGAGGTCGCCGTGGCGGTACTGGTTGGGCTGGCCGGGCTGGTTCTGGTCATCGTTCTCGAATGGTGGGCGAACAAGCCGGGGGAGAAGGAACTTCGGGCCGGTTCGTAAGCCGGGGTCGCGGCGGGATAGAATCGCCGCCGGATGAAGAAGGACCTCTTTCGCAAGTTCGACCTTTTCGAGGGGCTGAGCGAGGCCGAGCTCGAGAAGGTTGCCGCGCTCGCCAAGCCGCGCAAGTACCAGCGCGACGAGGTGATTTTCCACGCCGACGAGCGGGGGGACGTCTTCTGTCTGATCGTCACCGGCCGGGTGAAGGTGACGATGATCTCGCCCGAGGGGAAGGAGATCATCCTTTCGATGCTCGGCCCGGGAGACTTCTTCGGCGAGATGGCGCTCCTGGACGACGAGCCGCGGTCAGCCACGGTGATGGCGGTCGAGCCGCTCGAGGTGCTGACCGTATATCGCGACGAACTGCTGCAGATCATGAGGGACGACTTCACGATCACGCGGAACATCATCGCGGAGCTCTCGAAGCGGCTCCGGCGCGCTTCGCGGCGGATCGAATCGCTAGTGACCATGGACGTGTACGGCCGCCTCGCGCGATTTCTGCTCGAGCTCGCGCGCGACCAGGGAAGGGAGGTCGACGGCGGGTACGTGGCGTTCCGGCGGCCGACGCATCAGGCGATCGCGAACACCATCGGCACCTCGCGGGAGACGGTCTCGCGGCTCCTCCACGAGCTGATGGAGCAGAAGCTACTGCTGAGCGAAGGAAAGACGATCTATCTGCGCAAGAGCACCATCGACCAGTTCAAGGAGCGCAGCGATGGTCGTGCCGAATGATGGCGGACGCGCGCTGCGTCACTTGACCATCCCGAACATCCTGAGCCTGATCCGGCTCGGGATGGTTCCGCTGTTCATCGTTCTCGCGCTGAGGGGGCATCACGCTGCCGCTTTCTTCGTATTCGTCGGGGCCGCTCTCACCGACGCTCTCGACGGGTATCTCGCGCGAAGGCTGAATCAGACCTCCCGGCTGGGCGCGTTTCTCGACCCCGCGGCCGACAAGCTCCTGATGGTCAGCGGCTACATCGTCTACACCATTCCGTGGGTCGCGACCTGGACCCTGCCCATCTGGCTGACCTTCACCGTGTTCATCCGCGACCTGACACTCGTCGTCTTCGTCTATCTCATCTACACCAGGGTGCGCATCCGGCGGTTCCCGCCGTCGATCGCCGGAAAAGTCTCCACGATCGTCCAGGTCGTGGTGCTGGCGGCCACCATCGCCTCGAACACCTTCATCGCGCCGCTGACCACTCCGATGCTCCTCTGGCTTCATCGTCTGGCCTTGGTGATGACGCTCTACTCCGGCGCGGACTACCTCCGGAGATGGGAGATCGAGCTGCGACGGGGGTAGTGGCCAGCAGTGGCAGAGGATCCTTTCCTCTGCCTGGCGCCATCGCGGATTCGCTTAGTCCGGTACCTCGCGGGGAGGCGGATGCCTCCCGCACGGACGGGCTCGCCGGGAGAACTCCCCGTGTGCTTAACGCCTTCGCGGAGCACCGCCTTTGCTGTTGGTGTGCGGTTCCCAACAACGGATCTTTTCACCCAGCACCCCGCCTCACTTTCCGACGACGCTGCTACCGGACGGCTACCGAAAGCGCGCCGGCGCCCACGGAAGAAACGAGCGTGCGCATCGGCGTATGACCCACTTGTGTTCCCACGCGTGCATCAAATAGTCACGTGAAAAGGATTGAGAAGTGTGGATCGCAAGGTAAAGATGTTTGCGAAGGCGGACGTCGCGTGTGGAACGTCCGATCACTTCTTCGAGAGGGAGCCGAATGAAAACACCCGTCGCATTCCTGGCATTCTTGTTGGCTGCTTCGCTCGGAGCCGCGCAAGAGCATTCTGTCGACAAGGAGCCGGTGGCGCAGATTCGCTTGGCGGGCGATTACACGGCTGTCTTCCAGTGGGATGAGAATCACCTAGGCGTGCTGAGCCCCGGAGCGGCGCAGGTACTAATCTGGAATCCCGACTCCAACAAGACACGCACACTCCAGTTGGCTGCAGATCTCGCCACGGCTGCCCCGGGTGTTTACCCGGATGTAATCAGTCGCGGCCCATTCGGTCATATCTACTGGCTGTCCCGGCCGACCGGCCGAATCGCCATCATTAGGGAAACCGGTCAGTCCATATCGACTTTCTCCACCGAGTTTGCGGAAGCGTTCTGGATGGCCCTGCGTCCAGACGGACTAATCGAAGTGTTTGGCGTCGACGAGAACCGCTCCTGGTCAGGTTTCAGGACCCTGAATAGGCAAGGGGAAGTAATCGAGGAGCGGGCCGGTTGGCTCGCTCCCAGCCGTCGCCACAACGATTTCGCTCGAACTTTCTTTTTCGTTACACCTCAAGGACGCACGGAAGTGCTGGCTCACTTTCCATTCGCTCGTCGAGGCGTTCGGGACGTTGTGAGCCTGTTGCCCTGCGACGCTCTCCCCGAAGCTGTAAGTTTCGCAGTCAACGAAATAGCGACCGGTCCGTTACCGGCGCCGCTCGGAGAGGGATTCCAGCCCAACCATTCTTCTTACCCAGTGGTGACGGCGGCGGGGCTTGTAGGGCAAGAGGTCGGAGTCCTGCTGAACGGTGCTGTCCTCGCGTTGATTGGCTCGGAGGGAGAGTCACGTTGCACGCGCCTGCCACTTCCACCGATGGAAGAGTTCTTCTATTCGAGTCTTGCAGTTGTCGATGGACGGCTGGCTTTGATGGCGAAGGATGCGAATGAGACATGGATCGGAATGTGGAGCCTCGGAACCATCCTCAATGAAAGGGGAAAAGCAAATGAAGAAGCTTCTTTTTCTCGCGATTGCGGTAGCGCTTGTTTTTGCCGCGCCGCCCGCAACAAGTGAAACGTTCAACTGCAATTCTATAAGCGGATGTCCGTATTCGGCCTCGTGCGACGGAAGTCACTACACGGCGAGCGGTTGTAAGATCCAGTGCTATAACGGTGGATTAAACGGGCAGCTGACATTTGCAGGAAGTGCCGATTGTGGCACTGCTAAGAAACCTGGTACTCCCCTAGAGCCGCTGTAGTACCTGAAGTGAGTGGTTGGGTGCGGGGCGACCCCACCCTCCAGGGCAAAGCGCCCTGCCAAGTGTCAATGTTCCGAGGCTCCTCATGATCTGGATCTCACTGCTGGCAGAACTCATTCTTATCCTCCCGCTGTCTTCTGCGATCCGTTGTGAGCCGCCGGGGCAGTTCGACGGCAAGCAGGAGCTTCGGGTCGCCTTACCTGCGGATTTCGCGGGAAGCTATGTGCGGTGCGATGGAGAAGGTTTAGAGCCGCTCGACGTGGCGACCACCGAGGCCGGTCCCGTGGAAGTCCAGACCGCCCGACCGCTCCGTCTCTTGGCGGAGATTCCCGTGGACGGCACTCTCGAATGGCGTGGAGCTGCCCCGCGAGGGACGAGGCTCCTCGCCCGGAGGCCTTTACGTTTCAGGGATGAAGTGTTCGTTCCGGTGGCTCGCAGTGAACGAATCCTGCGCGTGATTCGGCCGGGCTATTCTCCCTCGTCCGTTCTCGTTCAGCCGGAGGCTGAGGAGATCCGGATTCCTTCACCCGTCGAGGGGGGAGAGCTCGCGATCCAGGTCCGTCCCGCGAGCTTTCGTCCGATCGCTTTCGAGGTCCGCGGCGTTCGCTCGCCTTACTCGGATTGGTGGTTCGCCAGCGGTCTTCCTTCCGGCGAGCACGGCGTTACGGCTGTTTACGAAGGGGATGTCCGGAGCGAGCGTGTGCCTTTCCGGGTTGTCGAAGGGGAAACCACCGAGTACTCGTGGCAACTTCCGGACACGGCCGGGTTATCGGTGTTGGTGGAGCGGTGTGAAGGGATGATCGGGCCTCGTCTCACCCTCGAGCCGCGCGATCGAGCTCCTTCGGAGGTTCCGGTGGGCGCTGACTGTTCGGCGAGATTCGAAGGACTATCTGAAGGTACGGTCCTCTTGCGCCTGCGTGAAGAGGGAGAGCAGGAACCGACGGCTGAGGAGACCGTGGCGGTCAGGGTGGGAGAGCTGATCGATGTCCGAATCGAGGCGAAGCAGATCGCCTTGAGCGGGCTCGTCACCCGCGGAGACACTCGGCCCGTCGCCGACGCCTACATTCGTTTCTCGGGACCATCCGGGTATCGCACGGCGGAAACGTCAAAGGATGGACGGTTCGAGCTCTCACTGCCCGCGCCGGGAGAGTACCGGATCGAGGTCCAGAGCAGTCTTTACGTGCCGGCGTTCGCCGTGTACAGGGAGATCCACGCCGAGTCGGGAGAGGTGCATCTGAAACTTCCTCCCGGACGGCTGGTGGTCACCGCGCGAGGAAGCACCGGAGAGATTCGGGAGCACGTACAGGTCCATTTAAAGACGAGTTCGGGCTTTTCGACCAGCGCCATCGCGACCTATCCCGGGCTGGAAGCTATTTTTCTCGGACTCGGGCCCGAAACCTACGAGTTGTCCGCAACGGCTCCCGGCGGGTGGGTGACGAGGTCGCCGAGCAACGTAATCATCACGGAGTCTGACGACGACGTGGCCGCAGAGGTGACGCTCGAGAGAATCACCGCGACCCTCCACGCGCGCGATGCTCAGGGCTCTCCGCTCCAGGCGGGAGTTCAGGTCGGAGCGGTCGTCGTTTCTCCCTCGGAAAGAGGAGTCTATCCGCTTCAAGGTGTGGCGCCGGGACAGCGGATTACAGTATCAGCTCCGGGCCACACACCAGTCTGTCGTATTTTTGAAGGGACCGACGTCGAGGTGAATCTGATCCCCCCCGCGTTCACGGCGGTCGTTCATCTGCCCCCGGCTCTCCCGGTGACCCTGGGGGAGATCACCGGCCTTCCCGCTTCGAACTGTGCGGTGCGACTGCGTCACTTCGACCCGCGCGTCGAGTATCGCGAGGATTCGCAGGTCGTTTCGATTCCGTTGCCCATAGGGAGCTATCAGTATCGCGCCTCTCCCGAGCGACCGTGGGTTTCGATTCACGTGCCCGGACCCTCCGTGAGCGTCAACTCGCAGTAACAAAGGGGGCGGCCCGCACCAACGGCTCGACCGCCGTCCTTCTGGGCACTCCGTGCATCTCCGCTTTGCGCGAGATGAAAAAAAGCTGGGAAGTCCAACCTTTTTTCGCAAGGTAGGGTAGGGATTTCCCTCGATTTCGCTACTCCTCTCTCGAAGGGCATTTCTGCCCGTGGGAGGCGCTGTGAGAAATCGCACTCAAGCCACGGCCGAAGCGATCGAGTGGGCCGAGAACGACGACGAGAATGGGGAGTTGCGGCGGTCCACGCTCGCAGCCGTTGCCGACGAGATGGGTGTACATCGAACGACCGTCAGTCGCCGGCTCCGCCGCGCAACGGGTCTGACCTGGCGGGAGCAGAAGTCGCGCCGCACGGAAGTGAAAGCGAAGCAGATCCTTTCCGACGTGGGGCTCTCAGTCAAAGAGGTCGCCTTCCGCCTGAAGTTTCGCTCGGCGAGCGCGTTCAGCCGATTCTTTCTGAGGCGGACAGGCATTCGTCCATCGAAGTGGTGCGTAGACCCTTCGACCTGACAGAGAAGCGTAGGATGCTCGGCCACTCATGGATTCTCGCATTTCGCTTCGAGGCACGAGGTCGGAGGATGAATCCTCCGCCACTTTGGCAGAACCACTCCCCTTTACCGAACGCTGATCAGGCGCTACAATCCGCGCCCGCGGCGGAAATAGCTTCCGCGGCGCTGAGGTTGATCAGTTTCCCGCCTCCATAGCTCAATTGGTAGAGCAGCGGACTCTTAATCCGTTGGTTCTAGGTTCGAGTCCTAGTGGAGGCACCAAGTTGACTCGGATCGGGAGGACCTGGGGCTCACTCGAGAGGGGAGATCCGGTCCTCCCGTTTGTTTTTCCCGGAATGCGTCGGGCATCGTTCCCGCGTATCCCGGCTCCCGGCGAAAGTGGCGGAACTGGTAGACGCGCCAGACTTAGGATCTGGTGGCCTAGCGCCGTGGGGGTTCGAGTCCCCCCTTTCGCACCATTCACCCCCCGAAAAATACGTTTTGAGAGAGTCGGACCCATGCTGATCGAACTGAAAGACGTCACTCCCATTCGCAAGCAGGCCGAGGTCGAGATCCCGGCTGAGGCCATCGACGGAGCCTTCGAGAGCGTCACCGGCGAGTTCGCCCGCTCCGCGAAGATCCCCGGATTCCGCCCCGGCAAGACGCCCCTCAGCCTGGTGCGTCAGCGCTTCGGCAAGGAGATCAGGGAGGAAGTCCTCGACCGGCTCCTCCCGCAGTTCTTCGCGGAGGCGCTCGCGGGGAAGAACCTCGAGCCGGTCGGCAACCCGGGCCTGAAGAACGTCGCCGAGATCGAGCAGGGGAAGCCGGTCCGCTTCGTCGCCGAGTTCGAGGTGAAGCCGACCTTCGAGCTCGGTGAGTATCGCGGGATCGAGGTCACCGAGACCTCGACCGAGGTGACCGAGGCCGACGTCGACCAGATCGTCGAGCGGTATCGCGACCATTCGAGCACCTTCGTTCCGGTCGAGGGGCGCGGAGCCGAAGAGGGCGATTACCTCGTCGTCGACATCACCAGCAGTGGTGAAGGCGTCGAGACCCGGACCAGCGAGGGATACACGCTGCAGCTCGGCGAGCAAGCCCCGCTTCCCGAGCTCAACGAAGCTCTGAAGGGAAAGAGCCCGGGCGATGAGGCCTTTTTCGAAAAGGTCTACGGTGAGGATGCGCCGAACGAGCAGGTTCGCAACAAGACCGTTCGCTACGACCTCAAAGTCCGGGAGCTGAAGGCCCGACAGCGGCCGGAGCTTGACGACGAGCTGGCGAAAACGACGGGAATCGCGGACGACCTGGCGCAGATGCGCGAGAAGATCCGCGAGGACCTCGAGCGCCACAAAAAGGACGAGGCAGTGCAGAACCGGCGCCTCGAAGTGGGGGAGGCGCTGGTCGCGCGGCACGAGCTCGAAGTTCCCCAGGCGATGCTGATGGACGAGATGAACCGCTCGATGAAGAACTACGCGCGGTATCTCGCCTCGCAGGGGATCGACCTGGAGAAGGAAGAGCTGGACTGGGAGAAGATCGGCCGCGAGCTCGAGCCGGACGCCATCAAGCGGGTCAAGCGCGGGCTGATTCTCGAGTCGATCGCGAAGAAGGAGGGGATCGTCGTTTCCGACGTCGAGGTCGACGCGGAGATCCGCACGGCGATCCGCGGCTCGGACCAGGAGTTCGCCGAGGTGCGCCACCGGCTCAAGCACGATGGCGGCTACGAGGCGCTCCGCGACTCGATGGCCCAGGAGAAAGCTCTCGAGTTCATCCTGGGCGAGGTCAAGCCCGTCCCCGCCCCGGCGGCGAAGAGCTGAAACACGACGCCCTCCCATTCGCGTTAGGATGATCGGAAGCCGGGCGGGCTACTCCGCCGGCGTCCCGAAAAGGAGTGAACATGGTTCTGATTCCGATGGTGGTCGAGCAGACTTCTCGTGGCGAGCGCGCTTACGACATCTACTCGCGCCTGCTCAAGGACAACGTCATTTTTCTCGGTCAGCCGATCGACGACAACGTTTCGAATCTGATCATCGCCCAGATGCTGTTCCTCGAGGCCGAAAACCCCGAGAAGGACATCTGGATCTACGTCAACAGCCCGGGAGGGTCCATCACCTCGGGCCTGGCGATCTACGACGCCATGCAGTACGTCAAGCCCGACGTCGCGACCATCTGCATGGGGCAGGCTGCTTCAATGGCCGCCGTCCTTCTCGCGGCGGGGAAGAAGGGGAAGCGCTTCGCCCTCCCGAACTCGCGCGTGCTCATCCATCAGCCCTGGCTTCAGGGGCTGGGCGGACAGGCAACCGACATCGACATCCACGCCAAGGACATCCTCCGGATGCGCCAGCGCCTCAATCAGATCCTCGCCAATCACACCGGCAAGCCGATCGAGAAGATCGAAAAGGACACCGACCGCGACTACATCCTCTCCTCGGCCGACGCGGTTGAGTACGGAATCGTCGACCAGGTCATCGAGAACCGCACGTAAAAGTGGCGGAGGATCCTTTCCTCCGCCCTGCCGTTTCTCGAGAGGGCGATCCGCGAATTCCCGCGACCGCCGTTTGTGGCGCGAGGCCGCGGTAAAGAACCGCGGCCACATAGGCGCAAACCTCTGTCAACGCTACAGCGGCCGGTCCCGGCCGCTGTTTCTTTCAGCGCGCGGCTGCGTCCGGGCGCTTCGCGCGGAATGGGGCCAATCACCGACCTGTTTGGATCAGCGTCGGGCGTTCTTGACAGGTTTGGAACGCGGCCGGACAATGATCAAAAGGACAAAAGGAACCCTGATCGATGTCGAAGAAAGGAACCAACGGCGACGTTCTTCGGTGCAGCTTCTGCAACAAGAGCCAGCGAGACGTCAAGAAGCTGATTGCCGGGCCCACCGTCTACATCTGTGACGAGTGCGTGGACATCTGCCTCGACATCATTGCCGAGGACCGCAAGGAAGAGCCCGGTGTCACCGAGGCCGCCGCGCAGCTTCCGAAGCCGAAAGAGATCAAGGAGTTCCTCGACGGTTACGTGATCGGGCAGGAGCGGGCCAAGAAGCGCCTGGCCGTCGCGGTCTACAACCACTACAAGCGGATCGACTACCAGCAGCGGACCAATCGCCAGGACGTCGAGCTGCAGAAATCGAACATCCTCCTGGTCGGCCCGACCGGAACCGGCAAGACGCTCCTCGCGCAGACGCTGGCGCGGATGCTCTCGGTGCCGTTCACGATCGTCGACGCGACGACGCTGACCGAGGCCGGCTACGTCGGTGAGGATGTCGAGAACATCATCCTCAAGCTCTACCAGGCCGCCGGCAACGACAAGGAAAAGGCGCAGCGCGGCATCGTCTACATCGACGAGGTCGACAAGATCTGCCGCAAGGGCGACAACCCCTCGATCACCCGCGACGTGTCGGGCGAGGGAGTCCAGCAGGCGCTGCTGAAGATCCTCGAGGGGACCGTGGCCAACGTCCCGCCCCAGGGAGGACGGAAGCACCCGCACCAGGAATTCATCCAGATCGACACCACGAACATCCTGTTCATCTGTGGCGGCGCGTTCGTCGGGCTCGAGGGAGTGATCGAGCGGCGGATGTCGTCGACGAGCATGGGTTTCGGCGCGAAGATCCAGGGGAAGAAGGAGCGCCGGGTGAGCGAGCTGCTCTCTCAGGTGCATCCGGAAGATCTGATCAAGTTCGGGCTGATCCCGGAGTTCGTGGGACGGCTTCCCGTCGTCGCGACCCTGGACGAGCTCGATCGCGGTGCCCTCATCGAGATCCTCAAGGAGCCCAAGAACTCGCTCGTCCGGCAGTATCAGACGATGATGGGATTCGAGAACGTCACGCTGAGCTTCGAGGAAGATGCGCTCGAAGCGATCGCCGACGAAGCGCTCAAGAGAAACGTCGGAGCGCGGGGACTCAAGATCATCATCGAAGAGCTGATGCTCGAGGTGATGTACACGATTCCCTCGCAGAACGCGATTTCGGAGTGCGTGATCACCAAGGAAGTGGTCGCCAATCGGAGTCAGCCGATCACGATGTTCAGAAAGGCGGGCTGATTCAGGGCCCGCGATCTCGATCTCGCTCAGACATGTTTCATGACCCGCAGGCCCCCGTGGGGGCCTGATGTTCTATTCGATCCCTTATGACCAAAGAAAACCTGCTGACCGATCTACCGCTCGTGCCTCTGCGCGACATGGTCGTTTTCCCGTCCATGATGGCGCCGTTCGTCGTCGGGCGGAAAGGGTCCATCCTCGCCCTCGAGGCGACCCTCTCCACGACCGAAAAGAGGATCTTCCTCGCCACCCAGCGCGATCCGAAGGTCGACGATCCCAAGCTCGACGAGATCTACCAGATCGGCGTCATCGCCACGGTGGTCCAGAATCTCCGACTTCCGAACCAGAACGTGAAGGTCATGGTCGAGGGGCTCGGCCGCGCCGAGATCGTCGCGACTCGCGACGTGGATGGGTACGTCGTCGCCGACGTCCGTCCCCTCGAGGGGTCCTACCCGCTCACCGACGAGATCCAGGACTACATCGCCCGGCTCGTCGAGCTGTTCGAGCAGTACGCGAAGATGTCGCATCACCTCGCCTTCGAGGGAGTGATGTCCACCCTCAAGCTGGAGGATCCGGAGAAGTTCGCGGACGCTCTGGCCTCGCACCTGCTGATCACGACCGCCGAGAAGCAGCAGCTGCTCGAGACGGCCAGCGCCTACGAGCGCCTGCGCAAGCTGCACGATTTTCTGGAGATCGAGATCGAGAAGATCAACATCGACAAGCGCATCAACTCCAAGGTCAAGAAGCAGATGGAGCGCGCCCAGAAAGAGTATTACCTCAACGAAAAGATCAAGGCGATTCACCAGGAGCTCGGCCGCAAGGACGACCGCGGCGACGAGGTGGAGGAGCTCAAGCAGAAGATCGAAGCCGCCTCCATGCCGAAGGAAGTCAAGGAGAAGGCGCTCCAGGAGCTCAAGCGGCTCGAGGCCATGCCCGGCGTCTCCGCCGAGGCGACCGTTTCGCGCAACTACATCGAGTGGCTGGTCTCCGTTCCCTGGAAGAAAGCTTCGCGCGAGATCAAGGACATCGAGCTCGCCGAGAAGATCCTCAACGAAGACCACTACGGTCTGGAGAAGATCAAGGAGCGCATCCTCGAGTTTCTCGCGGTTCGTCAGCTGGTGAAATCCCCCAAGGGGACTATCCTCTGCTTCGTCGGACCTCCGGGAGTGGGCAAGACCTCGCTCGCGAAGTCGATCGCTCGCGCCACCGGGCGTAATTTCGTTCGCCTCTCCCTGGGCGGCGTGCGGGACGAGGCCGAGATCCGCGGCCATCGCCGCACCTACATCGGCGCCTTCCCCGGCCAGATCATCCAGCGGATGAAGAAGGCCGCAACCGTCAACCCCGTCTTCCTTCTGGACGAGGTCGACAAGATGTCGATGGATTTCCGCGGCGATCCCTCCGCGGCCCTGCTCGAGGTCCTCGACCCGGAGCAGAACAACGCGTTCACGGATCACTACCTCGACGTCGAGTACGACCTGTCGAAGGTCATGTTCATCGCCACGGCCAACGTGACTCACACCATTCCGGGGCCCCTCAAGGACCGGATGGAGATCATCCAGCTCTCCGGCTACACGCACCTCGAGAAGCTCTCGATCGGGCGGCAGTTCCTCGTTCCGAAGCAGCTCACCGAGCATGGCCTCAGCGACGAGAAGGTGCAGTTCACCGACGAGGCCCTCGAGGAGATCATCCAGTCGTTCACCCGCGAGGCGGGAGTGCGGAGCCTCGAGCGCGAGATCGGCTCGGTCTGCCGGAAGATCGCCCGCATGATCCTGAAAGAGGGAGAAGAGCTGATCTTCGAGGTCACCGCCGAGAAGGTTCGCGAGCTCCTCGGCAAGCCCCGCTACCGCAAGTACAAGCTCGAAGAGCAGAGTGAGATCGGTGTCGCAACCGGTCTGGCGTGGACCGAGGTCGGAGGGGAGATCCTCCACACCGAGGTCGCGCTCTCGAAGGGGAAGGGGAACCTGACCCTCACCGGAAAGCTGGGCGACGTGATGCAGGAGTCGGCCCGCGCCGCTCTGTCGTACGTCCGCTCGCGCGCGGAGCTGTTCGGCCTCGACGCCGACTTCCACGACAAGATCGACATCCACATCCACGTCCCCGAGGGTGCGATCCCGAAGGACGGCCCCTCGGCGGGCATCACCATGGCCACCGCGCTCCTCTCGGCGGTCACGCGGATCCCGATCCATCGCGAGGTCGCCATGACCGGCGAGATCACGCTTCGCGGCAAGGTTCTCCCGGTCGGCGGGGTGAAGGACAAGATCCTCGCCGCCTCGCGCGCCGGACTGACGGTCATCATCCTTCCGCGGGAGAACGAGCGGGACCTCGAGGAGATCCCGGCCGACGTCCGCGAGAAGATGGAGTTCCACCTGGTGGAATCGATGGACGAGGTGGTCACGGTCGCGCTCGATGGCACGATCCTTCCACTCTCAGCCAAAGAGCAGCTCCCCGATCCGGTCAAGACGATCGGTGAAGGTTCTGTAACGCACTGATTCCTGCTCCGGAGGCGGCGGCCCCAAACCCCGCCTCCGGATGCTGCACCGATTCGCGAGTTGTGCGAGAATGGGGGTGGCGGATCCGCCATTCCCACTGAATATCGCTTCCCGGACTGCTTCCCGGTCCCTCAGTCAAAATCCCGAACAAGTTCATTGGAAAACGACAGTCTTGGACATCCGTACTGTTTCTTTCGCCCGTGCCGTCTACAAACCGGAGGATCTGCCGCGTGATCGCAGGCCTCAGGTTGCGATGATCGGCCGATCGAACGTCGGAAAGTCGACCCTGATCAATTCGCTCATCGGGCGGAAGGGGCTCGCGCGAGTTTCCCAGACCCCCGGAAAAACCCAGGCGATTCAGTTCTACCTGGTGAACGAGCGGTTCTATCTGGTCGACCTTCCGGGGTATGGATATGCGAAGGTGCCGCGAGAGATCACGGCGTCGTGGGGAGATCTGATCCGGACGTACCTGGAGACGACCGAAGAGCTGAGGATGCTTTTCCTGCTGCTCGACGCGCGCCGGGTTCCGTCCGGCGACGACCTTCAGATCCGCGACTGGATGATCGAGCGGGGATCGCCCTGGGCGGCGATCCTGACGAAGACCGACAAGCTGTCGAACAACGAAATGGCCAAAAGCCGGAAAGAGATTGCCGAAACGATCGGCCTCCCTTCCGGCGATCTGATCGGATTCTCGAAGATGAATCGCAAAGGCGTACCGGAAATCTGGAGTGCGATCGGTGCCGCTCTCGGAGCGACCCGCGCGGAACAGAACTCATAGCAAGGAGCCCGCGCCGCGTCGCGGAGGAACACATGGAAAATCTGGACAAGGAAGTCGAGCTCGAAAACGGAGAGGCCGCCCCGGCCGAAGCTTCCGCGAAGGCGGAGAAGGAAAAGCCGGAGCGCGCGCCCCGCGCGAAGAAGGAAAAAGCGCCTCCCGCGGAGGTCTCCGCCGAGCCGGACGCAAAGGGGGAGAAACCCTCCGCCGAGAAGGGCGACAAGGCCGAGAAGGCGGAAAAGGCGGAGAAGCCGGAGAAGGCCGAGAAGGTTGCCGGCGAGAAAGCTGCGAATGGCGACAAGGCCGCGGCGCGGCGCGCGACGACCGATCCCAACGCGGAGACCGTCGACATCCGCATCCTCAAGGAGATGAAGCTTTCCGACCTGATGAAGGTCGCGAAGGATTACGGCGTCGACAACGCCGCGGGGCTGCGCAAGCAGGACCTGATCTTCGGGATCCTCCAGGCGCAGACGGAAAAGAGCGGCCTGATTTTCTCCGAGGGCGTGCTCGAGTGCCTCCCGGACGGTTTCGGATTCCTGCGGGCCCCGGAGTACAACTACCTGCCGGGCCCTGACGACATCTACGTTTCTCCCTCGCAGATCCGGCGGTTCGATCTCCGCACCGGGGACACGGTTTCCGGCCAGGTCCGCCCGCCGAAGGAAGGGGAGCGTTACTTCGCCCTGATCAAGGTCGAGGCGGTCAACTTCGAGCATCCGGACGTGGCGCGCGAGAAGACGCTGTTCGACAACCTCACGCCGCTCTATCCGGAGCACCGGATCCGGCTCGAGGTTCCGACGAACATGTCCTCGCGCGTGCTCGACCTGGTTGCGCCGATCGGAAAAGGCCAGCGCGCGCTCATCGTCGCCCCGCCTCGCACCGGCAAGACGATGATCCTGCAGGCCATTGCCAACTCCATCACCACCAACCACCCGGAAGTCGTGCTCATCGTTCTGCTGATCGACGAGCGCCCCGAGGAAGTCACGGACATGCAGCGCTCGGTGAGGGGAGAGGTCATCAGCTCGACCTTCGACGAGCCGGCTTCGCGCCACGTGCAGGTCGCCGAGATGGTGATCGAGAAGGCCAAGCGGCTCGTCGAGCACAAGCGCGACGTGGTCATTCTTCTCGACTCGATCACCCGGCTCGCGCGCGCCTACAACACCGTCGTCCCGCCGTCGGGCAAGGTCCTTTCGGGCGGCGTCGACTCCAACGCGCTCCAGCGTCCGAAGAGGTTCTTCGGCGCCGCGCGTAACGTGGAGGAAGGTGGCTCGCTCACCATCGTCGCGACGGCGCTCATCGACACCGGCTCCCGCATGGACGACGTCATCTTCGAGGAGTTCAAGGGCACCGGCAACATGGAAGTGCACCTCGACCGGAAACTCGTCGACAAGCGCACCTTCCCGGCGATCGACATCAACAAGTCGGGAACCCGGAAAGAGGAGCTTCTGCTCGACAAGAGCGAGCTCAATCGCATCTGGGTGCTGCGCAAAGTCTTCAGCCCTCTCTCGACCGTCGAGTCGATGGAGCTCCTCATCGAGAAGCTCGACAAGACGAAGACGAATGCGGACTTCCTCAACGCAATGTCATCGATGTAGGGAAGCGTGGCCGCGGCTTTCCAGCCGCGGACTCGTGCAAGCTTCGTCAAACGCACCGTGGTAGGCAGAGGAAAAGATCCTCTGCCACACTGCGATAAACTTCCCGCCATGCTCGAGATCGAACGACGCGACGGCAACGACCTGCTCCGACTCGCCCACGGACGCGCGAATGCGCTCGACGTGGAACTGACCGAGGCGCTGCGCGCTGCTCTCCGCAAGCTCCGGGAGGACTCCACCGGAGCCCTGGTCATCATGGGCTCCGAGCGAGTCTTCTCCGCCGGCGTCGATCTGAAGCGGGTCCTTTCCGGCGGTCCGTCCTACGTCGAAGAGTTCCTCCCCTCGATGAACGCGATGTTCCTCGAGCTCTTCACTTTTCCCCGGCCGGTAGTCGCCGCGATCAACGGTCATGCGATCGCGGGAGGATGCATCATGGCGCTCGCCTGCGACTGGGTGGTGATGGCGCGCGGTGAGGCCGAGATCGGAATGCCGGAGCTCCCCGTCGGCGTACCGTTCCCCTCCGTTCCGCTGGAGATTGTCCGCAACGCCGTCTCGCCCGAGAGGTTCCCCGCGCTCATTCTCCGCGGAAAACGCTGCCGCCCGGAGGAGGCTCTCGAGGTGGGGATGATTCACGAGATCTGCGAGCCGGCCGAGCTGGCCGCGCGCTCGTTCGACGCAGCGACGCGCTTCACCGCCATTTCGCCGACCGCGTTCAGGCAGGTGAAGAGAATGATCCGGCAGCCGGCGCTCGACCGCATGTCCGAGCAGGCCGAGGCCGAGGTTCTCGAGATCTGGAAGTCACCCGAGACCGCCGATCGGATCCGCGGGTATCTGGATCAGGTGCTGGGGAAGAGAAGCTAGGGACGAGGGGCGAGGGAAAGCCAGAAGCCAGAAGCCAGAAGCCAGAAGAAAAGGCGAAGGCAGAAGAAGAAAGCTGAAAGCTAGAAGAAAAGTCAAAGTCGGCGGCCGCTCACCGCCTTCCGGCGGACAGGTGTCTTTGATTTTTCTTCTGGCTTCTGGCTTCTGGCTTCTGGCCCCTGGCCCCTGGCCCCTGGCCCCTGGCCCCTGGCCCCTGGCCCCTCGCCCCTCCTCCCTCCTTGCATTCCCCCGCCGCCACGGCTAGCCTCTTCGCAGCCGGGCAGTGGATGGGCGGGCCTCACCCCTCATCCCTGGCCCCTCGCCCCTCATGAAAAAAACCACCCGCCTCCTCGACATGATGGCGCTGCTCGAAGGGCGCCGGGGCCGCAGCGTCCGCGAGCTCGCGGACCACTTCGGGACGACCGAGAGAACGATCTTCCGGGATCTGCGGGATCTCGAGGAGATCGGCTTTCCGCTCACCAACGACGAGCACGGCTACCGGATCATGGAGGGGGCGATCATGCGGCCGCTCCATCTCGACGTCGGTGAGCGCGCGCTGCTCCGTCTTCTCGTCGAGAATCCCTCGGTCCGCAAGCCATCGGCGCTGGCGAGGCGTCTCGAGATCCTCGCCGCAAAGCTCGACCGCATCGCGCCTCCCTCCGGCCCTTCGAAGCTCGTTCTCGCCGGCATCGATCGCTCCGGCCCGATCCAGCCGGGAGTGATCGAGGCGATCGAAGGGGCGATCGAGCGTGGTGAGGCGATCGAGATGGATTACGCATCGCTCCGGTCGGCGTCGAGGTCGCGGCGCGTGGTCGAGCCATGGGCGATCTTTCATCGTTCCGAGGCTTGGTACTTCGTCGGGCGGTGTCAGCGTCACGAGGAGGCCAGGATGTTCCGTCTCGACCGAGTCGCCTCGGTGCGGCCCGCCGGCACCCTCTTCGATCCCCCCGCGGACTTCGACCTGGAGAGCTTCCTCGGTGGCGCGTGGAGCCTGTATCACGGTCAGGGAGGCGAGCCGCAGGAGGTCGTGATCCGCTTCGACGCCTCGCTCGCCCCGCTCATCGCCAACGCGCGGCATCATGAGGGAGAGCGCATCGAGCGCCTCCCGGACGGAGACCTCGAGTATCGGGTCGAGCTCCGCAACCTCGACGAGATCGCCCGCTGGATCGCCAGCTTCGGCGGCCACGCCGTCGCCATCAGTCCGCCCGAGCTCGTCGCCCGGGTGCGCGAGCTCGGCGAAGGCATCATCCGCGAGCACGCCGCCACCCTCAAGCTCGCCGCCCGCACCGCGAAGAAGTAGCGGCATCGTAGGGACCGGCTGCGCCGGTCCGGTCGCGAA
>Ga0209347_1003449_pt1 | contig 18411 bp, 11 predicted proteins | sample AutmiccommuBRH23_FD_187382 | JGI IMG/M metagenome (GOLD analysis project Ga0209347, IMG submission 187382) | Deep subsurface microbial communities from Mt. Terri, Switzerland - Autotrophic microbial communities BRH/23 (SPAdes) (version 2) | ecosystem: Environmental > Aquatic > Deep subsurface >...
AAGCGACGGGCGACGGTCCCGTTGTTCGGATCGGCTCCGGCAGCGATTCCAACTGCAGCCTGACCGGTTTCATCATCACTCGGGGCATGGCCGGGACGGGCAGCGCAGTCAATTGCGACAATGCCAGTCCCACGCTCGCCAACTGCCTGATCGTCGGCAACCGCTGCAGCAGCTCGGAAGGAGGAGTAATGTACTTCCGGGACAGCCGGGCCGTATTCACCAATTGCACCATTGCGGACAACTACACAGGACTGCAGGGCTCCTGCCTCATGCTGGAGAACAGTGACGTCGTTGTGGTGAATTCGATCTTCTGGGGCAACCAGCCCAACGAAATCGCCTGCCGCGGCACGAGCAATCCGATCATCCAATACTGTGACGTCCTTGGATCGTGGGCGGGTATCGGCAATTTCCTCGTCGATCCGTTGTTTGTCCGCCCCGGTCACTGGGTAGACCGCACCGATCCGAACAGGGTGCTGAGCGCAGACGATGCGGATGCCGTCTGGGTGGACGGCGACTACCACCTGAAGTCTCTGGCCGGTCGATGGGATCCAACGAAGGGGCAATGGCTCACTGATGACGTCGCCAGCCCCTGCATCGATGGCGGCGACCCGGCCGGCCCAGTTGAGCTTGAGCCTTTGCCCAACGGTGGAATTATCAATATGGGCGCCTACGGCGGGACCACGGAGGCCAGCAAGGGGTCCCCTTCGATGGTATCGCCGTGACGGAACCGGGTGATTCGAGGGGCCGTTGGGGCCTCTTCGCCACCCAGCAATTTGCAGGCATCTCGATCGGACGCCGCCGATCGTGTCTGGTGTGTGATAAACGAGTAGTTATTGATGCTTCGGGTTCGGGTGAGATCAGTATAGTGTGTTCTGTTGTCTCGGGAGGAGAAGCATGAAGAGAGCATTGGCTGGAGTAGTGCTTACGTGTCTCTTGTTCAGCGCCGTGCAGGCAGAGGAACCGGTCTTTTTCGCCGATGCGAGGCTTAAGGCGGTCGTGGAGGAGGTGCTATGGGTTTCGGATCCAACGCCCACGGATATGCTGGAATTGACTTCTCTTGAGGCAGGCTCCATGGAGATCGAGAGCCTCGTGGGCCTGGAGTATGCCACGAACCTGCGGGAGTTGTACCTGCGGTTCAATCGTATTACCGACATTTCCCCTCTGGCCGGGCTGATGAGCCTGGAGCATCTGGTTCTTCACAGGAACTGGCTCGGCAGCCTGTTGCCTCTTGCGGGGCTGACGAATCTGCGTCACCTGGATTTGAACGATACTCACACCGCCGATATTGCGGATCTCGCCGGGTTGAGTTCGACGGGTATCACGGAGCTGATCCTCTATGGGAACCAGATCCACGACCTCTCGGTCCTGACGAGTTTCACGTCGCTGACCTATCTCGATGTGCGGCAGAACCCGCTGGGCGATGAAATCTATGATGTGCAAATCCCCCAGATCATGGCCAGTAATCCGGGAATAACCGTCGAGCACGATCGCGGTCCCTATTCTCTTACGATCACCGCTACGAGGGGCGGATCGGTGATCAATCCCGGGGAGGGGACGTTCGTATACAATGACGGAAAAGCCGTGCGCATCGAAGCCCAGGCCGATCCCGGATTTGTGTTCACCTGCTTCTCCGGCATGCTGAGCACACGGGAGAATCCCGCCGTGTTCGTCATGGGCTGGGATTACCAGATTCAGGCCAATTTCGAGAGCGTATTGGACACTCTGTATGTTGATGACGATGCGGCTGATGATCCGGGCCTGGGCAGTGCAGAGGTGAGCGATCCGCTCGAGAACGGCACGGCAGAGCATCCTTACGACAGCATTCAAGAGGCGATCGACGTGGCGAGAAGGGGGGCCACGATCATTGTGCGTCCGGGGACCTATCGTGAGAACATCGAAATCCCGGGAAAGAGTATCCAACTGATGGGGCACGACCCCAATGATTCCATCGAAAACAGCTGGCCTGTGATTCAGGCCGCCAGGAGCGGTTCGTTCGTATACATTGCGGGAGGGCAGACCTCGCATTGCATGATGTCGGGATTTGTTGTCACCGGAACCAAGGGGCAGGGCAGCGCGATCGTATGTTCGGGCGCCACCGCTACGATTCTCCGCTGCCTGATCGCGGGGAACCGGCCGGAGGGCTTCGAGGTCCCGTTAGTCAAGTGTACCGACAGCGAAGTATCCTTCATCAACTGCACGATTGCGGATAACCACGTCAATACGTGCAACGGGGGAATTCGAGCCATAGCCAGCAAGGTGACGATGACCAATTCGATCTTCTGGCACAATACCGATAGCTGCTGGAGCACCGTCAACAAGAAGATCCTTGCGGACAACGACTCCGAGGTCTCCATCAGCTACAGCAACGTTGTGAATGGCTGGGCCGGCGTGGGAAACATCCACGAAGACCCGCTGTTCGTCCGCCGCGGTCGGTGGATAGACGCGCAGAATCCCGATCTGCCGCGCGATCCCGGCGATCCCTTCGCCATCTGGCTTATCGGGGACTATCATCTCCAGTCCAGCGCGGGTCGATGGGATCCGACGGCGAAGCAATGGCTCTCCGACGAAGCCACCAGCCGTTGTATCGACGCCGGCGATCCAGCCAGCCTCCTTGGATTCGAGCCCGTGCCCAACGGCGGCACCATCAACATGGGCATTTACGGCGGCACCACTGAAGCCAGCAAAGGCAATTGAGGAGCGACTGCGCGTCGGCGACCATGAACCGCAAGCACCGAGTCGAAATCGTGTCGGGTTGGGCCTCGTTGATTCTTCTCATGGCGGCGTTGCCTCCGGCCTGTGCCGATTACGGGACGATCACGCCATCCCCTTATTGGAAGAATCAAGTCGTCTTTCCGTACGATGCGTTCTGCGACCGCGGCATCTCGAAGGAAACCGCGAAGTGGATCAAGTTCACGATCCTGCGTGAGCCGTACGACCCGAACGTGGTCTACTTTCAGGATTGCAGCAAGAAGCAGTTCGCGTTTCACTACAGCTTCGCCGCCGAGGTGCTCGATCCCTTCCGCGGGATGACGGCCCAGCAGTTCAACGCCGTCACCCTGTTCGAGAAAGATCAGAAGGCGATCCTGGGCACGGTCATCCTGCCCCCGGCGGCGGTCTGGCCGACGCAGCCGCAGTTCCGCGAGTACGGCATTCAATTCGTGCGCCAGGACCCATTCACGCGGGAGCAGATTCGCGACCTGTTCCACCTTGTCAAGGCTCACGTGGCGGCCCCGGCCGATGTGCAGGTGTTCTACTTCCCGACGTATGAGCAGCAGGCGGCCGCTTCGGCCAATCGCGACTGGTTCGAGTCCCAGGGCATCCTCCTGAGTTCGACGGCGCGGTGGGCCAGGGGCAACACGTGCTATTCGCAGGGATGGGCCTTCGGCAGGCTCCATTACGTCCCCGCCGGCGACATCGCCCGCGCGTACCACAACGGCACGTTGAAACCCGGGGACATCCTGCTCACCGATGGAGTGCCGGCCGAAGTGCCCTTCGTCGCGGGTATCGTATCGCTGGCTCCCTCCACGCCGAATTCGCACGTGGCCATCCTCGCGCGGACCTACATGGTGCCGTTCGTCCACATGGCCCTCGCGGCCGATGCCGAGTACGTGCAGCAGCTCACGGGACACCGGATCCTCTTCAGCGCCTATGAGGACGAGTTCGGCGCCGACGTATGGATCATGGACACCGACGATCTGCTGGACGACGCGGCCGCCGCGGAGATCCTGCAGCTCAAGGCTCCTGCCCCCCTGAACATTTCGCCGACGGCGTCCCTGGGGGTGTTCGGCGTATCCACGGAGGGGCTGGAAGCCGCGGACATACAGTACGCCGGTGGCAAGGCCGCCAATTTCAGCATTCTGCGGGCGGCTCTTCCCGAGAATTCCCCCCGGGCGATGGCGCTGACGTTCGACGTCTGGAAGGCGTTTCTCGACCAGCCGCTCACCCCGGCCCCGGACATCGCTCTGTTGTCCGGTGAACACATGCTGTTCTGGGCCGACGGCGATGGGGATCGGGGCCCGACACATACGAGCTTTCGACTGAGCAAGGACGGCGAGAGCCTCAGCCTGTTCGATATCGATGGGGCCACGCTCCTGGACTCGATTGAGTTCGGGCGGCAGGAGAGTGATGTCTCCTCCGGCCGGTCCGTCGATGGCGGCGGTGTCTGGCAGTCGTTCGCCTCGCCCACGCCCGGACTACCCAACTCAATAGCCACAGGCGAAACCACGGGCGGCCTGGTCATCAATGAGTTTATGGCGGACAACAAGGGGACTCTGGAAGACCCCTATGAGCCCGGCGAATACCCCGACTGGATCGAATTGTACAACGCATCGGATCAAGCCCTCATCCTCAACGGCATGTACCTGACCGACGATGCAAACGAGCCGACCCAATGGCAGATTCCCCCCGAGATCATCGGCCTGACGCTGCGCGAGGAGATCGCCCGGCGGCTGTCGAAGTACACGGTCTACCCGCCGGCGGACATGCAGGTGCTGTCGCGGGACCTGGCCTCGATTCGCAGCCTGTTCACGAATGCAGCCGTCACCCGGTTCGCCGCGGACCTGCGCGAGGGGGTGATCGATGTGCTGATGGATCCGACGCACGGCTTCGACCCCGGCGTCCCGCTGCGATTCCGAAGCTCGACCAATGTCGAGGACAGCATGGACTTCATCGGCGCCGGTCTGTACGACAGCTACAGCGGCTGTCTGGGCGATGCGATTGACCTCGACGACGCGGGTCCGTGTGCCTGCGACCCGAACCGCGAGTCGGAGCGGGACATCTTCCAGGCGATCCGGCGGGTCTTCGCGAGTTTCTACAACGACAACGCCTACTTGGAACGCCTCCGTCACGGTCTGGACGAGGCGAACGTCGGCATGGCCGTCGTGGTCCACCACTCCTTCCCCGATGAGATCGAACTGGCCAACGGTGTGGCCACCGTGGAAAGGAAAGGGGCGGGGGCGAACACGCACATCACGCTGGTTAGTCAGCAGGGCGACGTTTCCGTGACCAACCCGGAGGACGGCTCGACCCCGGAGGAAGCCACGGTCACCATCTACCCTTCAGGCAGCATGGTGCCTCCCAAACTCGTGCGGGCCTCCAGTCTCGTGCGATTGGGCGGCACAGTCATGACCTGGTCGGCCGACTACACGGACCTGACCAAGCTGTTGATTCGCGTGAGCGATGAGTTCGCCAGGACCACCGGCAAGACCGAGTACATCCTCGACCTCGAATACAAGAAGGTCGCCCCCGGCGGACAAGTGCTGCCCGCGGGCGGACTGGTCGTCAAACAGGTTCGCCAGGTTCCCTCCTCCGACCGCATGCAGGTCCCTTACCTGGTCAATCGCGCCACGCAGTTCGAAGTCTACGCCGGCGAGGCCGACCTCGATCCGAGCAATGCGACGGTGGACGTCTTTGCGGATCATCGCCTCAAGTCCCGCTGGACGCTCCAGACCCGCAACACGATCTTGGACAGCAACGCCCTCGACCAGGGCCTCTACACCGACGTGCAAATCGAGTACCTCGATGGAGATCGAATTCGCACGAGCTCGGGAGAGATGGCTTTTCTGCCCTCCGGTACGCACAGCGTCAGCGGGGACGACACCATCGATACCTGGCAATTCCATGACCTTGCCAATCCCCGCACATATCGCCTGCGGACGGCCGATGTGCCGACGGCCGTTCCCTCATCGCAGCGGCCGATACTTGCTCCGGCCGATCTGGGTTGTTCCGGCTACCGTGTTCCGTACAGGTTCCTGACGCTGAACGTGGACTATGCCCGTCCGGTCACATCCTGGTACCTGTCGGGAACCGGCGAGACGCTGGGCAACAAGATGTACTTGTGGGCCTGTCCTCCTGCCGACAGCGACGATATGCCGCAGGAGCGTGTCTTCGCGGCTCACGGCGTTTCGATCCGGTCGTATTTCTACTATCCTCCGCTGCCCAAGGGACTGACCATGTGGGAAATAGGCGGCGGCAACACCGCCCCTCTGAAACGATGGGATCGGACCGTAATCGAGGGTTTGACGACGGAACCGATCGTGTTGAAGGGTTACTATTCTCAGACGTTCCGGCCGGAACATCATAACCTGGTCGAGCATTTCCTGTTCGAGCCGAGGCTCGAGCCTGGAATCTCGGCCGATATTGTGAATCAATTGCAGGACAGGGGCATCCGGTTCATTCACTTGATCCTCGACAAGGACAACATCGGGGCCAATGAGTCGCGGATCGTTGCGTACGACTTCAACGAGATTCCCATCGATCTCAGCACCGGCCCAGCCGGCCCGTGATGGAGTGGCGGAACTGCCTGAAATCACCCGGGTGCGGCGTTCGGGTCGGCCTGTGGTTGCCGCTCGGATTTGTACGCTCGTACGAAGTCTTCATATGCCTCGCGCACTTCCGTCAGGGCGCTGCCGAACTCGGCGGCCGCCTTCTGCCACGTCTGCTCGCCGGCGTCCCGGAGGTCTCCCAACTCGTCTCGGGCCCGCGAGAGTCTCTTGCCCACCTCGGCCCGCAGGTCCTCGAGCCTCCTGTCGGTCTGATCAGCCGCCTCCGAACTGGTTCGGCTCAGGTCTTCAAAGTTCCGTTCCAACTCTCCGACTTGCTTCTCGGCATAGGCCACGAACTCATCCTTCTTCTGTCCCAGATACTCTGCCGCGGCTCCGAGCGCCTCGTCGGATTTCTGACGCACCTCTTCGGCCGTCGTCGGCGAGCCGGGTTCGCCCGCCACGTCGTCCGTGTCTTCGCGACACCCCCAGAAACCCAGAATAGCCCCTGTGGCGGCGACCAGCAATAGGCTCCTGACAGTCATAGACCGCTCCATCCGGATTGTCCCATAGCACAGAATCAATAACAGAACGCCCGGCCACGGGTGATGTCTTCATTCAGTGCCAGTCAGTCTTCGACCCATGGCCGGGCGTCACTCATGCCTGTGTTGTCGCTGAAGACGGGTCCGCAGTTTCCATGCCGCTGCTCCGCGGCGGGAGCCCCTCCGTGCGCCGTCAGGCGGTAACGCCTCCACCTCCGAGGAGACCCATGATCAGCAGAACCACAAAGACAATCAGAAAGATGAAGAACAGTACCTTGGCGACACCGGCCGAGGCTGATGCCACACCGCCGAATCCCAAGGCTGCGGCGATGATCGCCACGACCAGAAAGATCAATGCCCATCCTAACAAACCCATGATCTCTTCCTTTCAAGTTAGGGCGGTCTACCGTCCTCCGGGCCGGGTTGCCCGCCGAACTCAGAAGACCCTCACACACTGCTTTCCTCGCAGTGCCCCCTCGTATCGCGTTCGCTATTCATTCTTCAGACGGCTCCATCGGCCACGAGCCGACTTGACCGATCTCTGTTGTACGTACGCACGGCTCTCCGTCGCGACGAGCAGGGAATTGCTTATTCGACGGGGACCAAAAGCGTACCCCCCTCCCTCCCAAACCTCCATCTCGGTGATACGCCAAGGGCCGAGGTATTGTGGCTTCACGTGAGCCTCCGCACGATCTGGCCGGGGTAGTCCGGCAGATGCGGGTCGGGGGAGTCACTCATACAAGTGGTCGAAATGTCCGCGCCATTTCACCGATCGCACCGCGTGATGAATCCCGTCAGATCCTCTCATTGTGGCATTGGCTTGTCCACAGGTGTTCATTGTGACGATCCATGGGATGGCTTTCAAGAACAAAACTCGTTGCAGTCCATCGGTAAGCGTACTTGGGGCCGGCCGGCATCGAAAAGAAAGGGGGAACACTCCATGAGCAATGCAGCCGTACGGCACTCACGCGGCGTCGACTTCTGGTACGAGGGGCGGTGGCGTTGCCCTATTATGTTCCTGCCTCTGCGATGGGGCGCAGCGGAACTGCTGTGCCCGGCGAACGCATCGTGATGGGCGGCCGCGACGGATGGGACGTACCAGCCGCTGTCCAGGCCGATCTTCATCTACGTCAGCATTAAGGCCTTGGAACGGCCGGAGGTCGCCGATTTCATATCGCTGTTCGTGTTTATCGGAGATTACCGTGCTGAGGACATAATCGAAGCTCTGCGGACTGTGAGACTGAATTAGCCGAATCGGCCTGTAACATAATCTTCCGTCTCCTTTTTCCTGGGGTTGCTGAAGATGCGCGAGGTGTGGTCGTACTCGATCAACTCGCCCAGGCAGAAAAAGGCCGCCCGCTCGCTGACGCGGGCCGCCTGTTGCATGTTGTGCGTTACGATGACGATGGTGTAGGTGCTCTGGAGTTGGCCCATCAGATCCTCGATCTTGGCCGTAGCAATCGGATCGAGCGCCGAACAGGGCTCATCCATCAGCAGCACCCGCGGCCGGGTGGCCAGGGCCCGGGCGATGCAGAGCCTCTGCTGCTGACCGCCGGACAACGCCAGGGCGGATTTCCTCAGATCGTCCTTGACCTCCTCCCACAGGGCAGCCGCCCGTAGGCTTTGCTCCACGATGTGCTGGAGCTCATCCTTGCGTTTGACTCCTTGCAGGTGCGGGCCGTAGGCCACGTTGTCGAAGATACTCTTGGGGAAGGGGTTGGGCTTCTGAAAGACCATGCCCACCTGCTGGCGGAGGTTCACCAGGTTCGTCCGCTTGTCGTAGATGTCGTGGCCGTCCACTTCGAGCAGGCCCTCGGTGCGGACGTGCGGGATCAGGTCGTTCATCCGGTTGATGCTCCGCAGGAACGTGCTCTTGCCGCAGCCGCTGGGCCCGATGATCGCGGTGACCGAGCACGGGAAGATGTCCATCGTGATGTTCTGGACGCCGATTTTCGAGCCGTAGTGGAGACTGAAGTTCTCGGATCGGATGACCGCGCACGGGCAGGTTTCGGTGGCCGCCGAGGCCGTCGGCTCTTTCCTCTGGCTGATGGCGAGGGTCGTTCGCACGTCCGACTTCCTGATGTGCTCTGCTGTAGTCTGCATCTCTTCACGTTCCTCGGTCATTGTCCTCGGAGCTTTCTGAATACGCGGGTTCGCAATACGATCGCCACGGCGTTGAGGATCAGGATCAGCAGGACAAGGGTGACGACCATGCCGTACTGGTTGTGCGGGACCATCATCGCCAGGCGGTCGCCCACGGCCATGTCGTAGCTGCCGTAGGACAGGGTCCGCGTCGGATCGAAGACCGACTTGGGGACATCGCCCATGGAGACTGCGCCGGTAAAGAGGATCGGGGCCGTTTCGCCGGCGATGCGGCTGAGGCTCAGGATCACTCCCGTCAGGATGCCCGGCAGCGCCGCCGGTAGGGTCACGGTCATGAACGTGTGGAAGCGACTGGAACCCAGGGCCAGCGCCCCTTCCTTATAGGATCGCGGGACCGCCCGAATGGCCTCTTCGCTGGCGCGGATCATCACGGGCAACGTCAGGACCGCCAGCGTCATCGAGGCCGCCAGGATGCACGGCTTGGGCTCGAACCCGAGCAAGGGGAACAGGAACAGGACGAAGAACGCCAGGCCGAAGAGTCCGAACACGATGCTCGGCACCCCGGCCAGGGTGTTGATGGCCATGCGGATGATTCGGATCACCTGGCCGTCCGGGGCGCACTCGACGAGATACGCCGCCGAGACGATGCCCAGCGGAATCACGAACAGCATGCCGACGACCGTGATGAACAAGGTGCCCAGGATCTCGGGGCCCACGCCGCCGAAGTAGTGGCCGTTGACGTTGTCGTCGAGGAAGAACTGCCAGTAGGCGGTGAACTTCGGGCGCAGCATCTGGCCGGCGTTCTCTTCGACATAGGGGAACAAAGGCTGCAATGTCTCGGGGAACAGGGTTGCCCGGGGCGTTCGTCGCATCACCAGCGGCTCGCCCGGCTTGTCCTGGACCCACTCCTCGACCCAGGAGAAGCGGTCGAGCAACTGCTGGGCCTGGTCCCATCGCGTGGCGCCGTATCGAAGCATGACCAGCAGCGGCTGGGGCTCCTCGGGACGCGGACCCAGCAGGCCGGGCAGGTCCTGCGTGTGGAAGAGAATGCTCTCCACCTCTCGCAGCGCCGCGGCGTACTCCTGCTGATGGCTCAGATCGACCTTCTCGGCCGTGGCGAGGAAGCCCCGTGCAATCTCGAAGAACTGCTCGGCGCTGGTTCCCTCAAACGCCGGATTCTCCGCATGCTGGAGAACCTCGTCGAGAAGAGGACGGATTTCATTAACGTCCTGTTTGGCGAACGCCGCTTGGAGGTTGTCCCGAATGTCGCGCGTCAGACCCCGCAGTTGTGTGTACGAGTCCGCGGGAACGTTCTTGGCCCGCAGTTCCTCGCCGAATGAGCGATGAATGTCCCGCACCTGGCTGCTCATCGCCTCGACATCGACTCCCTTGCGGAACTCCTCGATCATCGCATAGACCCGCCGGCGGAACTGCTCCGTCTCGGCGATCTCGGCGTTGAGCGTTGTGTCATCGACCCGTCTGAAGAGGTCCCGCTGCATCTTGCGGAATTCGACCGTGCCCTGGAAGAACACCGCATTGCTGCCGCGGTAGAGCATGGGCCCGAGGATTGCGACGAGAACCAGCATCAAAAGGACCACCGACAGTCCCGTCGCTGCGGTGAAGAGCTGATCGAGTTTGCCGCGGAGTCTCAGATTCATACTATGCCTTTCCCGTCGCTTTCTTGGCCCGCGAGAGGAAGTACTCGCTGACGATATTCAGACTGAACGTGAGGATCAGCAGCAGCACGCCGATGGCGAACAGGGCGCCGCGATGCTCGGAGCCCTCGGGCGACTCGCCCATCTCCCCGGCGATCGTTGCGGTCATCGTGCGGATGGATTGGGACACATCCCACCAGGGGTGCGGGATCTGGGTCGCGTTGCCCGAGGCCATCCAGACGACCATCGTCTCGCCGATGGCCCGCATCATACCGAGCACGACCGCTGCGATGATGCCGCTGTGGGCGGCGGGGATCACCACCTTGATCATCGTCTCCATCCGGGTCGCGCCGCAACTGTAGGAGGCCTCGCGAAGCTCCCGGCCGATGGCGGAGATCGAATCCTCCGCCACGCTGATGATCGTCGGCAGGGCCATGACCGCCAGGATCAAGGAGGCATTGAGGGCATTGGTCCCGGTGCTCAGGCCCAGGTGCTTCTGCATCCAGGGCGCCAGGACCAGAACCGCGAAGAACCCGTAAGCGACCGATGGAATCGCCGCCAGGATCTCCACGACCGGCTTGACGATGTTGCGGGCCTGCCACGAGAGAATGTCGCTGAGGAACACCGCCGCCAGGATGCCGACCGGCACCGCGAACACCAGGGCCGCAAAGGACACGTACAGCGATCCAACGATGATCGCCAGAGACCCGAAGACCGGACTATCCGCCGTCGGACGCCAATCGCGACCGGCGAGAAACTCGACGATGCTGTAGCCCGACAGAAAGCCCAGAGACCGCACGATGACGAACAGCAGGATCAGCAGCACCGCCAGAACCGAGCTGAACGTCATCAAAAACAGAACCGCCCGACCGAGGTGAGCGAGAAGGTATCCTCGCAAATCCTCGCCGGGCGTAAGAACCAGCGGCCGAGGGGTGTCGGCCGCCGGCTCCAGTGTGAGATTCACTTCTGCGCTATTCATCCGGATCCGTTTCCATTCTGGGCAGGCTCATCAGTAATTCGTCAGCGGCACGAAGCCCTTGGCCTCGACCAACTCCTGGCCCTTCTCCGTGAGGTAGAAACTGACGAACCTGTGGACCACCGAGCCGAGCTTGGGATAGCCGTTGGTGAACAGGAACAAGGGCCGCGCCACCGGGTACGTTCCGCTGGCGACCGTCTGCCTCGTCGGCAGGATCCCGTCGATCGAGAGGATTTTGACGCCTTCCTGGAATCCCAGGCCCACGTAGCCGATCGCTCCGGCCGTCGTGCGGACCCGCGACTGGGCCTGCGGGTTGGCGTTGACGTATTCCACGCTGGCGCCCATCGGGGTCTTCTTCATGATCAGGCTCTCGAACGTCTCATAGGTGCCCGAGGAAGTATCCCGGCTGATCACGACGATCGGGGTGTTCGAGCCCCCGACCTGACTCCAGTTGGTGATCTTGCCCGCGTAGATGTCCCGCACCTGGTCGCCCGTCAGCGCCTTGACCGGATTGGACGGATGCACCGCGACGCACACGCCGTCCATGGCCACGACGTGGGCCACCGGCAGCACGTTATTGGCGACCGCCTTCTGGAATTCCTCGGCCTTCATGAACCGGCTCATCGTCGCGATGTCGCACCGGCCGTCGACCAGGGCCGCGGCCCCGTCGCCGCTGCCGGTCTTTTTCACCGTGATCGCCAGATCCGGCTGCACGCTCTTGAAGTACTCCGCGAACGCGTCCGCAACCGGTCCGACGGTCGTCGAGCCGTCGATCTGAAGCGTCTGAGCGTGCGCCACGGCGCCCATCGCCAGGACCGCCATCACTATGCCGACAACTGCGTTTCTCATATTCGAAACCTCCTTCTTTTCAGTTTGTCCTGATTAAGTCTACGCCGGGAGCATTAAACCCGCGTTAGGGCTCTGTTACGATTTCATTAGGTCGCGGAATTGTCTCGGGCTCAGAATTTCAACGCCAGGTCGATCTGCACCCGGTCGTACTTCTCGCCCTCGATGCCGGGCCGGTCGAACTCATTGGCGTAGTAGGTCACGTTGGTCGTCACGTTCTTGGCCAGCACGTAGCCCAAGGCGAAGCGATGGCCCTCGCCGCCGGTGCCGCCGCCGACGAAGTCCGAGCCGCTGAACTGCCCGACGACCGCATCGCGCTCCAACTCGCGATAGTCCCACTCGAATTGCCAGGAGCCGGGGTCCTTGGCCTTGTTGACCACCACGCCGACCAGCCAGCCGGTGTCCTCGTCGTCGGCCGCGGTGTTCTGGACGTAGTCGGCAAAGACCGCCACGGGCAACTCCGCCAGCACGGTGCCGAACTCGGCGAACACCTCGAACAGGTCGTAGTCCAGGGCATAGACGGTGCCGACATTCGTATTGCCGAAGAACGCGCCGGTAGCGGCGTTCCACTCAGCGGCCAGGCTCTCCTCGCCCTGGATGTTGCCGTAGCAGAATTTGCCGGCGCCCGCGAGGAAGTAGGTGGGTTTGTCGAACTGATGCTTGAGATGGCCTTGGATGCCCCAGAGGGAGGTGTCCCCGCCGCTGGATTCCTCGTTGACCCAGAACCCGCCGGCCACCCAGTTCAAGCTCGTCTGCTCGCTCAGGGACAGGCCGTACGTGAGGGCCACGCCTTCCGGCGTCAGGTCGCCATCCCAGATCAGCTCGTTCTTGCCGACTTTGTAGAAGGGGTTCTCGATCTTGCCGCCGAGCACGTGGAATCCCTCCAACCACTGCGGGTGGTAGCCGAAGAACGCCTGGTCCAGCCAGATCGGCTTCTTGGAGAAGGCCTCATCGAGCGTCTGGTTTGTGGAGACCGGGTCGCCCGAGACTTCGCCGTTGCCGGTGGCGATGCGGAATCCCAAGTCCCATTCGTCATTGACCTTGGCGGACAGTCCCAGCCGGGCCCGGATGCGGTTGCGGTGGCGGTCCTCGGAATCGACCCCGTCGTCATCGATGTACTCGTAGCGATATCGGAAGTCACCGGACCATTTCAGCTTCGAGGCCCACTTGAGGGCTTCCGGAATGACGTCCGCCTTCTTCTCCTCTTCAGGCTTCGGGGCCGTCGCGTGTTCGATCTTCTCATCCAGCGCACGTTCCTTGAGCTTCTGGCGCGCCTCCAACTGGTTGATCCGGTCCGTCAGTTCCGCCTGCCGCTGCTTCTGCGCCTCCAGCTCCGCCTTGAGCTGATTCACATCATCCTGTGCCCCGGCGGCCGCGGGCCACAGCAGCACCGCTGCCACGAGAATCCCCAGGCCCAAACTCCTTTTTTGCCACAGTCCATTCGACATCGTAACGCCTCCCGAACTCACTTGATCCGTGATGCGTCTGCGGGCCAATCCCGCAGACACGTCCACCAACTCGTGACCCCATAAGTACCTCCCTCTTGTTAGCGGGGGATCAATGTTGTGTTAGAAGTCCATGAATCGGAGTACCGGACCGCATTATCCATACTGATACGGGTCAAGCCAGATCGGAAATCATCGTCGTCAATGTCGATTATGTCGCAAGAGAGAGCAGGGACTATCCAAGCCTTCAGAAGAGCGTACAGCAGCCTTCTCAATCACAATGGACCACCATTGTCCGCCGGTCGGTGCCTCCGCGCAGTCGTGGGCGCCCGCCTTCATGGCTCTGTTCCCTACGAGCCGGCGTCCGAACCGCCGCGATTTCCCGCACCGAGTCGCTCCTGCAATTCCTCCAATGAGGCTCCCTTGGTCTCGGGCAGGTATTTCAGCACCAGGACAAACTGGACGAGCATCATGGCGGCGAAGAAGGCAAACGCCGGGGCGCCTGAATTGCGAACCAGCACCGGGAAGGTCCAGCTTACGCCGATGCAAAGCAGCCAGATGAGGAAACATGCCGCGGCCGAGCCGGAGGCGCGCACCGTATTGGGCAGCAGCTCGTTGATGACGACCCACACCACGGCGCCCTGGGAATACGCGTGCGATCCGACAATTCCCATCAGGGCGACGATGACAATCCATCCCTGCGCGTGTGTATGGAATATCCAGGCCGCCAGGGCATGGGACAGGATGAACGTCACGGACCCCGCCAGCAGGAGAGACTTGCGTCCCACTCGGTCGATCAGAATCATCGCCAGGATCGTCATCACGAGGTTCGTCAGGCCGATGATCACCGACTGCATCAGGGCGCCGGCCTTGTCCGCGCCCGCCATGCGGAAGATGTCGGCCGCGTAGTAGAGCACCGCGTTGATGCCGTCGAGCTGGTTGAACGCCGCGATCATGCCGACCAGCAGCAGGGGCCTGAGGTGCTTGCGTTGGAACAAGCTCTGACGCCCGCCGAGCCTGTCCGATGTGAGCGACCGCTCGATTTCATCGACCTCCCGCACCGGGCTCTCGTGCCCGAACTGCGTCAGGACTGTCTCGGCCGCAGTGCGGTTTCCCTTCCTGACCAACCAGCGGGGACTCTCCGGGATCAGGAACGAAGCGACGAGAAAGACCGCCGCAGGCGCCGCCTCGATGCCGAACATCCAACGCCACGTGGCCGGATGCTCTGCCCCCAATGCGTAGGCCACCAGATAGTTGGAGAGATAAGCCGCCAGGATGCCCACCACGATATTCAACTGACTGACGGCCACCAGCACGCCGCGACGCCGGGCGGGCGCTATTTCCGTGATATACACCGGCGACACGACGGAGGCTCCGCCAACCGCGATGCCGCCGATCCAGCGGAAGAGCAGCAGGGAGTACCAACTCCATGCGAAGGCACAGCCGACGGCCGAGACGATGTACAGGAGGGCCAGCACCGTCAACACGGGCCTGCGTCCCCACCAGTCCGACGGCCGACTCACCAGCACAGCGCCAAACAATGTCCCGATGAGCGCACTGGAGACGGTGAAACCCTTCATACTCTCGGAGAGGGAGTACAAATCCCGCAGGGCCTCGGTCGTGCCCGAGATGACCGCCGTGTCGAACCCGAACAGGAATGACCCCAATGCAGCGATGATCGCGCTGGTCATCAGCATCGTGCCGCTGCGCAGCTCCCTTGTCCAACTGCGGTGTATTGCCTGGGTTTCCATGCTCCTATGGTCTCCATTTCATGACAAGACTCGCCGGGGCGAAGGCGGGTAGATTTACAGTGAACACACCCTGTGTCACGGGAATCGGCGCACCGACCGGTTCGCCGCGGAGGGTTACCGGCTGGACTTCCTCGACATCGATCCCCTTGGGCAGATGAACCATGCACGCGCCGGGATTGCCCGCGTACTCCCACAGACGGAGTACCGAACCGGGGCCGTCCGTATTGCGGCCGAACGCCGTGACGAGCACACCTTTCCGCGAGAGTCCGAGTCCTCGCCGTGCGGTCGGTAGCTTTCCGCCGGGGCCGTCGGCCCGGGCCGCCTGGAGTGGGTAGCGGGCTTCCAGGGCAGGTGTGATGAGCGACGACTCCGACTGGTAACGGTCCATCGACCATATCCGCACTCGCGACGTCCACGTGCCCGCGTTCCACAGCCGAAAGTTCGTATTCCACTGGTTGTTGAACAGGTTCACGTAGACCGTCGGCTTGTGCGGCACGAAATCGTGCGTGTACTTCCAGCAGCCCGGGGTGTCCAGGCTGACCAGCGGAGAATCGAGTGGACAGATGCCGACGCCACGGCCCTGCGGGTCGGTGACGGCCAGGCCGCTGTTGAGGCCGAAGATGTGCCGATTGGCGCCCGGCAGGATGTCGCGGGTGGGGTCGATGATCGATGCGATTCGTCCGAGACGAAACTGCGGCGACTCGATCTTCAGCGGCAGACAGAGCCATCCGGCCTCGGCCGCCGGATCGGCCGCCTTGTCGTGGAGCGTGATCTCCAGATCGAGGTAGGGTTGATCGTGATACAGGACCACTCGCGTCGTGACGGCCGGCAGGCGTTTCGTGGCATCGGCATCCTGCCGATGATTCATGGGCTGGAAGCCCATGCCACCGACGCTTTCCATCACCGCCGTCACCGAGACTGCCGATCGCTCGAAGCGGAGCCGGAAATCCTTCGGCGAAGCGACGCGATACGGGAACTCCTCGGCCGGCGGGTGGCCGATCTTGTTGAATACCGGGCTCTCGATGTACTCCGGGCGGCGAAGGTACGCCTTGCAGTATTCATTCATCTGCTTCATATCGAACCGCTCGTACAGGTACTGGCCCAAGCCCACCGCCTCCGCGCCTTCAACCAATTCGCGGCCCGAGGCCTTTTCCACGAGCGACCGCACGATGCCCCGCGTCGGATCGAGCGTCACGCGAAACTGTGCGGTTTCGATCGTGTTGCCCATGACCGTAGGGGCAGGCCCCCGTGCCTGCCCTTTCCCGGAGGGCAACCACAGGGGGTTGCCTCTATCCGGCACGTACGTTCGGTATCCCATCGGCGGCACGTCACGGGCCAGGAAACGCAGCCTTCCATCTGCCTTCTCGGCGGCCAGAACCTCGCCGCCGTCCACTGCTTGCACTGCATCGACATCAGATAGTTGGGTCTCGATGCTCACCAGCCCGTCGCGCTTCCAGGGCAGGGAGTTGTAGACCACGATCCGCGGTCCTGCATGATCCACATTTCGAGCGAGCGACTCAAGGTTCTCTCGCAGGACTGGCACGAGGATCTTCTGCGCATTCTGGATGTAGGCGGTGTGTTCGTCCCACGAAGCTTCGATCTTCCGGAATCGGCCGTTGGCCTGGTCCTTGTGGAAATCCTCGCCGTAGCTCATCTTGCCGTCGATGTGTCCGAACCCGGCCCACCAGCCCATCCCGCCCCAGGTGTGCTCGCCATAGAGCAGGCTTTGCTCGTAGGCCGCGGCCGCCGCTGGCGACGCGTCGGGCGTCGCTATGCCCCACGCAAGGAGCTGTGTGTTGAGTGACTCCGTGGCGGCAATCAGCGGCCGGAGGTTGCGGGCGATCTTGCTGCCGGCCGGGTCCGACATGGGCCCGTGAATCCAGGTGTCCGGTGCGTCGCCGCGGAGGACGGGCACGTCTGCCCTTTCCGCGAGAATGGCATCGGCGAAGTCGGACAGCCGGCCGATCCGAACTCTGACGCCGGGCAGATTCTGGGCCGCCTCGTCGAGCACTTTCTTGATTTCCTCCGGCCGCGGCGGACCGGCGTTGTCGCCCGTATGGAGCATCGCGAGCCAGGTCTTATAAGGCCAGTTTTGGGGAGGGACCAGGCCGGTGCCGTAATCGGGCGAGTACATCGTCAGCGTTCGCGAGCCGTCCGGTCCCTCCCACCAGAACAGCGGCGGCACCAACAGCGGCGCGCTCCATCCGTTGCAGCCGATGTGCATGAAACGCACGTCCGCATGTCGCGACAGCGTGGCGAGCAGCCAGGTGTGTTCCGGGACGTCGGTCATCTTCGCGTCTCGCGGCAGGGCGAGGCCCATCTCTCGCGTGAGCCGGGAGGAAAAGCCGAGCCCGCGCACGAGGTCTTCGGCTTCGAGCAACTCGGTGTGTGTGGTGAAGGGCAGGGCGTGAACGACGAAGCGGCCGTCTGTGAACGCCTGTTCGATTCGCTCTTTGCGCTGGGGTGTCTGGCCGGGCCAGTCTTCCAGGATCTTGTGCATCGGCCAGCCCGGGATCGTCCAGGCAAACTGCTGGGCCGCCGGCAGGTCGCGGTTCTGATCCGCCACAGCGAGGGCCTGATCGATCATCGTCGTGCGATATCGCTGCAAGACGTCGCGGGCCATCTCCGTATACCCGATGTCGAAATGGGTTTTGAAAACGACGACGACCTCACGGACTTCGGCAGACGCGGTTACTGGAGCCATCAAGCCGGCAAGCAAAGCCACCGTCAGCACTCGTCTTATCATGTGCCTTCTCCTACCGTATCGCGGGCACCTCGCCCATGCTACGTAGCACGGGCATCCTGCCCGTGGTCTTGAATTCATGGGCAAGAT
>Ga0209347_1003450_pt1 | contig 18409 bp, 19 predicted proteins | sample AutmiccommuBRH23_FD_187382 | JGI IMG/M metagenome (GOLD analysis project Ga0209347, IMG submission 187382) | Deep subsurface microbial communities from Mt. Terri, Switzerland - Autotrophic microbial communities BRH/23 (SPAdes) (version 2) | ecosystem: Environmental > Aquatic > Deep subsurface >...
GTATGCCTTCATACTTGTTCTTTTCATTAACCTTGTTTTCATCACAGATCACGATTACATCCGGCTGGACAACATTCGGATCTTCTTCAAACTTGGTCGCATAACCGAAAAGCCGTATATCCAACGGCGCAGTTAAAGACCGACAGAGTTTTCCTCTAAAATAGTTATTAAAGTGCCAAGATATTTCGTTTACAACCACCTGATGGGTAAAGGTAGGTGAAGCTAACAGATAAATCTCACCGTCGATCAGTTCGTACCTTTGATCAGAGGAATCAATCAGCTCCCTATATTCTTCGTAGCTCACCGTCTTTGTCGGTTGATATCTTTTTGCTTCTTCATGTACAAGAAAATAGTCCGGTTCTTTATAGCGGATGAGTTTGGCAATACTCTTGCCGTTTTTGGTAATAACAATATCTTCCTTCTCTACGAGAGCAAGATATTTTCCAAACGCATTTTGCATATCTGTGGTATTAATACGCATACGATCACCTTCATCCAGAATTTAACTTAGGTATTATTTTAGAGATCTTTAGCTATTTTGTCAATTATATTTTAGCTAAAATTCTAACTGGACAAAGGCAGTGTCTCATTTGCTATGAGGAATACTTTTATTCACTCCTGCAGTCTGGCATCACTTACTCTTAGTAAAGCATAACCCTCAGCTCAGACAATTCTACGTGAAAAAGGAGCGAAGCCTAAAATTCCCCTTAGTTTCGCTCCCCATATCATTTATCCGCTCAACTGCCCCCCCTTTTTTAAATATAACTGCACAACATCCTACGAATGCGTCACGATTTAAAAATATATCGTTATAATCTTTATTTCTTCCGAACAGGAATCCAAATTTCACTATAAGCGTAATCTTTTTTATGTTCATCCATTTTAGTAAAAGAAAAAGTAGGGGCATTTATTACTTCGTAATTGGAAGTAGGAAGCCATTCTGAATATACTTTTGCCATAGTTTCTTGTAGTGTTGAAGGAAATAAACCTTCATTTGGAAATATTACCCAAGTATGGGCTTTCACCGGCACTTTTGTTAATCGATCACTTACTTGATTTTCGGTAGTTACGGGTGCACCTCCGACGATGACCTTGAATCCTGTCAAGCCGCAGTCTTTAAATCGATAGAGTTTTTTGAAAAGATAATGAACCAAAGAAAAGAAAGGTGCAGGAAAGGTCCTCATCTTAATCATTATGAATTCATCAATAAAAGCCTAAAATAGCGGAGAAATCTGCCTGAAAGACAGCCATGAAAAATCATACGGGATATCAGGGTGATTGACATGACCACAACGATCTCTACGATCCACCAGTGACGTAAGCAATTTGCCCACAGAAAAGGAGGCACCTTTTGAACTGCACTCAGTTCTTCAGGTGCCTCCTTCTATTGTCTTCATTCTTTTGGAAATCGAATTCTGTTGCGTCAAGTCAACGTAAGGATACTGATCTCCTTTGACCGGTTGGTTTTGATCTCGATGAAGTTGGTGGCATTGCCACTTCAACTGATATCTAATACAGAAGAAGCTTTTTACACCCGTTTTTTATACGCTCTCATCGCAAAGATATAAGCCACGAGCATAGTCCCGACGCACCACGCAAGAGCAACCCATATATCATTGCCCACCGGCTGATCTGACAGCAGCGCACGAATGGCTTCCACTATCGAGGTCACCGGTTGGTTTTCGGCAAAGGCGCGAACGGCCGACGGCATCGATTCGGTGGGTACAAAGGCCGAGCTGATAAACGGAAGAAAGATTATAGGGTAGGAAAAGGCGCCTGCACCGTCCACTGATTTCGCGGACAGTCCGGCAATCGCCGCAATCCATGTCAAGGCCAGTGTAAACAGCGCAAGTATACCGGCCACGGCAAGCCATGACAATACTCCTGCCGACGAGCGGAAGCCCATTATGAGCGCTACGAGAATGATTACGACAACCGAAATTGCATTGGATACCAGTGAGGTCAGCACATGCCCCCACAGCGCGGCCGAACGCGCAATCGGCATGGAGTGGAACCGTTCGAAGATGCCGCTTTGCATATCCATAAACAAACGGTAAGCCGTATAGGCGATGCCGCTTGCGATCGCAATCAGCAGTATGCCGGGCAACAGGTAATTTACATAGTTATCCGTGCCGGTTTGGATTGCTCCGCCGAACACATAGACGAACAGCAACATAAACGCGATGGGCATGATGGTGACCGTGATGATGGTGTCCATGCTGCGAAAAATATGGCGCATGGAGCGTCCAAGCATAACGCCCAGATCGCTGAAAAAGTGTTTCTCCATCGCTTCCATTTATTTTTCCTCCTTTTTACCGACGATTGCCAGGAATATCTCCTCCAAGGTCAGTTGTTTTTCAACATACTCCACCTTTGTGGGCGGGAACAGCTTTTTCAGCTCAGTGAGGGTGCCGTTAGCGATAATCCTGCCCTCATGTAGAATGGCAATGCGATCTGCAAGCTGTTCAGCCTCCTCTAAATACTGCGTGGTCATAAATATCGTCGTGCCGCCAATAGCTAGCTCTTTGACATTCTTCCAAACCTCAATACGTGCTTCGGGGTCAAGTCCGGCGGTCGGCTCATCGAGGAAAATGATCTGCGGTTTTCCCACAAGGCTCATGGCGAGGTCCAGCCTCCGGCGCATCCCACCCGAATAAGTAGACACCCGGCGGTCTGCGGCGTCAGTTAAGCCGAAGCTGTTGAGCAAATCGCTCGCAACCTGATGTGGATTTTTGAGGTGTCGTAGCTTGGCAATCATGATCGAATTTTCCCGCCCAGTCAAAACCTCGTCCACGGCGGCAAATTGTCCCGTCAGGCTGATCGACTGCCGCACATTATCGGGATTGGAGGAAACATCGAATCCGTTTACGGTAGCGGTTCCACCGTCCAATTTCAGCAGCGTGGTGAGGATTTTGACAATCGTTGTCTTGCCAGCGCCATTGGAGCCGAGCAGGGCAAAAATACTGCCCCTTTCCACTTCGAAATCTACACCCTTTAGGACATGAAGCTGCTTGTAAGACTTTTGCAGCCCTTTCACTTGGATTGCTTTGTTTTGCAGCATATTCTTCTCCTCCTTAGATGACAGTAACCTTTGATAAATCGGCCTCTATGCCTTTGAGTGCGGCGTAAGTCAGCTTATCCATCATGGCTCCGTCAAAGCAGATGGTTTTGATGGCACGGTAATATTTCTTGGTCAGGGACCACGGCGGTGTAAAAGACACATTTTTCAGCGTCGCGCCTTTAAACGTAACTTCGTTCAGCGCTGCCCCGCCAAACTTGACGCCGCTAAAGGTCTGCCCGTCAAAGCACAAGCCCCGCAAGTCGGATTTGTCGAAGTCCACGCCGTCGAAAACACAATTTTCAAAAACTGCTTTTCTAAGGTCGGTCAGGGTCAGTTTGACGTCGGTCAGCTTTACATCGATGAATTGGGACCCCTTCAACTCTGACGCGCTGAAATTGGTACGCACAAGGATGGAACGATGGAAGCTCGCACCCTCCAGATCCAGAGCGTAAAAACTGCAGTCTGTCAGATTTGCACCATCAAAATTGGCTTCGCTCACGTCGCTGGCCTTGAATGAGCTGCCGGTCAGGTCCGCGCCCGAAAAGTCGGAGCCGCGCAGCGCGCTCGCTTCAAATTTTCCTTTATGTGCGGTAACACCCGCGAAGTCACTCTTCGGCAAGTTGCCCGCGCTGAAGTTAATCAACAACTGTCGCTCCAGCGAGCGGGAAAGGCCGGCGGCCTCCCGCACCGTCTGCTCAATGTCGCCGATGCTGTCGACGGTCATCTGAAAAGCCGTTTCATCGTCCTTGCCCTCGGCCTTGAGTTCATTGAAGCATTCCTGTAAATCTGAGAGCAGGTCTGCCTTTAGTTCATCGACGCTTTTTACCCCATGGTATGGCGCAAAAATACCGTTTAAATAGCTTGTCAATTTTTCATTCATAACATCTAACTCCTTTACAATAAATTTTCAAGCACGCGCTTTGAGTACTCCCAATTGTTTTTGTTATGGGTGTAAGTAGCCTTACCTTTTTCGGTAATCCTAAAATACTTACGCCTTCCGCCCTGGGATTCATTGCCCCAATACCATTCGATATCAGCGTCCGCCTCAAGCCGCCGGACGCTGGAGTACATCGTTGCTTCCTTTAATTCATACTCGCCGCCCGAGCGCTCGGCAATCAGCTTGACAATTTCGTAGCCGTAGCGGTCAGCTTCGGATAAGAGCCGCAATATCATCGTATCGGTATGGCCGCGCAGTAGGTCGGATGTGATTTTGTTATCGCTCATAAAATGATTACCTCCACATTTACATTATACGACACACTACTATTACTGTCAAGGTAGTTCTTCAGTCATTATACCACGAAAGGTTTTACACCGTTAAATGTCATTTCTATATGCTACTTTTTCGAAGGTTTCTCAGGCCCCGAGGTCGTTAAGGAATTATTGACAGGTATGTACTCAAAAGGTAAACTAAGCTGAGATGAGAAGAACATTTTTGAGACGGAAAAACTGATTTATTAACAATGAGGGAGATTTTTATTATGTTTAATCCGGATTTTTCTGCTGCAATAAAAGTAATTGATAAGACAACTAGTAAAACTGGTACAATTTTTGAAGTAATTGAATATATACAACCTAGGAACGGTAGCATACTCAATGCTTCTGTGGTGCCCTCTACATATCAGCAATTGACGGGAGAAAAGCTTAGACAAGTTAGAATTAGTATTAATAATAGCGGAATTATTGCACAACCAGGTGCTCTTCAGTTTATGAAAGGTCCAATTCAATTATTAGTCCAACCAAACGCACCCTCATCATCAAAAGGATTCTTTAAAAACTTAGGAACAGGGGAGGCATCAGTTACGTCAAGATATTCAGGTAAATACGGTGAAATATATTTAGATCCTTCCTACAAGTATTATTATGTACTAGAGTTGGATAATGAAGAAATCATTTTAGACGATGGAATGTTTTTCTGTTGTGAAGATAGTATTGAACTATCTGTACATACGAATAAAAACGTGGCAGTAGGATTGCTAAGTGGAGACGGATTTAGACAACCTAAATTGTCTGGAAGTGGCATTGCCGTTTTAGAAAGTGATATTCCGTTTGAGGAAGTTCTTATGTATGAACTTCATAATGATACATTAAAAATTGATGGTAATTTCTCAATTGTTATAAGAGGAAAATTAGAAACTCAGATAGAGAAATCAAAAGGAGAAGGTTATTTGCAGACCTTCAGCGGGACAGGTGAGGTTTGGATCGCCCCTACTAGAAAGCATGCGCCAATGAATTTTTAGAAATGTCTTTGATAAAATTAACAGGACTCTTTCTCTGTCTTAGAGAAATGGGTCCTGTTCTAGTTTAGGCGAATGCTATTTAGAGTACGTTTCAGGGGACGGCACTTTGTCACATTCTGATACGCATGGACCATGCTCTATATATCATAAGAAATTTTGTGCTTAATCTCTAAGTTCGTTCTTTTTTACGTCGCGCCTTCTCCAGGCGTTCTTGATACATCTCTCGAATCCAAATACTCACAGGTGCCTTCCATTGTTGGCTTGGGCTGGGGATATTTTTGATCAGACTTCTGGGGTTCAATCCCATCTCTCTAGCCATTTTCAGGGTTTCGCCATTCAGTCTGCATTTCTTTTTTGCTTCAGCCCATTCGGCATCCTTTTTCAGATTACTAGCCATGCAGTGTTCCTTTCTTCGCGCCATACTTAAAGCTTTAAGGTCATCCTAATATCTCGTACAACCTCATCAACGCCTCGTCTAGCTAACTTTTATGATATAATTTGCTTTTAAGTAGAAACGACCAAACTACTTAAGATTCAAGCTAATCTCACGCAAATAATGTGTCTTTTCTGAGTCTGTAAGTTCCATTTTCGCCAGTGGTTTTGAATAAATTCACAAGTAAGAATAAACTTCCAATTCTGCCATCCCATCAGCATCAATACTCTGTTCGGGTGACCATTTGAAGGTAAGCGGTTAGAGTGGCATCTGCTCTGCTGCATAGGGTGTGAGGCCCTGCCCGCCGCCGCCCGTACCGGTGCTTATAATCTCAAACTTATTTTCCTCGATATGCCTGACTCGGATCTCCAGAGAATTGTCGGGCCAGGTTCCCTTGCCCTTTGCGGCGCGTGAGGGATCTACATAACTCTCGTTATCGGTGGTAAAATCATAATTCAGCAGCACGCAGAACTCATTGATATTGCCGGCCAGAACAGAGATGTCGTTGAGCTGATAAGATGCGATCCGATTGCTGACCGGCAGGTTGTCCCTCGTTAAGGTTGCCATATGGGCATCAAAGGCGATTGTTCCGAGCCTGATGAGGTCTGTTTCCGTGCTGATGAAGGTAAGCCCGGACTGAGTACCATTGTCCTGGCCAGAAAGGATCGCCGTGATGGTCTGCATCGTTGCCGAGTTGATTTTATTGATGCGGCTGTAGGGCTTCTCAATATAGCTCTTTTCAGCTTGGCTGTAAACATGGTACGTTATCGTCTGACTATCTTCAAAGTACTTAAAATCGATGCGAATATAGTCAGCTACGGGAAGTATATCCTCTACAGTCACAGATGGTTTTTCCTGATCACCGTTCAAAACCATAACCGACATACGTTCAATAGCGTCCAGATCCGTGACGGTAACGGAGGCGGCCGCTTTTCTATCCTGATAGTCGGTCAGTACGATGTTCTGAACATGCCTGCTTCCCAATAACGTTACTTCTTCCATGGCCTCGTAATCCTCTTCTGGAATATTGTAATATCGTTTCTCATCGCCATACACCACAAGGGCAAGGGAAGGATCGGAAGCAAAAAAGCAAAGACTATGGTCAATGGCATCTGGAATAAACACTGCAATCGTGGTTTCCGGTTCTTCGGACGGGGTTGTGAGCTTTTTGCTCCAGTCGTTTTCAGCATTGTCCAGCCATTTAGCCAGTTCGGAACCCGAAACATAGGTATCGCCATATTCAGCCGAAGTGACTTTGATTTGCTTAATCTCGGAAATAAGAGCAATAAGATTACCGGGGTTCAAAAATGACAAATCAGGCTCATCGTCAACAGGGTTTACCAGCAGGCCAATTCCAACGGCCATTACGGCGATGACCGCCACAGCCATCATCCAAAACCTGGGTTTTCTATAATTAAGCACATTTTTGATTCTGCCCTTCACGTTGCCCTCTCCGAAGGCAAGGGGGCTGCCATTCAGGATGCGCTTTCCGGTTGCAAGGGATAAAAGCGAAGCGGCATAAGGCTTTTTGATCTCGCCGCCCATTTCCTTGATCACTTTCTCATCACAGGAAAGTTCCATATCTGCACCCATCAGTACAAAGGCAATCCACACCAGAGGATTGAACCAATGAAGGCTGAGAACCATAAATGCAAAAGGCTTTATAATATGATCAAGCCTGCGGATATGGGTCTGCTCATGGCGGATGATATAGCTTTTTTCCTCTCTCGTCAGTCCGGCAGGAATGAAAATTCTCGGTTTGAAGATGCCAAGCACAAAGGGTGTTTTCAGGTTATCAGCCTCATAAATGTTCTGCTCGAGATTCCGCGCGCTTTTCAAGCGATTTTTCAAAATCAGTACCGAAACAATACTGTAAATCAGCATCGCCGCGATACCGAAAAGCCACAGGAACGTAGCTATCGCTATCGGCGCTTCCAGCGGATCGGCAACTGTCTGTTCATCACCTTGGGGCAGGGTTTCATTGATGACTTTGCTGATAGCTAGAAGCGGCATATCCACCTGTGGGTTTGCCGTATGAACGATATCGGTGGGGATATAGGTGATGCTGCTGTTGGTTACAGCTGGAGAATGAAAGATGCCCAAGAGCGAAAAGTCCATGGAAAACGATATGGGGCAGAGAAGCCGAAATAAGACGACTGCCCACAGCGCATAGGAAAATACCCTCGGCGCTTTTTTCAGCGGCAGACGGGCAAGCAGCACAAGAACGATAACAATCCCCGCAGTAAGACTCATATTCAGAATTATAGGAAACAGCGTATAGCACCACATAAGCATTAACCTCTGTTCTCGTCGATCAGCTGTTTCAGTTCTTCAGCCTGACGGTCGCTGAGCTTTTTGCCGCCGATAAAAGCTGTCAGGAATTTGGGTAGTGAACCTCCAAAGGTATCCTCCACAAAACGCCTACTCTGCTTTGCGTAAAACTCATCCTTTTTTAATAATGATGTAACAACTGCATTTTGATTTTGAAAGATGCCCTTTTCACATAGATTCTTTAGAACCGTATAAGTAGTAGATTTTTTCCACTCCATTTCTTTTTCACATAACTTCACCAGCTCGCCGGAACCGATAGGCTCGTATTTCCAGATAAAATCGGCAAATCTCGATTCGCTCTGGGATAGTTTATATTTTTTCATAACAAGACCTCCTTAGTCTATATTCCATAGACCTATGGTTTTAGTCTATATTCCATAGACCTATTTGTCAATATAAACGTTGTTCAATGCAGATTAGGTATTAGGAGGGACCTGACCCTGACAAGCACTGATTTTTAGAAGACAAAATTCAGTGCTTCTGCTTAGTTTTTGTTCCCCGTGTTTTTGGAAAAAAGAAAAGGCCTTGATTTCTCAACGCCTTAACAAAGGAAAGCCATCCTTTCATTCAGTATCCCCTATAAACGGTTTTTGGAGTTAGAAGAGCAAGTGGATGAGAGCTTTTTGAACATCATATATTTTGGCTCCCCGCAAGGCAAGCAAAAAGGGCGAATGGGTTGCGTTCAGAAGATAGTTTACGGTGGATTAAAGTCTCATCTCCTTGAAGCCCCAGTTCGCCAAAGACACCAAGATTGATGCAAGCAGGGCAACCCCAAACCCTGGCACATAAAAGCCTGGTAACAACCCGCTAGTTAGCATGATCATCCAAGTATTAATAACGAGAGTAAAAACCCCCAATGTTATAAGATTGAGTGGAATGGTGAGAATAATCAGCACCGGACGAATCATCAGATTGACCAGACCGAGGACTATTCCGGCCCATAAGAAGTGAAAAGGGGTTGTGGCTTGTATAGGTAAAAGCTGGGCCGCTGCAAAAAGGGCCAATGTGTTGACTAAAACGCGGTAGATCTGTCGTTTCATCCTCTTCCCCCTGTTCACTTTAAGCTTACTTTAACCTGAATATCTCCGACTTCCACATCGACAACATCCAATCCTTTATACTTAGTTAAATCTTTGATGATACTATGCAACGCGGAAATAATGCCGCTCGGAGAAATCGTTCTTACCCATTGCAGATGCTTACGAGCCTTATCGTCTCGGGGATCTGGCGCCTGCCTTAGGACAAGTTCTGCAACCGAAGCTAAGTCCGTAAGGGCCTCAAAGAATTCATCGACAACCCAGATAGGTACTGGAATCGTTAATTTCCTGTGCTTTTGCACTTTGACCCGGACCATTAACAGCTTGGCTGATTTATTCCACACAAATTTCCACCTTGATTCTTCCCTCTTCAGGGTCTGCAACTTCCACGTCTACGATCTTTCCATCTAGATTTTCTTCTAAAATTCGAGCAAGTCCCTCAACATCTAAAGCTTGTAAATCAATACCTTTTTGCTCCAGCTCCGCGCGCTTATCCGCAGGAACAAAGCTCATTGCATAAACGATCAGCTTGGAAGCGGAACGTATCAAACTTAAAGGAACATTCACATTTACCTTCAACGTTTTTTCTCCGACCACTCGAACTCGCAAGAAGCGCTCCCCAGTGACAAGTACCCCTTTTTTTACGAAATCATTCTCCGAGATCTGAGAAACCTCCCGATGGGAGTTTCCTTCCTCAATCGCTTTTAGCAGCTCCAACCCTTCAACCGCCGTCAGTTTACCTTCTTGAATCATCTCAAGAATCTTCATTTTTTCACTGCTCATTACAATCACTCCTTTCCAAACTTTTTAGGCCACAGCCTTAAATCACGCTTAATTAATCGATTGGTTTTCTCATTTGAAGCGTAGCTTCCTGAGCAGATATTTCTCCTCGCTCAAGAGCCTCTAAGATCTCTTGTCTACGTAAACTTTCCTCATGGAGATTCACTTTTTTATTTTCGGGCTCTTTTTCCCTATACCCACTGTAACCGAGTGCTTCAATCACACTATCTAAGCGACCGCGTACCGTCGGATAAGAGATACCCAACTCCTTTTCGACTTCTTTGATATTCCCACGACATTTTACAAAGGCTTCCACGAAGATTAATTGTTCTGCTGGGAGCCGACAAAATTTACACGAGCTAAATTCCCCTTCGATTTTCGTCGGACAGTAGGTACAAGTAAGTTTACTAATCTTCATTTCATGATCGCATACTGGACACCGATGGGGCATCTTATAATCCAAGGTCATCACCTCTCACCAAGTTGCTTTCTAAGATCTATGTTTAAAATAATATACTTAAATATTAATAATGTCAATATAACGTTTAATATAGTTAATGGTTTAATTGATATAGTTAATCAATCTTAAAACAGACTGTTTTTGCAGTATAGTAATCTATGCTACTCGAGTAATTCAAATGCAGCCAGCGCCGGAGCGACTAGCTGCAATCATAAACTTAAAACTCTAAACTTCGAACCACAGTTTGGCAATAAAGGTTTCCCGGAAAAGGCATACTCACTCGTATAAGCCACTTCCCTATTTTTGAATACCCGCGCATACTTGAACGTCTTATAAATTCTACAAGCACCGATAAAAGCCGTTCCGCCATGGATAAGCCTTCAGGGTCGAAGTCCTCCGAGTAGTCAAGGGGTACATGTTTTCAACAATCATACTCGCCGCTTCCCTGTATTTTTCCTTCGCCTCCGGATCCGATCTGTCTAATGTGGTGAGCATTTCAGCAGCTCATCGTAAGCTTTGATCAGGTTATCGCGTTTAATGGTGAATTGTACGTCTGCCGTCATGAGGTAGGATGGGGCTGCGGCCTCTGTTAAATCCTTCGAGTTTAAGGATTGGATGGAGAAGAGGCACATGAGAAACCGCTGATTATAAAGACTTCTGTGTCTCCAATAATCAGCGGCTCTTATTTGGCAATATGTTGTGTACCGATAGCTTTATATAAGCGCCTCTGCCTTTGCTGCAGTGAACACAAAGTTACCGTCTACAACTTTTGCATTGCCTGTGAAGCGGCACCCTTTAGCACCGCCATCAAATTTCTGTGCTGCCAACAGCATGGCACAGTCGTTGTTCTTAAGGTTTTCCTGCGTGATCTTCATCGCGTATACACCGACCATGATATTGTCGCCTTCAACTGCACCTTTGCCAACAATAATGGGGTGCGGCATTCCATCTGGGCGCATCGTAACAATTGTAAGGAACGCAGAATTTTCAATTACACCTTTCATTTCTTCATTGATAACCATTATAAATCCCCCCTAAGTATATTATAGCAATTGAGTCTTTGATTGCTATCTGGTATAATTATAATACTGTTGTGAAAACCTGTAAATTACGCAGAAATATAAAACCGAATGCTAAAATAGAAAGTAGGTAAGAAAAAAGTGAGTACACCAGAGAATCTAAATTCTTTTTGTTCCGGGAACAAATGCCCGTGTCAAGAAAAATGTCCGCTTTCATCTGCGCTCAAGGTCATTGGTGGCAAATGGAAGATTCCTATAATATGTTCACTGTATAATGACGGACCAACGCGTTATAATGAGTTAAGAAGAAAAATTAAAGGTGTGACAAACACAATGCTCGCCTTCTCATTGAAGGAACTTGAAGGGGACGGTATCGTACTCCGCACACAATACAACGAAATGCCTTTAAGAGTTGAGTATGAATTGACCGAAAGCAGTGAAAGTCTTATTCCTATTCTCGGAAAACTTTCGGCATGGGGAAAGGAATGGAAAAACTGATTTAAGTGAACTCGTTCAACTAAAGTTGAACGAGTTCACTTTTAGGAGTTGCCATATTCAGCGCACCCGAACCGAGCTGCCGGACAAGGCTTGGGCACCATAAGCGAGAAACGATTTCTCCCAACTGTCAACATAAGACCCTGTGGCCCACTCAGCCATGATTACGGTTGCTCCTTCCGGCAGGTCCAGCTCCGCCAAAGGGTTTTCGGCTAATTGCTCTGCACCGATGGTGTAAATCGTTAATTTATTTTTGGTTTTAACCAGGGCAATATCCCTATTAGGGGAGGTAAAGGCGTCTATGGCATCAGGAACCCGGTCCTTGATATGGTGCCAGCTTAAGACTAAGGTATCATAGGAGACCAAATTGGTCGGTGGGATGATCTTGAGGTCAAAGTCTGTTTCCTCAAACCTTCCCCCATTTTGATAGTTGATTCTCCCCACCAGAGACCAATGACCGTTTTTTCGTGCCAGGCCGAAATTTTCCCCAGACTCATCTCCGACAATGGAGGTAATCCCTTTGTCGTTTAAGCTCGCAACAGCCTGTTCCCTGACACTCAAATAAGCGTTTAAACCGTTGTCCCCCAGCAGATCAGATACCTTTATTTCCGCAGGAGATAATAGTTTGTCGACGGGAAGCACCTGTAATTGATTAACACTGCCGATTTTCTTCTCGATAGCCACATAATCATTACCGATATAGTTTATGATTCTTTCCGCCGGATCGGTATAAACTTGATCCTCCGTTCCGTCTTTTGCTTTCTTCATGTCGGGGCTCTTAGCCGCCACATTACGGGCGCTCAATAGATTGCCTGTCTTTCCGGCGGTGGGGAGGTCCTGGACACTAAGCTCCCAAAAACCACTGGTCCGCGGGAAAAAAGGCTGTTCGGAGGCCAGAACCGGGTGAAGCTGATGATGATCGGCGGCAATCCAAAGGGTCTGATAGGTATAGCCATCGCCCTCCTGCATCCTCAGCCCCAGCAAGACACCGGAAGTTCCTTCATTGCTGTCTTTGTTCAGATCCTGGGCATTGGTATTAGCTGCTCCCAACGTACTGTCCGCCTGATCGGAAACTTTTTTTAACAAGAGAACTTCGTTTTGCCCAAAGAAAATCATCTTTGTATCATCAAGCTTCATAAACTCACCCAGATAATTGGCAGCCGCATAGACAGTAAGCACATCAATCTCTTGGGTTTTCGGAGCAGAAATATCGGCAGGCGGGATATATTTTGTCAGCAAGTAATCCTCTGCCTTCACCCGTTTAATTTTATAAGAAAGCTTATCCCAGACATGTCCGCCGAAGGCGACGGCACCAACAGCAAACTGGATATCACTCCCCACCCATTGCTGGGTTGCTGCTTCCCCATTGCCCTTGGTATCCAGCTCTTGAAGCACCGTCCATTGACCCACTAAGGGAGAGATCGGTTTGGAGGGCGGGATAATCTTACCCGCCGATGCGCCCGAGGATTCAGCGCAGCCACCAAGCATCAGCAGCAAAAAGGAAAGCAAGAGAAGCAGGTGTTTTTTAGCCATTGGCACACACCTCTCTAGGCAGAGTAATGACCACGGTTGTCCCCAGGTTGACTTCACTGCTGATTTCCAGCCGCCCCTTCATCAGGGTGACAATCTCTTCACAGATGGATAAACCAATCCCGTTTTTGGAACGTGAGCTCTTGCCTTTGTAAAACTTTTCTTTCACCATGGGCAGCTCCTCGGCAGCAATTCCGCACCCCCTGTCGGCAATCGTAAACCTATAGTCTTTTTCCCCAACCTCAGCCTGAAAGCAAACAGCCCCCTCGGCAGCCGTAAAATTCAGGGCATTATCCAGAATATTGATCAATACTTGTTTCAAACGGTTAGGATCGGTCAACAGATCGGGAAGGTTTTCCGGGTAAACAACCGTAAAATGGATATTTTCCCGGCTAGCCCGCGGCGTCAGCTGTTTGCGGATATGTTCCATAAGCTCGGCCAAATTAACGCTTTCATATTTGAGTTTGATCCTACCGGAAACAAACTTGGAAAAGTCCAGGAGTTCCTCGACCATCTGAGTGAGGCGTTCAGCCTCCTTGGCAATAATCCCCAGACCGTCCTTCAGCATTGCTTTCTGCTGGAATTTTTCGCTTTGCAGTGTAATCGCCCAGCCCATAATCGAGGTTAGGGGGGTGCGCAATTCATGGGAAACCGAAGATATAAAATCATTCTTCAGCTTTTCTTTTTTGGTAATTTCATCCGCCATGTAGTTCAAGGTAACTGAAAGCTTGCCAATCTCGTCATCCCGCTTTTTTTTGCTCTTGATTTTAAAATTGCCTGCCGCCATACTCTCGGCAACGGCTGTCACTTCCCTCAAAGGGATAAGAATGGTATTGGCCAGAAAAATGCTGAGCAAACCGACCATCAGCGCCACAAAAAGGCCGATGGCGATAAAAATTTTAGCCGTGTCTCGAATGTCCTGATCAATGGCACTGGTAGAAGCAATAAAACGCAAGGCTCCGACAATTTGTCCCTCCGATTTCAAAGGGTAAGCTACGGCCATAACTTTCTGTCCGTTTAATTTCCCTACCCATTCCCCCAGCTTGTCATTGAGGGCATCCTGAATATCCTCCATGGGCTCTCCCTGTTCCGGGATCATCCCCAGGGAATCCATGACAATCTTCCCGTCCCCATCGACAATCTCCACTTTGGCATCGCTTTGATTCCAAAAGGCATCCACATTATACAGGATGTTATCTTCCAAAGAGGTATCGGAATAGTATTTGGAATACATATCCGCACTGATTTTGACCTGGTTGGTCAGGTTGCCCCTTAGGCTACCGTAATAATTCTGCTGAACCGTATAGATCAGCAGTACTTCCAAAATGGCCACCGAAACCAAAATCACAATCATAAAATTGGCCGTCAGTCTCCCTCTGATCCCTTTCATGGCAGCCTCCCGTCAGACTCCGGCTGCCACCGGTAACCGGAACCCCAAACGGTTTTAATATGGCGGGGCTCAGAGGGATAATCTTCGATTTTTTCTCTGAGCCGCCTGATATGTACATCTAGAGTTTTGGTATCGCCAAAATAATCTTCTCCCCAGACCGCATTCAGCATCTCTTCTCTTTTCAGAGCTTTCCCCGGATTTTCCATGAACATTTTTAACAGAGCATATTCTGTAGGGGTCAGCTCCACTTCCGTATTGTTTCTGAGAAGTTTATTGGCAGCGACATCCAGGGATAGGTTGCCGTAAGTATAGGCCGTTCTTCTGGCTTCAAAATGGTTCCGGCGCCTTAACATGGCTTTGATCCTGGCAATTAATTCAAAGGGATTAAAGGGCTTGACCATATAATCATCCGCTCCCAGTTCCAGACCCATAATTTTATCCGTATCCTCTCCCTTAGCCGTCAACATGATGACGAGGGGGTCCGGCATGGTTTTGCGAATCTGCTGACAGACTTCCAGTCCGTCTATCCCAGGCAGCATCAGATCCAGCACCACCAAATCAGGGAGGAATGGCGTGAGCAGAGCCAAGGCCTCCTCTCCGCTGGCCGCTTCTCCCACTTCATATCCGACCATCTCCAAATTAAGCGTGATAAAACGCCGGATCGAAGCTTCATCTTCAACCACCAATACTTTTATCTTATCATCGTGCATAGTCTCATCCCTTAGTTTTTTCGTTATTATAACACGGTTTATGTTTATCGTTTTGATCCAATCGTAAGATTCCCACTTCTACAAGTGGGAGTGGTACCCCCGGCTCCGCTTCGGTGACGATAGTCTCCAGTACGATAGTCTCCTGTGACGATAGTCTCCGGTGGAGAGTATCGCCGAAGCGCACGGCTCTTAACGAATGCTATCGCGCTGAGGATGAGTATCGCCGAAGCCGTTATCCCCAAAGGAATACCTACCGGCGTAGGATAGAGTATCGCCGAGCCGCCTTCCCAATAGAAACACTTAGCGGCGAAGGAGGTAGAGTCCATCCTACGGCGCGAAAGTATTTCGTTTGCGGATCTGCGCCTTCGGATAAGTCATCCTCGGGCGGTTAGTAATCTATGGAGCATGCGCCTTCGGCGATAGTGTCCACCGGACACTATCGTCACTGGAGACTTACGTCACCGAAGACTCGATGTTCAACTTTAGTTGAACGAGTTCACTGGAAATCAAGGCTTCGATCAGTAATTTACCGTAGGCTTCCACTCCGGTCTGGGTCAGATGAACACCGTCCGATTTAAAATAATCGCCATGGCCGCTACTGGCCGAATACCAATCGATCAGCTTGGTCTTGGGGTAAGACTGGGCCACCTGGCTCAGGGTCTCATTCACCACCGTTTCCCAAGGTTTCGGGACACGGGTATTCACCAGCACGATCTCTGTGGTTCCCGGCAGGGAATCCAGGGTCAGCCTTAACTGTTTTTCTGTGAAGGAACCGTTTGTACCTAATTCAATAATCACAGTTTTCCCCAGCTTATCTTCTTTTTGGAGCCTGTCAATGACCTCCGGAGCCTGATGCATCTGTCTGCCAATTTGCGCGTCGATGACAATGCCCGGCAGGTGTTCTTGCAAACCAGGTTCCACATTGATCAATAAGGAATCTCCAATGACCGTAATATCCTCCCCCTTAATAGCCCTCTCCTTAACTACCCCAGCAAATTCCCCCGGAGCAGCACTATCTTCCTGGCCCGTCCCTGGCGTTTGAGTTTGAACTTGAGTTTGAGCTGCGCGGCTCTCCGCTATAGCTTTTGCGGAAGTTTCCTTACCTTCATCGGGACTTACAAACACCAGCAGAAACATCAATACCATACTGACCTTAATTTTGGTGCTATGGGCCAAGGGTCTTTGCCACCACTGAAGGGCGGTTGCCCTCCTCCGCGCCCGCCTCCGCATTCCTTTCCGTCGTCCGTAGCGGATCGGGTCCTCGATGAGGTAGCGGGACAGAGCCGCCAGGATAATGCTCAGGGCAATTTGCCCGAGGGTTAGGGAAAGGTTCAAGCCTTCCGTATTTACAACCGGATTAGTCAGGATGATAACCGGATAATGCCACAAGTAAATCCCATAGGAACACCCTCCCAACCAACGTAAGGGTCCCCATCCGAAGAGCCGGCCCAGATAACTGGCGGGGTGGGACATAACTGCCACCAGACAAGCCGCCGCAACAGAGAAGAGCAGGAGCCCGCCCTGATAGAGGGAGGTCTGGTATTGGCTGGTTTTTCCGATCATTAAAAGGACCACTAATAACCCCAAGCTTCCCGCCCCATCCAGCGCCAGTTTCTTTTTGCCGGACAGATCCCCAGTCATCTTCCCCCTGGGCCATACCATCGCCAGCAGTGCCCCGACCAGCAAGGCGAAAACACGGGTATCCGTCCCATAATAGACACGGCTGGGATCATGACCCGGCATGTAAATCATTGCCATTGCTGCAGCTGAAGCCAAGGTGACAGCCACTGTTCCCCCGATCAGCCATTTACGCTGTCGGAAACAGCCTAGCCCCCATCCCAAAAGAAGCGGCCAGAAAAGATAAAATTGTTCTTCTACCGCCAAAGACCAGAGGTGCCCCAGGGGAGACGGCGGACCGAAGCTTTCAAAATAGGATACCTGATGGAAGATCAGATACCAGTTACTGGTATAGAATACTGCCGCCAGTGCTTCCGGCTTCAAGGCTGCCAGGCGTTCCGGAGCCCAAAGTATAACCCAGAGCATCACACCTGCCAGCATCACAAAAAGAGCCGGCAGCAGTCGCCGGGCCCGGCGCAGCCAGAAATCTTTCAAGTCAATGAATCCTGAGCGCTCCCATTGCTTGAGCAGAATATTGGTGATCAAATACCCGGATAGCACAAAGAACAGGCTTACTCCTAAAAGCCCTCCCGGGGCCCAGGTCAGCTTAAGATGGTAAGCAATCACGGCAAACACCGCAAGAGCCCTCAGTCCGTCCAATCCCGGCATATAGCCACCGGAATCCCCTCGCACTCCTCTTTTCTTCAAATTCGACTGCCAATTCGATTGATCTGTTTTCTTGCTGCAATTCATGTTATCTTCACTCTCCACTTGTGCCAGGCTTGAGGTTTTCCGTCATCGCCCTTTCTTCCTCTTCACTTTACCAAGTTTTGAGTTTCAGTGTTTTACAAAATACTTAAAATTTCTTACGAAAAAGTTAATAATTCACGAATGATGGCAGATCGTGCACAATAAGACAAGAAGATGGGACCGGCTACAATACTTTTCTATAGTCCTTACCACAACTATTCTATCCGGGGGCACTGCCGAATAAGTCACAAAACTTCCTATTGACATTAAAGGTTTATTGCAATAAACTCAAAACAAGTCTATCGCAATAAACTTTTGTGGAGGTGACGTTATGGAACAATACAAGTTATTTGATGCAGAACATAAATTTGTATCTCTCATTTGGGAAAACGAGCCTGTGAATTCTACAGAACTAGTACGGCTTTGCCTCGAAAAATTAGGGTGGAAAAAGTCCACTACCTACACGGTCCTTAGAAAATTATGTGAGCGAGGAATCTTGAAAAACGAAGATGCGGTTGTCGCTTCACTTGTGAAACGTGAAAAGGTCCAAAAATAC
>Ga0209347_1003452_pt1 | contig 18408 bp, 15 predicted proteins | sample AutmiccommuBRH23_FD_187382 | JGI IMG/M metagenome (GOLD analysis project Ga0209347, IMG submission 187382) | Deep subsurface microbial communities from Mt. Terri, Switzerland - Autotrophic microbial communities BRH/23 (SPAdes) (version 2) | ecosystem: Environmental > Aquatic > Deep subsurface >...
TGTCACTATTGTTATGCGAAGAAAATGGCTATTCGACTTAAGGGTCGTGCAGGATACGATAAAGATAAACCCTTCCAACCTACTTTTCACCCCGATAAGATAGAAGGACCTTTACGTCAAAAGAAACCAAGTATGATATTCACCTGCTCTATGGGTGATTTTTTTGATAATGATGTCAAAGAAGAATGGAGAGAGCAGGTATACGAAGTTATGGAAAAAACTCCGTTGCATACGTATCAAATTTTAACTAAACAAACAGTAATAGAACCGAAGTACAGGGATTCGTTTCCAAAGAATCTGTGGCTTGGTGTCACAATAGATGGTTCTACTGAATATTGGAGTGAAATCTTGCATAGTCTTAAGCATTCATCCGTATTAACGAAATTCATTTCGTTTGAGCCAATTATAGGTTCTAATTTCCCGAAAGACTTGTCTTCAATTAATTGGGTCATTGTTGGAGCACAAACGGGGGTTGGTGCTAAAGAAGTGAACATCAATCATGTGAATAGTTTGATGGAAACAATCGAAAAGGCAGGTATACCCTTGTTCGTCAAGCCCAATCTAAGAAATCAAATCCTTAATACAACTATACCTCACTGGAAATACCGAAAAGAATTCCCAAATAATGTTATAAAGGATTAGTGAAGATTATGTAAGTGAGGTTGAAGTGAAAAAGGATATTTCATTAGAAAATAACACAATTGAAAACGTTAAATGGCATACTCGGCAGAAGCACGCTTTCCTTGAAGAGTATTTGAAAATATGGTACGAACAAGTAGGGAAAAAGCCACAAGTAAGTCTTCCAACTCTGGACATATTTGACCTATTCGCATCATACGGTTATTGCTATTGTCAAGAGAAAAAAGAAGGTTGGAAAGGGTCAGCCTTATTGGCAGCAGATTGTTTGAAAAATTACGACAAAGGAAAGATATTATTTCTCAATACATACAACCCGGATGAAAAAAAATTACAAATTCAGCGAGAAGCCTTAGAAGAAAATATCGCTAATATGAATTTACCCCGAAGAGTAGAAGTCCTCATCGAGAGCAAACCACTTGAAGGTGTAATTGATGTAGCTACATCACACTTAAATCCAGATTATCCAAGTTTGTGGATTCTTGACCCGTATAAACCGGAAGCGTTACCTTGGAATGTAGTTGAAAAAATATGCATCCTCAAGGGTCAACACAAAAACGGAAAGATCAGAAGACCTGAACTCTTCATCAATTTAATGACGGGAATACTTCAGAGGTACACAGGAATAACGAACTTGAAAGAGGATTATGTGGGTTTGGCTCTTGGTATGAGCACAAGTGAATGGCAATGTAAGTTAAAACATCATACTGACAGCGGGAAGAATACTCGTGAGGCTTTGATTCTCATGTATGCTGAAAAACTGATGGAACACTATGAAAAAGAGCCTATCATTTTAGATGTTAAAGCAGTTGAAGGAAACGTTGTCTATACCGTATTTTTGTGCACTGATAATGATGCAGGACATTATGTTATGAAGCTGCATAGAATTCCTGAATATCAAGAATGGGTCAAGTTTGAATGGGAGTCAACAGCAAAAAGGATATCAAACCAAAAAAAGCAGACCCGTAAAGCTGCAAAGAATGGTCAAAAACAGGCGTTTTTAGATATCTATGACTGAATTATAGTCGGCTTCATTAAACATTTTGGAAGGTTGATTCTGATATCATCACTGGACAATATTAAACACTGGCATGCAAAGGCTTCTGATGAAGATTATATTTCTAAATTTATTTTTGAGTATTTGGCATTCATTACCTACTTGATGAATCATATGCCGTTAGATATAGATGTAAAAGATAAACCAAGCGATAGAACTGTAATCCAATGTCTAAAAAGGAACAGGGACTTAAAAATTGAATACCTAAGTATGATATCTACATGTGTAAACTTTCAGGCAGCTCCTATTGAAAATGAGTGGTTTGAAGCTGCTGCTAAAAACAGTCAATGGCTGGAAATGAAGCCAGTAAGTGATGAACTTCGTTGCTGTTGGCACACGATTGCTACAATTCTCAATAAAGCTCACACTCAACAAAGCGAAATCTTTGATAATCAAAAATGGTGGAATTGTTCTTATCCTAAAAATCATAAGTGTAAAGATGGAAACAAGGCTATCATTCGAGGTGAAGATGATTGGGTCAACATGGTCGAATTTTGGTACAGTTTGAGAAACAACTTATTGCATGGAATAACCACTCCTGAAGACCATGAATATGCACACCTCATTAAAAATGCATACACAACTTTAAGACCACTTGTTGAGTTTTTTTTATATACGTTAGATCTAAAAGAATATAATTCTCTTTAAATATGACTTTCTAATACCATATCATTACAAGTGCAATTATTGCAATTTATATAATAAATCCAATATATTAAATCCCTTCAAGCTATATCAATTTCAAAGTCCTTTTATACTTTTGGCACAACTAATAAAATAATTTATGATATTTGAGGGATGAATATAGTCGGTAATAACGGTGACATGGAAAAACGCTTGTGGAATGCGGCAAATGAATTACGTGCCAACTCCAAACTAAAATCATCAGAATATTCGGTTCCAGTACTTGGTCTTATATTTTTGAAGTATGCTGACCATAAATTCTCTGTTATCCAAACTGAGTTGGAAGGCAAGAGTACAGGTCGGAGGAAAATCGGCAAAGAAGATTACCAAGCACGTGGAGTAATGTATCTTCCTGAAGAATCCCGATTTTCAACTTTACTTAAACTTCCCGAAGGTCATGATATCGGTAAAGCGATTAATGACGCTATGGCAGCCATTGAACGTGAGAATATTGAACTCAAAGGTGTTCTTCCCAAGTCATACACCTTACTTGAAAAAGGTACTCTGCTGACCTTACTACGAACGTTCAATTCAATACCGATGGATATCGAAGGGGATGCATTCGGTAAAATATATGAGTATTTCCTTGGCAAGTTCGCCATGACTGAAGGGCAGAAGGGCGGCGAGTTCTTCACACCGACATCCATTGTTAAGCTCATTGTCGAAGTGATTGAACCATATCATGGTCGTATCTATGACCCTGCCTGCGGATCCGGCGGTATGTTTGTGCAAAGTGGTCGCTTTGTTGAAAACCATAAGAAAAATCCCAATGCTGAACTCAGTGTATATGGTCAGGAAAAGACAGGTGAGAACGTCAGATTGGGTAAAATGAACCTTGCAGTCCACGGTCTTGCAGGTGACATCCGTGAAGGTAACTCCTATTATGAAGACATTCATCAGAGTGCAGGCAAGTTTGACTTTGTGATGGCAAATCCTCCTTTCAATGTCGACAACATTGATAAGGAACGACTCAAAAATGACAAAGCTCGGTTCCCATTTGGTATGCCAAAGCCGGACAATGGCAATTACATATGGATCCAGTTATTCTACAGTTCATTGAATGAACAGGGTCGAGCAGGGTTTGTGATGGCGAACTCCGCAAGTGATGCCCGTGGCTCTGAGATGGAGATACGTAAACAACTCCTAAATGACAATGCTGTAGATGTCGTGATTTCAGTGGGTTCTAATTTCTTCTATACAGTTACACTACCGTGCACCCTATGGTTCTTAGATAAAGGGAAAAAAGATACATCACGGAAAGATAAAGTGCTGTTCATCGATGCACGCCACATATTCACTCAAATAGACCGTGCACACCGTGAGTTCACATCCGAACAGATCGAATTCATCGCTAATATTGTCAGATTGTATCGTGGTGAAAATATCGAAACTGTGAATGGTGGCAATACACTGTTGAATGAGATGTTCCCTGACGGTAACTACAAAGATGTCTTAGGGTTATGTAAAGTTGAAACTCTTGATCGAATTGAACAGCAGGGATGGAGTCTCAACCCCGGAAGGTATGTTGGTGTTGCAGAAGGAGTGGAGGAGGATTTCGACTTCAAGGAAAGATTAGAAGAACTAAACGAGGAGCTGCAGATGCTAAATGTTGAAGCTAGAGAATATGAAGAAAAAATTAATGAGAATGTGATTAGATTATTGGAGGGAGATTAATGAATCATCTCCAAGATATTTGTCACCTTATCACAGATGGTAAACATGGAGATTGTCAAAACGAAGAAGGCTCAGGCTACTATTTTGTTAGTTGTAAAGATGTTAAAGATGGTTGGCTAGACCATAGTGATGCTCGCCAGATAACTGAAAGTGATTTTGTTGACACGCATAGGAGAACACAGCTTCAACCTAATGACATTCTTATCACTAACAGTGGTACAATTGGACGCATGGCTTTGGTGCCAAACATTCCTGAAGTAAGTAAAACTACATTTCAAAAAAGTGTGGCTATTATTAAACCAAATATAGATATTGTTCTGCCTTCTTGGCTATATTATTATTTATATGCTAAGAAAAATGAGCTTATTGCATGGGCTGGAGGCACAGCGCAAAAAAATCTTCTTTTAAGAGATTTGCGTGCCTTTGAGATATCAGTTCCATCATTTCATATTCAGCACAATATTGCTGCAATCCTATCTGCCTATGATGACCTCATTAAAAATAATACAAAACGCATCAAGATACTTGAAGAGATGGCACAGATCATATACAATGAATGGTTTGTGAAGTTCAAGTTCCCGGGTCATGAGAATGTGAAGATGGTGGAATCGGAACTTGGGATGATACCTGAGGGATGGGAAGTAAAGAAATTAGAGCAGGTATGCACCACAGTTACCGATGGCTCACATTGGAGTCCTAAATCAGTTGATAAAGGGTTACCAATGGCATCTGTCAAAGATATGCATAATTGGGGTTTTAATGCCAGTAAATGCAGAATTGTTTCTAAAGAAGATTATGACAAACTAGTATCTAATGACTGTAGACCTTTAAAAAATGATATTTTAGTTGCAAAAGATGGTAGTTATCTGAAGCATATTTTTGTTGTAGAAAAGGACATGAATCTAGTAGTTTTATCATCAATTGCAATAATAAGACCATCTAATATTTGTTCACATTTTTTGACAATGTACTTAAAAGATAGTTCTGTCATAGCAAGGATGAAGGGCTATGTTTCAGGGGTTGCTATTCCCAGAATAGTTCTTAAAGATTTTAAAAAGTTTAAGGTCTTGGTTCCAACTCAAGAATTGCAAGATAAATGGTATAATTTAGTGATACCAATCGTTCATGAGTGCTGGCGCCTCATAGACAAGAATACTAATCTCCGTGAAACCCGTGATCTTTTACTCCCCAAACTAATCTCCGGTGAACTCGACGTTTCTCAACTTGATATCGATGTCGGAGGTATTACTGCATGAACGCATATCTCGACCCCGACTCTGAAGGAGCACTTGAAAATGAGACGATGGACTTATTCAAGAGTCTTGGTTGGGATGAAGTCATTAACTGTTATGACGAAAAGTTTGGTAGAGGTGGCACTCTTGGACGTGAAACCACTGCAGATGTAATACTTGTTCCAAAACTCACAAAATCACTCCATGTATTGAATCCTGATGTTCCATTAGATGCCATTGAACAAGCCATCGATGAAATATTACGTGATAGAAGTTTGATGACCCCTGCGAACGCCAATAGGGATGTATACAGGCTTCTGAAAGACGGTATCAAAGTGAAGTATTCTAACCATGATAATGAAGAGATCATTGAAACTGTTCAGGTTATTGATTGGAATGATCCCTTTAAAAATGATTTTTTCCTTGCATCTCAGTTATGGATTTCAGGTGAGATGTACAAACGCAGGGCAGACCTGATAGGTTTTGTTAATGGTATACCACTTGTGTTCATTGAGCTGAAAGCATCACATCGAAGATTAGAGGATGCTTACAACGATAACCTGAGGGATTACAAGAATACCATACCACAGGTATTTTGGTACACAGGATTTATCATTATCTCGAATGGTACTCAAAGTAAGATAGGAAGCCTCACAACCCCTTGGGAACATTTCAGTGAATGGAAAAAGATTAACAGTGAAGGCGAAAAAGGAATAATATCTCTGGATACCATGATTCGAGGGGCATGCGGACCATCGAGGTTGCTTGATATCCTTGAAAACTTCATTCTATACAGTGAAGAGAGTGTAGGGCTTGTCAAATTCATCGCAAAGAATCATCAATATATCGGTGTTAACAATGCCATTGAATCACTGAATAATGTTGAACAAAATGAAGGTCGTCTTGGTGTATTCTGGCATACACAGGGAAGCGGCAAGAGCTATTCAATGGTATTCTTCGCTCAGAAGGTACTTCGTAAATTCCATGGGAGTCATACCTTCCTCTTAATCACTGACCGTGAGGAACTTGACAATCAAATATATGCAAATTTTGCGAAGACTGGGGTTGTCGCTGAAGAGCATACACAGGCTGAGAATGGTGTACATCTTAAACAACTGCTACGTGAGGACCATCGGTACATCTTCACATTAATACAAAAATTCAAGACGCCTGAAAAGGGTTCCTTCCCACTGTTATCAAAGCGTTCAGATATAATAATCATCACTGATGAAGCCCACAGGAGCCAGTATGATACATTGGCTGAGAACATGAGGAAAGCTCTACCGAATGCCGCATTTATAGCTTTTACAGGTACACCCCTCATTGTCGGTGAAGAGAAAACCAAAAAAGAATTCGGTGGTTATGTCAGTGTATATAATTTCAAGCAATCAGTCGATGACGGTGCTACAGTACCCCTCTACTATGAAAACAGGATACCTGAACTTCAACTGACCAATGATGAATTTGACGATGACATGCATCGTATCATCGAGGAAGCGGTGCTGGATGAAAATCAGGAGAAGAAATTCGAGCGAGAGATATCAAGACAGTATCATCTCATAATTCGGGATGAACGACTTGAAATCATTGCAAAGGACATGGTATCTCACTTCATGGAAAGAGGATACATGGGAAAAGCCATGTTCATTGCAATCGATAAAGCTACTGCGGTGAAAATGTATGACCGGGTTAAAAGGTATTGGAATGAATATCTCACCGACCTGAAAGCCCAATATGCATCTGCTGATGATTCTGATAAAGTATCTCTCCATGAAAAAATAAAATTCATGGAAGAAACCGACATCGCAGTTGTTGTTTCACAGTCCCAAAATGAAGTTGAGGACTTGAAAAAGAAAGGCGTGGATATAACGCCCCATCGTGAACGAATTGTCAAGGAAGACCTTGAAACTAAGTTCAAGGATTCAAAAGATCCATTTCGTATTGTATTTGTCTGTGCCATGTGGATAACGGGTTTTGATGTACCCACCTGTTCAACCATCTACCTTGATAAGCCGATGAAGAACCACACTCTGATGCAGACAATTGCTCGTGCAAATCGTGTGTATCGTGAAAAGACAAGTGGTTTAATTGTAGATTATATTGGAATGTTCAAGTCATTACAAAAAGCATTGGCAATCTATGGTTCTGCATCAAGCGGGGGGACTGCTCCCGGCGATTACCCTGTTTTGGATAAAAAAGAACTCGTTAAAAAATTACGAGAAACGGTTGATGAAACAACTGAGTTTTGCCGATCACTTGGAATAGACATCGATAAGATTCTGATGTCATCAGGTTTTGAAAGGGTCAAATTGCGTAGTGATGCTGTGGAAAGTATATTGGTTAATGAAGAGACGAAGAAAAAATATCTTTCAATGGCACTCATCATCCACAAGATATACAAAGCCATAATGCCGGATACTGCAGCCGATGAGCTTTCACCAAAAGCTCGGATATTCGACAAGATTGCAGAAGAAATAAGGTCACTAGCTCCACCTGCTGATATATCACATGTGATGGAAAAGGTTGAAAAACTATTGGATGAATCCATTGCAACCGAAGGATATATTATAAGAGATCAGCCCTCGTCAAAAATCATCAATCTAAGTGAGATAGATTTTGAAGCACTGAAGAAGAAGTTCAATCAAGGTCGCAAGAGAACAGAGCTTGAAAAACTGAAAGCACTGCTTGAAAGTAAATTGAAGTTGATGATATTATTGAATAAGACCAGAATCGATTACCTTGAAAGATATCAGATAATGATTGCTGAATATAATGCAGGCTCACGGAATGTTGAAGATATGTTCAATGATTTAATCGAATTGGTTAAAAAACTCAGTGAGGAAGAACAACGACATATTGCAGAAAACCTGAGCGAGGAGGAGTTGACAATCTTTGACCTTCTCACCAAACCGGATATGCATCTGACAAAAAAGGAAGAGCAGCAGGTGAAAGAAGTTGTAAAAGAGTTATTGGCAACTTTAACGCATGAGAAGTTTGTGCTGGATTGGCGCAAAAAGCAACAGGCAAGAGCTGATGTCAAAACGACCGTGGAAGATATTCTTGACCATCTGCCTGAAAAGTACAATGCTGATGTATATCAACAAAAATGTGAAGTCGTGTTTGGACACATTTATGATTCTTACTATGGTGCGGGGCAGGGTGTCTATGTTTCAGTTAACGGATAAAAAAGTCAAATAAATGGGAGAATTAAAGGTCATATCATGTCTTAGTACATAAGTTAACACATTCTTTAGTGTCGATTTTATGTTTATCTTTAATATGCTGAATGCAGTTGTTTCGTTCATAGAATTTTTTCCGACATATGGTACACTGATACCTTTTGATATCCCTATTAACCATTTTAACTTTTTTACCCTTTCCCGCTTTTTGTAAACCTTCCTTTGAAGAGGTCCTATATAGGAGTGGAGTGTCTGGTTCCATTTTTACTTTTGTTCTTTGACCACAATAACTGCAAAAGTGAGTAAATGAATTTACAGGTGAATCACATTTAGCACATCGATAAACCATGCAATAACCCCAAAGAATTAAGTAAGTTTGTATTCCGCCACTTATTTATTAATTTATCTATTACAGAGTTTTCAATGTGTTGAGCGTTAAATGATGAGGGATACTGAGTGTGCAGCCCATCTCAATTATCGGCAGGACTTTTTCTCCTGCTATGTGTGTTCGTACGGAGTTGGGCTTCGGCATTCCGCAGGATGCCTTGCTCGACGAAGTGAACCCCATTGGGGACGATTTTTCGGAGGGTGTAACATCTGATAAAAACGAGCAATTCAGAATATATCTGACGATATAAAGATACGGTTTTCGAACTCCTATTTGTAGTGACAGTTCGGTGAACTTTGGCACTCGTGCCACGTCACCGGACGAAACGAACAACGTGAGTGGGCATGAATCGGAGGGTGTGAGTCCTGAATAATATATGCCCACGAGCCCTTTCAATCAATATTTTGATATTTGCCCACAATAGATAGCCATTATAGATACCTCTTCCCGAGATAATTCCTGCACGCAAAGAATATGGCTATGGTACGGGTTGTCAATATATCTTCATACATTTCATGCAACTTTTCAGGCTTGATCAAACTCAACTTTGCTGTATTCATTCCCATAAATTCGCCTAATTGTAATAAATTTTCAGGAGATAAGGAGTAAATAATTTCCATACTTCTATTAAAATTGGGCATTTTCCGCTCATTCGTCCAATCTGGTGATGGGTCGAGCATCAATGACTTAACTTTCGATTGCTTTTCTATCAAATTGGAAGATGTTAAGGCATTTAACTGCTCTCGCATCTTTGCGATTTGCTTTTTCGAGGTGTCTGAGAGAGACGTGGATGCTTCGTCCAGTGATTCCTCGACTGTTACAATGGATTGTTCCCGCTCCCAACAACTGAGAGAGTCCCAGAAGTGAATCAGATCGTGTAATTCATCCTTCGCCATATCGATATCCGATTCTTCGATGTTGTCGTTTTTATCGGTCATTTTATTACGTCCTTTAAAATAAATTTAAATTAACGTTCCTACAGGATCCTGTATTTTTTCCATTTCTCTCTGAATGTCAGCCACTGAAACGTTTACATATTTCATAGTGGTAGAAATGTTCTGATGTCTGAGCATCTTGCTTACGTAAACGAGTGGCAACCCTGCATTTAGAAGGTGCTGCGCCCTTGAGCGTCTTAGCGTGTGGGTTCCTATTCGTAGCTTATCAATGCATGCATCATGCATAATGTCGTTAAAAACTCGATAAACCTGTGACCTATGAACCTGTTCAGATTTGTTGCTGAACATGATATAATCATTATTTCTCAAGTCATGATGTTCTGCATATCTCAATATCTTTTTCAAGGTTCCCGCATCACAAGGTGCCTTCTGTAATTCCCCAGACTTTCCTTTTCCACGCCAAATATCAATGGATTCACTTTTCAGGTCTAAATCACGTACTCTGATATTGATTGCTTCTGATATTCGCAATGCTGGTACATAGCAGAGTATAAGCCAAATCTCATATTTCTCTGACAATTCGGGCAATGCAATCATTGACCTGATTTCATCAGTTCTTAACCATTCCTTTGAATATTTTTGCATAGTTATAAAATACATCAAGTTGAATATAAACGTTGCGTTGTAAATTATACATATTATCTGAATGGGTTGACATGTATGCTTTATAGATATCATGGCAAATGTGCTTTAACAGGATAAGGCAACAAAAGAATCCTTATGATGCATAATATTACATGCAATAAGTACTTACTCAAAAATTTACTGCTATTTATATATGCGACAGATATAAATAACCCATTAGCTTAACGCTGTTAACAAATTCAAATATGTTGGAGGTAAAAAATGAAAATAAGAGTAGTAAGTACAAAAGAAGAGATAGATTCCCTTAAAGCTAATGAGCAGATAATACATCTTACATTCAGACCTTCAAATACAGATATCTTAGCGATAGTAACAAAATGCCCAAGAGTGAAAGCACTCCATGTGCCACCATCCTACAAGAAGACCATCTCAAAATCCGCAGAGATGTTTCTTGAGATGAAAGACATTACCCTTTTAGAAGGCGATGTATGGGGTCACAGGAAAGATATCAATGAATATTCTGAGATTTCACAAAGCATTTATGACCTTATTGATCAATACAGGGCAGAAGGTCTTTCAGATAATGAGATTGAAGTAAGAATGAACAGAGACCTGCGTATAGGCACCGACTTGCTCAGGTTCCTTCTTAAAAATAAAAAATGATAGAGATTAGTTGGTTTTCAAATACATTCATTCTTTTTCTTTTATATTGTAAAAATAGAAGTTCTGTAGAGCACATATTGCGATTAAAGATGTCTTAAAAATGATACAGATTAATGCTATAAAGTACTTTTTGCATATAACAACAACAATGTGCTTTGAAATTGAGAATTTCTACAGAGCCTGAATAAGCATCTTTATTTCAATCCTTTTTTGTTTTTTCTGCAAGTCTTCCTATCCAGATGGTCATTATAACAGCAAGGATGGTTACTATTATTGCATATGCCCAGATGCCTGAGGATGCAAGGAAATACAGCGGTCCACCCTCTACGAATAATGACTTTATGGCATCGTTCCACGCCAGTGCAGCTATCAATCCGAATGCCGCAGTTATAAGTGCAGCTAATTTTTCAACAACTTCTTGGTTCAAGAAAACTTCTCCTTTTTATTTAATACCGTTTATCATTAACATTTAATGAATTTAAATATATCTTTAGTTTGGATTCCCTGTAGGAAAATAATTTTGTTTATGATAATGATTTACACTAGAAAAATCATTTTTGACCTAATTGAGAAGGTAGGGAGAAATGTCTTGAAAACCATCAAGCTTTGAGGCACCTCTCCTTGCAAATACAAGATATCCCCAACATCTCTTCAAGCCATCCAACATGGCTTAATTCTCAAGCGCAATGTTTATAGTTTACCATAGATACTACTATCTTAGTAATCTATAAATACGAAAACAACTTCTTTTTCATTGAGAATGCGAAGTCCATTTATAATATTTGCCTACTTTAGAAGGTTTTTAATACTCTTTTTTTGAAAAAGCAATTTCATTGGTAATGGAGGTATGTCTGAATGAAAGGAATATCGTTACAAACAGTGATTGCATCGGAAAAAAGTAGCCTCTTACTGTTAAATCTAGATGAGGGTCCACAAAACTTCGATAAACTTCTAGTATCCTTAAGAACGAACAAAAAACAACTACTTTCGATCATAGGATTACTGGAACAATATTATCTCATAACAGAGGAGAATGGCATTTACAGGCTAACTCGTATAGGGGAGCTGATTGCCGAAAAACTGAAACCTCTTTTGCGCATGGAGGAGTTTATGAACAGTGCAGACGGATACTGGCGTAACAGGAAACTGGATTTCATTCCTCCTCCTTTACTAAAAAGATTGCATGAAATTGGTCCCTGTACTGTAGTTCAACCACATTTCACAGAAATATATGACTATAATAAAGAAGCTCATGAGATATCCAAATGCTCAAAATCATTCAATATGGTAGCAGCTGGTCTTCATCCTAGCTTTCCGGATCTTTTCTCGGATTTGATAGATGGAGGAGTTAATCTGTCACTCATTTTCGACGGATATCTTTTTGATAAACTTAAGAGAGACAATTACGATGAACTGCAAAAATTTCTGAACAACAGGCAGGTTGCACTGCACCTATACCCTCAAAAAATGCAGTTCCTCTCATTTAAAGTAAATGATTCTTGTCTTGTACTGAAGCTGCTAAATGACAATGGCGAATACGACCACAGGCAACTCATGTGCCACAGCCCGAATGCAGTAGAATGGGGAAAAGATCTTTTTGATTATTACATAAAGGATTCAACTGTAATAACTTCAATATTAATTTGACTCTGTTATAATAATCCTTGTCCAACTGATTTTTAATGGAAATATTCTCAAATGCAGTGCTGAACAAGGATAGCAATTGACAATTTATGCCTGAATTTTTTAAGTATAATGTTTTTACAGAGCCTATTCTATTTTGCTAATTTTATTTGGGGATGGGGCAGGGTGAGTGGGTGTATTTCCAATGTGATAGAGGCTACATAATTCTTTTAAATATCATAAAAATCTGATTTCAACATTTTTAAATAATTAACTGCAAACTTATATATATAATTATTTTACAATATATTTTAATAATCTTAAAGTTTCACTTGAGATATGTACTTAAAAACTATTATCAATGTAGGAAGTTAAAAATCTCACGTTAATCATGGCAGGAGTGGTATTACGGAAAAAACATCTAAGCTCGCCGAGGTGGTTGATCCTTCTAAGCTAAGGCAATTGGAGAATGCTCTTCATAAAAATGAACCTGATTTGCATTATATACTCAAGCACAACCCCAATGCAATAGCTGTATACGATAAGAATCTATTATATATTGCTGTCAGTGATCGCTACCTCCATGACTACAATATAATAGAAGATATCATAGGTAAGCACCATTATGAGGTCTTCCCAGAATTACCTCAGAAATGGAAGGACGTACATCAGAGGTGCCTTTCTGGTTCAATAGAACGAAAGGATGATGACTATTTTGAAAGGTTTGACGGTTCGATTACATACAATCGATGGGAATGTCGACCATGGTACCGGGTTGATGGAGAGATTGGCGGCATAATCACATACACTGAGGTCACAACCGAGAGAAAAAAGGCACAGGATGAACTAAAAAAGCGTGAAAAACTCCTTAGCAAAATATTCGAGATACTTCCCGTCGGTCTGTGGATTGCAGACAGCAACGGAAAGCTAATTAACGGAAATAAGAAGGGAGTTGAGATATGGGGTGCTGAACCACACGTAAGTATCGAGGAATACGGTGTTTTTAAAGCCCGTAGGCTTCCGTCAGGAGAGGAGATAGAGCCTAATGACTGGGCGCTTGCTCATACTATCAAGGAAGGTATCACTGTTATCGATGAGATGCTTGAGATAGATGCATTTGATGGGAAAAAGAAGACAATTCTAAACTATAGTGCCCCTGTACTCGATGAGCAGGAAAGAGTTCAGGGAGCAATAATAGTAAATCAAGATATCACCGACTTAAAGCAAATTGAAAGTGATCTCAGAAAAAGCCAAGAGAGATTGTCACTCGCAATGGATGCTGCAGAGTCTGGTTTTTGGGACATTGACCTCGCCACTGGAGAGGTTTTTTTAAGCCCTCAGATACATAATATGCAGGGATATGAGCCCGGAGAACTACCTTCAACCATAGAATCCTATATGGAATTTGCACATCCCGATGACAGGGGTGCTATCTTTGAAAGAATTAGCAAAAGTATCAGTGAATTACAACCATTTCATGTAGACTTTAGAGTTAGACACAAATCTGGGGAGTATATATGGGTTTCTAGTAAAGGTAAGCCTATTGAGATAAATCACAATGGTAAGCCCCACCGTCTAATAGGCATACAGGTTGATATAACTCCCCGGATAAAAGCAGAAGAAGCCATACTATATGCAAAAATAGCTACAGATAATTCAAACCGTATCATGAGCGAAATTCTGAAAAATGTTACCCATGAATTCAGAACACCACTAACAGCAGTTATAGGTTTTTCAGATATTTTGTTGGAGCCGGAATCAAACAATTTAACGGAAGTACAGAAAAAGTATATTGAAAATATAAATACAGGTGGTCAACGTCTTCTATCTGTCATCAACAAAATGCTTGATTTTTCTAAATATAATTCTACAGGAATGGAAAGACTTTCCTTACAAAAGGTCAAAGTTAGCGAAATCATATATTACACTGTTAACCTATTGGCGTTAAGTGCATCGAAAAAAGGATTAAAGATAGATATCAACATCTCTACCAATCTTCCATTAATATGGGCTGATGAATACAAGCTTACTGAAATATTGTATAACATAATCGAAAACTCTATTAAGTTTACAGATACTCGAGGCACAATAAAAGTCGAAGCTCAACAAAGGGAAAATGCAATTTTATTTTCTGTTCAGGACAATGGAATTGGTATTTCTAAAGAAAATCTCAGCAAGATATTTGATCCCTTTATCCAAATAGACGGTTCGATAACAAGAAAATATGGCGGCACAGGACTTGGATTAGCTCTGGCTAGAAGGTTTGTTGAGTTGCATGGCGGAAATATTTGGGTGGAAAGCGAACTTGAAAAAGGTAGCACATTTCTTTTTGAGATTCCTGTTAACTTAAAAACAGAAAAGGTCATGTGAAAGCAACCCGAAGTAGTCCAAGTGCTGTGAGAACAACAAGGATGGTTAATTGCAGTTTGATCCGTGAAAATTGTGAAGTCATCGGGGAATTGACCTGTAATAATTTATGCAGCGATGTATCCGAATCCTTTGCATTTACCATCTCACCAATTTCTCGCTGGTCATTCCTTTGCCACCTATAAGAATTCCATCTTTTCTCATCTGCATAATATAGAATTCCGCTATATCAATCTCATTGGAATCTAGCATCCGTTTATCACTTTTCTGTTCAGAATTGCTCATACTGATCAGTCCCACGCTACCCGCCCTGAAAAGTGGCATATGTCCAAGCTGACATGGATAAACATCGCCCCACTGCTTGAAAAACTCCAAATCTAATAGACGTCTTTGGGACACGTAAAGTTCAGCGAGTCGTTGTCGATATAACGCCCGCTCCCGTTGCGGTTTCTGGTTAATCGGATTTTTCGGATTTACCGGTGGGTTTCTACATTCATTAGTTTGTGCTCGGGTGAGCTGCAGTTGATTCTGCAAGCTGGCAATCTCAGCATCCTTAAATTTCAATTCGTCAAGAATGTATGCCGCCTGCTGATATGGGTCAGCGGGGAAAAATGGAGGGAAATGCGATGATACAAACGGCATTTGACAAAGCCGTTTGTATAGCTCGGAGTCAACGATTTGTTGGAGTAGCACATCATTGTTCAGTAGAGCAGCGACCTTCAGTTGGATGTTCTTCTGTCGGCGCTTTATGGTGAGATATGGATCTTGGGCGTGAAGGCGTCCTTTTTTCGTAAGGATATAGACATATGGTTTTTTGTCACTGAGTGTGGTAATATATCCATGACGGCGCTTTAATTGGCTGAGCTCGGACCTCAGCCCTGCATAATTTGGATGCTGAACTTGCTCATAGATTTCTCTGGACGTGGCACCTCCTTTGCGGAGAATGATGCCCAAAATTTTTCCTTTCAACTGACAATCTCGATACAGTTTCATTGACTCGATCCCTAAGTTAACACCAATGCTATTGACTTCATTTTAAAATATTTTTATTACAATAAAAACATTTGCATCGAAAATCAAGCGGGTTGAATCTGGATTAGTGAGGATGAGGATTGACATACAGGCTCGTAGAGAGAATACTGTGATAAAGTTGATATCAGTTTTATAGTAGAAAATATACTGTGACAATTGCAAGATGCAGAAAAATCATTTTAACATTACAACCTCGTTGATATAAGGATTAATGTCCCACGTCCGACAAAAAGTCTAATGAACTGTAAAGTTATTGATTGTCCATAACCATTTAAATTTCAGTTATTGGTACAGAATCTTTCAAGTAGTAATCAAAGAGCTCTTTTCCCCAGTAGAGAACACATGAACCTTGACAAAGAACATATTTATTATCAAAGTCACCGCTATTTGTTAACAAACCGAGCATTAAATTATGGTCATTGTATGCAAAGGAGATAAAGTCCATTTTCTTAGAGTAAACAAAAAAGTGAAACAATTTGTTCTTAATGAGGTCTGCAAAATATGCTCTGTCAACATTTCTCATTTTATCGAGCAAATCTGTAGAAATGATTGCATGCATAGTAATATTTCTTGATATTAGCTCTGATGATAACATAGAAAAATTTGGAAACATAAATGTAGTGACTACAAATACAGATTCAGATAATAGAGTTGCCTCATGAAAATTATTGTGTATTTCATACATCTTACTAATACATGGATTTATTATATTGCATTTCCCAAGCTCATTCATTCTTTTTAAGAGGTGAGGTGGAATGAAGTCAAGATTATGGGTACCCCAATAATCAATGTCAATATCAAGAACTTCAGTAGTATTTACTAGCGGAGCCACTTCATCAACTAACAATTTTCCGATATTGGTCAACTCGTAAGTATCTTTAGTATGGGAGACGAGATAATGCTCTTCCAGTATCCTTATCTGTGGGAGGATTGCTTGCCGATTTGTATCCAATGAAGTAAGAAGATGCTCCATTTCTTGTGGTCCTTCCTTCAAAAATAGAAGTATATTTTTCCTCTTCTCGGATGCGAATATTACATCAATCAAAGGTTTCTTCATAAGTGAGCACCATCCCAAACTCTGTCCAACAATATAAAGTATGCAATGTAACTATTTATGTTTCTTGTTGGATGTCAGGTGAGAATGCGCATACGGCAAGGCATAGAGCAGAAACTGACAGTCCTTGTAAGTCTTCATGTGGAATCCTGTCAATACCAAAGGTTTTGACCTGAGGTTAAAATTATTATAAATTAATAAATACATTTGCATTGGAAACGGAACTAATTGAAGTTGGTTTTGGGAGGATGAAGATTGACGCACAGGCTCGTAGAGAGAAGAATGTGATAAAGTTGATATCCGTGCATAGCTGGAGATGTGCTATGATAACTAAGGGAATTATAGAGCAATATTTACTCATTTGGAGTTCGTGGTCGTGGTAACATAGACATCCTTGATCGTTAAGATTTACACGAAACCAATCAATTGAAATAGCATATGATTAAATTTATACATTATCTGCAGTTAGGTCGGGTATGAACTAATGAGCTTTAAGTCTGAGCCAATACTTGAGTTTAAAGGATTGAATGGTCATATCTACCTTTTTGACAATCATCTTACCATCAAGCGTCTGTTTGTCCACAAATTATTAAGACATGATTTGTCGAAAGAATATACTTTGCCTTTATCCCAGATTTCAGAGATTCACTTTAGACGTTCAAGCACTCTTAAAAAAGGTTATGTAAGGTTTATAGGTGTTGGCAAGGATGCAAGCTATTTATCTTTTTTAGGGATCGATACAGACAATGGAACTGTTACAATCACTAAGAACAACAACGACTTCATTGTTCGTTTCATACACCGTATTCATGAATTGAATCCCTCTATCAATATTTTGGACTTAGATGGTTCTACGGTTGATAGCCAAGGTAAGTATATTATTAACAAAGTCGTCGGGGTTGCTAAGTCAAATTTGACTTCTGCAGGCGTTAAACTGAATGAATTGAAAAATAGTGCTTCCAATTCAGATAAACTGAAGGATTTTAAAAGTATTGCCACCAAATCTGAACTTGCTAAAGGTACTGTTATAATAGCAGCCTCTTTATGCGAAAGAGCTGTGAAGAAAAAATATGGATTAAGGTATGGTGGAGACTTATCACCAATACTTGTAGGAAGAGTACTGGGAGATAATTATAGAAAAACAGGCGAGGAAGTGGCAAAAAATCTGCAATCTACTTCCGATAAAGCAGAAATTTCAGATAACAAAAATTAAATTTCCACTATATACTATTGAAATTCTTCGGAAGACACCGAAGAATATTGGTCGAATTGATGGAC
>Ga0209347_1003453_pt1 | contig 18397 bp, 17 predicted proteins | sample AutmiccommuBRH23_FD_187382 | JGI IMG/M metagenome (GOLD analysis project Ga0209347, IMG submission 187382) | Deep subsurface microbial communities from Mt. Terri, Switzerland - Autotrophic microbial communities BRH/23 (SPAdes) (version 2) | ecosystem: Environmental > Aquatic > Deep subsurface >...
AGGTCGCCCAGATAGGCAAAGCCGATCAGCCCGATGGCCCCAAGCACCGCCAGCACCGCCACCGCCTTCAGAATTCGCCCCATACCGATCTGCCCTTTTCTTGTTCGCCCCGAGTCTGTCCGCCGCGCCTCAAGGCAGGCGGCGCAGGGGCACCATCGGTTTTATATATGGCTTTTCCGGGCTGTTCACGCCATTCAGGGCGGAAACTTGCCGGGGGCGCGAAATAGCTGCGGAACCGGCGGGAAAGCGCGGGCGCGCCGCGGAGAAACGGGACAAAACGGGGAAAACACTCGCGGTGAAGGCACGGTTGCGCAAGACGGTGGTGCTGGTGGGCATGATGGGGGCAGGCAAGACGGCGGTGGGCAACGCCCTCGCGCGGGCCCTGTCGCTGCCCTTCCTCGACTCGGACGAAGAGATCGTGCGCGCTGCCAACCGCTCGGTGGCCGAGATTTTCGCCCGCGACGGCGAATCGTTCTTCCGTGAGAAAGAGGCGCAGGTGATCCGCCGGTTGCTGGCGGGCCGGCCCTGCGTGCTCTCCACCGGCGGCGGCGCCTTCCTGTCCGAGGTCAACCGCCAGGCGATTGCGGAAAAGGGCGTCTCGGTCTGGCTGAAGGCCGATCTGGACCTGCTGTGGCAGCGGGTGCGGCACAAGCCGACGCGGCCGCTGTTGCGCACGCCGGACCCGAAGGGCACGCTGGCCGCGCTGCTGGAGGCACGGGCCCCGGTCTATGCGCTGGCCGACCTGACGGTCGAGGCGCGGCCCGAGTTTTCCATCGACGACATGACGACACGGGTGATCGACGCGCTGGCGGCGCATCCGGGGCTGCTGGACAAGGGATGACACTGATGCCGATGCCGACCCAAACCGTCGCCGTTGACCTGGGCGCGCGCAGCTATGAGGTGCGCATCGGCGCCGGCCTGCTGGCCCGCGCCGGGGCCGAGATCGCGCCGCTGCTGCGCCGCCCGCGCGTGGCGGTGCTGACGGATGAGAATGTCGCCGCCCTGCATCTCGATGCGCTGCGCGAAGGGCTCGGGGACATCCAGATGACCGCGCTGGCCCTGCCGGCGGGTGAGGGCACCAAGGGCTGGCCCGAATTCTCGCGCGCCGTCGAATGGCTGCTGGCCGAGAAGGTGGAACGCCGCGACATCGTCATCGCGCTTGGCGGCGGGGTGATCGGCGATCTGGCCGGCTTTGCCGCCGCGGTGCTGCGCCGGGGCGTGCGCTTCGTGCAGATCCCGACCTCGCTGCTGGCGCAGGTGGACAGTTCGGTGGGGGGCAAGACCGGCATCAACTCGCCCCACGGCAAGAACCTGATCGGCGCGTTTCACCAGCCCTCCCTGGTGCTCGCCGATATCGGCCTGCTGGCCACCCTGCCGCCGCGCGACTTCCTTGCCGGTTATGGCGAGGTAGTGAAATATGGGCTGCTGGGGGATGCCGGCTTCTTCGACTGGCTGGAGGCGAACGGGCCGGCGCTGGCCGCGGGCGATGCCGCGCTGCGCCAATATGCCGTGCATCGGTCGGTCGAGATGAAGGCCGCCATCGTCAGCCGGGATGAGACGGAGGAGGGTGAGCGCGCCCTTCTGAACCTTGGCCACACCTTCTGTCACGCGCTTGAATCCGCCACCGGCTATGGCGCGCGGCTGCTGCATGGCGAGGGTGTCGCCGTCGGCTGCGCGCTGGCCTTCGAGGTCAGCCAGCGGCTTGGGCTGTGTTCGCAAGAGGCGCCAAGCCGGGTACGGGCCCACTTGCGCGCCATGGGCATGAAGACTGACCTTGCCGATATCGCGGGCGATCTGCCGGATGCGGACGGGCTGCTGGCGCTGATGGCGCAGGACAAGAAGGTGCAGGACGGCAAGCTGCGCTTCATCCTCGCCCGCGGCATCGGCGAGGCCTTTGTGGCGGACGGGGTCGATCTGGGTGTGGTGCGGGACGTGCTGGCCGAGGGACTGCGCGGGCGCTAACGTTACCTCAGCACTGGCGTCTGGAACAGCTGCACCCCCAGTCCGCCATGCGGCACCGGGGCGGAGGGCGGGGCGAAGGGCAGGCCGGTTGCCTTGGCCAGCGAGGGCTCGCTGGTCACCAGCCCCACGCGCCAGCCGGCAAAGCGGGTCAGCAGCGTCTGGCCAAGCGCGGCGTAGAGGCCATAGAGCAGGTTCTTGTTGCCGATGCGGGTGCCATAGGGAGGGTTGACGATCACGAGGCCGGGCTTGCCTTCAGGCGGCATCAGGTCGCTGATCGCGTGGGCGCTGAACTGCACGAGATCTGTCACGCCCGCCCGTTCGGCATTGGCGCGGCTCATCTTCACGGCGCCCGCATCCCGGTCAGCGCCGTAGAAGCGCAGGGCAGGGCGAGGGGCGGGGGCGGCGCTGCGCATCCGCTCCCACGCCGCCGGTTCGAAACTCGCCAGCTGCTCGAACGCGAAATGCCTGGTCCGCCCCGGCAGCAGCCCCGCTGCAATCTCCGCCGCCTCGATCACGAAGGTGCCCGACCCGCACATCGGATCGACCACCGGCTCATTGCCATCGAACCCGCATTGGCGCAGGAACAGCGCCGCCAGCGTCTCGCGCATCGGCGCCTTGTTCACCGCTTCCTTGTGGCCGCGCTTGTGCAGGGACTCGCCCGAGGTATCGACGCTGATGGTGCAAAGGTCATCGTCGATCCGCACCTTCAGCTTGAATTCAGCCTCGGCGGAAATCACCACCCCCAGTTCCTCGCGCAGCGCGGTCTCGATCCGCTGCGCGGCGGCTCCGGCGTGATAGATGCGCGAGGCCTTGCAGGTCACCTCCACCTTCAGCGGCACATCGGGGCGCAGCACTTCGGCCCAAGGGAATTTGCGCGCCCGCTTGTCGAGCTGCGCCAGATGCATGGCCCGGAACGCCCCGATCCGCGCCAGAACCCGGCTCGCGCCGCGGATCTGCAGGTTGGCGCGCCAGACCTCGGGCCAGCCGCCCATGATCGTCACGCCGCCCGGCACCGCCACGGGGGCCGCGAAACCCGCCTCGCGGACCTCGTCGCACAGCAGCGCCTCCAGCCCCGGCGGGGCGACAAGGAAGATCTCGAAATCGGTGGGGGGCAGGGGTTCTGGAGTCATTTCGCCCGCATAGCCGGAAAGATGGCGCGCAGCGACCGGAATCGTGAAGGGGCGCCGATGGGGCGCCCCGACTGATTATCCCCGACTGCGCCGACGGCCAGAGCGGCCTGCGGCGGCGACCTCGGCCGAAGCCGTGGCAAAATCCTGACCGGCCTTCACCGCCTCCAGCACCCGCGCGAAGCGGATCCATTCGGTGCCGTTCGCATCGTGGTTCATCAGGAAGTTGGCGGCGCGGATCGCCTCCATCTCGACTGACCGCACCGGGTTCATGATCGCCGAGGTCATCCCTGCGCCGATCGCCATCGGCAGGAAGGCGGCGTTGATACCGTGGCGGTTGGGCAGGCCGAAGCTGATGTTGGACGCGCCGCAGGTGGTGTTCACCCCCAGCTCATCGCGCAGCCGGCGCACCAGCGTGAACACCTGCCGCCCGGCATCGCCAAGCGCGCCGACCGGCATCACCAAGGGATCGACCACGATGTCATGCGCCGGAATGCCGAAATCGGCGGCGCGCTGCACGATCTTGCGGGCGACCTCGAAGCGCACCTCGGGGTCCATCGAGATGCCGGTGTCGTCATTGGAGATCGCCACCACCGGCACGTTGTATTTCTTGACCAGCGGCAGCACCAGTTCCAGCCGGTCTTCCTCGCCGGTGACCGAATTCAGCAGCGGCCGACCCTCGGCCGCGGCAAGGCCAGCCTCCAGCGCGCCGGGGACGGAACTGTCGATGCACAGCGGCACATCCACCAGCCCCTGCACCAGCCGGATCATCGCCTCCATCAGCGGCGGTTCCGTCTCATTCGGGTTGGGGTTGGAGTTGTAGACGACGCCCGCATTGACATCGAGCACCATCGCCCCGCAGGCCACCTGCTCGATGGCGTCGCGCTCGACGGTGGAGAAGTCGCCCGCCTCGAGCTCGGCGGCGAGTTTCTTGCGGCCGGTAGGGTTGATGCGCTCGCCGATCACGCAGAAGGGCTCGTCAAAGCCGATGGTGACGGTTTTTGTCTTTGATTCAATGGTGGTACGGGTCATTCTTAAACCTCTTTCTGAACTGCGGGGGCCGCAGCGGCGCCACCATTCTGCATCGCCCAATTGGCATTCGCCTTGATCCCGCCAAGCGGGAAGAAATGCACCGCCTCGATGCCAAAGCCCGGATGCGCGGCCTTGTGCGCGGCGAGGTCGTTCAGGATCTCGGTCGGCTCGAAGGGCAGCAGCAGCTTGGTCACGTCGCGGGCGCGGCGTTGCAGCACGCGCAGGCTGGGACCGACGCCGCAGGCGATGGCGAATTTCAGCAGGGTCTGCAGCTTGGCGGGGCCGGCGATGCCGATATGGATCGGCAGGGCGATGCCCTCGGCCGCCAGCCGGTCGGCCCAGGCGATCACCGGCGCGGCCTCGAAGCAGAACTGGGTGGCGATGGCCATCTTCGCGTCGGTCCGATTGGCAAAAGCCTGCTTCCAGCGCAGCGCCTGCATCACCATCCTGTCGGAGCCATCGGGGTCGATGTCGCGGTTGCCCTCGGGGTGGCCGGCGACGTGGAGGCGGTCGAAGCCGTCGAAGGCGCCGCTTTCCAGGAGTTGCATCGAGCTGTCGAACTCGCCCGCAGGCGTGTTCACGCCGCCGCCCAGAAGCAGCGCCTGCCGCACATCGGCCTCGCCCTTGTAGCGCGTGATCCAACCTTTCAGCGTGGCCGCGTCGGAGATGATCCGGGCCGGGAAATGCGGCATCGGCTCATAGCCCTCAAGGCGCAGGCGGCGGGCGGTGGCGACCATCTCCTCGATGGGCGTGCCCTCGATATGGGCGATATAGACGCGGGTGCCGGCGGGCAGCAGGGCGCGGAAATCGTCGACCCCGGCGGCGGTGCGTGGCATCACCTCGAGCGAGTAGCCGGCAAGGAAGGCCTCAAGCCCCGAGGGGGCGGGCTTGTCGTCGCGGCGGAAGTTCAGCAAAGCCATGCGCAGGGCCCTCCAGCGGCCGGGTTCAGGGGAGGACGGCGGGGCGTCAGGCCCGGCCGTCATTGGCGATCAGCACGCGCAGCCGCGCGTCGTCGTATTCGGCGGTGATCCGTGCCAGTTCGGCCTCGGCCGCGGCCTCGTCGGTTTCGGCCTCCAGCGCATAGGGCTCGGCCTTGCGCCATTCGGCGAGGTAGGCGTCGGAGTCCCGGGCGCCGATCTTCATCGCGCAGCGGTCGATGGCCTGCTCGAAGCGTTCCGGCAGCGCCCGTTTCACCCCGCGCCGGCCCTTGCCGACGATGATCTGGGCCGGGATGTCGCGCCAGTAGAGGATGGTGATATCGGGCATGGGATGATTCCTCGCTGTCTCCCTCATAGGATGCCTAGGACGTCCTTCGGTGCCGGATTTCGACATTCCGCGGGGGGGCAGCGACAGAAGCGGGGGGCCAACCCCCCGCGCCCCCCGGGATATTTCCGCCAGCAAGAAGGGGGAAGGGGCGCGTGGGATTGGCGGCGGCGCACAGGCGGCTCTGCATTGCTGCGCTTGCGCCCGGGCTTGGCTCGCCTTACCTTGGGGATAACTTGAAATCGGAGGGCGTGACGATGGCGCCCAAGCGTCCCACGGGTGCGGGGGCGCTCCCGGCTCCTGCGGTCGAGCCCCACGCTACCCATATTCCCGAACCGGGGCAGCTTTATGCCGCGCTGGACCTCGGGACCAACAGTTGTCGCATGCTGATTGCCCGCCCCAAGGGTGCGCAATTCCATGTCGTGGACAGCTTTTCCAAGACGGTCCAGCTGGGCCAGGGGCTCGAGGCCTCGGGCAAGCTGTCGCGCGCCTCGATGGCGCGCACGGTGCAGGCGCTGCAGATCTGCCGCCGCAAGATCGAACAGCATAACGTGCGCCACATGCGGCTGGTGGCGACCGAGGCCTGCCGGCGGGCGCGCAATGCCCGGGATTTCATCCGCTATGTGCGGCGCGAGACCGGGCTGCCGCTGGAGATCATCGAGCCCGAGGAAGAGGCGCGGCTGGCGGTGATTTCCTGCGCGCCGCTGGTCAGCAAGAAGACCGAGCAATTGCTGGTAGTGGATATCGGCGGCGGGTCCACGGAACTGGTGTGGATCGATATTTCCGGCGTGCCTGGACCGGACCGGCCGCGGGCGATCATGCGGCTGTCGGGCGGGTTCCGCAGCGACCCCGCGGCGCTGGAGCCTGCCGCGAAGGTGGTGGACTGGATCTCGGTGCCGCTGGGGGTGGCGACGCTGAAGGACCAGTTCCAGGATGTGGAGGACGATGCGGCGCGATTTGCGCTGATGAGCTGGTATTTCGAGGAAAAGCTGGCCGATTTCTCGCCCTACAACTCCGCTCAGGCGCGGGAGGGGTTCCAGATCATCGGCACCTCGGGCACCGTGACGACGGTGGCGGCGAGCCATCTGGGGCTGCGCCGCTATGACCGGACCAAGGTGGACGGGCTGCGCATGTCCTCGGACCAGATCGACCGGGTGATCCGGGACTATCTGGCGCTTGGCCCCGAGGGGCGGCGGAGTGATCCGCGGATCGGGCGTGACCGGCACACGCTGATCATGTCGGGGGCGGCGATCTTGCAGGCGCTAATGCGGATCTGGCCGACGGACAAGCTGTCGGTTGCTGACCGGGGGCTGCGCGAGGGGCTGCTTTATGCGCAGATGTCGGCGGACGGGGTGCTGGAGGAAGGGCCTTACTGAGGTTGCAGGCGGGCCTTCAGGCGCGTATCTGGGCCGATGATATGCCGCAAGCAGGGGTTTGCGGGCGGCGAGAGGATTGCGGATATGGTCAAGACACCGGGAAAATCGGGCGGGGCGAGTGGCGCGGGCGGCAGCGCCTCGGGCCGCGGTCAGCGCGAACTGCGGGTGCGGGTCAAGTCCGCCAAGGGGCGCAAGCTGTCCTCGACGCTGTGGCTGGAACGACAACTGAACGATCCTTACGTGGTGCGCGCCCGCAAGGAAGGCTACCGGGGGAGGGCGGCCTACAAGATCCTGGAACTGGACGATAAATTCCGGTTTCTGGTGCCGGGAGCGCGGGTGGTCGACCTTGGCTGCGCGCCGGGGGGCTGGTGCCAGGTGGCGGTGAGCCGGGTGAATGCGCTTGGCGACAAGTCCAGCAAGAAGATCGGCACCGTGCTGGGGGTGGACCTGCAGGAGATGGAGGCGATTGCCGGGGCGGAGATCCATCAGCTAGATTTCCTCGACGATGACGCCGATGCGCTGGTCAAGGGCTGGTTGGGCGGTTCGGCGGATGTGGTGATGTCGGACATGGCGGCGGCGAGTTCGGGGCATAAGGGCACCGATCACCTGCGCATCATCGCGCTCTGCGAGGCGGCGGCGCAGTTTGCCTTTGACGTGCTGGAAGAGGGCGGCACCTTTGTGGCGAAGGTGCTGGCTGGCGGCGCGGAGCAGGAATTGCAGGCGTTGCTGAAGAAGAATTTCCGCAAGGTTGCGAATGTGAAGCCCCCCGCGAGCCGGGCGGACAGTTCCGAGAAGTTCGTTGTGGCGCAGGGGTTTAAGGGGCGCGGCGCGGCTGCGGGTGAAGGCGATGCCGACCCCGAAGAGTGACCGGCTGCTGCTGGCCTGCGCGGATGCGGGGTTGGAGGTCGACCTGGCGCGCGGGGTGTTGACGGATCTTTGGTTTTCTCATGCGGGGCGGGTGATCCGGCCGTTGCACCGGGCGCATTGGGTCGGGCAGGCGGTGCCTGCGGGCCTTGCGCCGGTGGAGGCGGGGCTGGAGGGGGATTTTCTGTCGGCGCCGTTCGGGCGCGATGATCTGGAGCCGGACGGGCCGATCCATGGGCCGAGCGCAAATACCGCTTGGCGGGTGGTTTCGGTGAGCGAGGCGCCGAGCGGGGCGGAGGCGGTGCTGGAGCTGGTGGCGCCGGTGCGGGGCGCGCGGATTTTCAAGCATTTGCAAATGGTTGGCGGTGTGCCGTTCTTGCGGCAGGTCCACCGCATCGAGGGTGGGACCGGCAGTCTGACGCTGGCGCATCATCCGATGATCCGGTTTGCGGGGCGGGGATGGCTGTCGTTTTCGGCCAAGCGGGCGGTCTTGACCGGGCTGCATGTGGAGCCGGGGCGGCATCGGCTGCTGCCGGGAGGGCGGTCCGAGGACCTCGGCGCGCTGCCGGGGGTGGCGGGGCCGGTGTCGCTGCGGGCGTATCCGCAGGGGGATTGGGCGGTATGTGGAAACCATGCAGAACCCATACATACGTCATATGTAAAGAAGAATGGTCGGGAATTGGGGCCGACGGAGGCGCCGGGGCATGAGGATTTTGTGACTCTGGTGGAGGCGGCGGGCCCCGGGCTTGGCTGGACGGCGGCGCTGCGCGAGGCGGAGGATGACCTTGTGCTGGTGCTGAAGGATCCGGCCGAACTGCCGGTGACGATGCTGTGGCTGTCGAATGGCGGGCGGGATGCGGCGCCCTGGGGCGGGCGGCATGTCGGCGTGCTGGGGATCGAGGATGGCATCACTGCCGGGGATGAGGGGAACCGCGCGGCGGCGGGCGTGAACCGGGTCGCGGCGGAGGGGGTGGCGAGTTGTCTGAGCCTCGCGCAGGGGCGGGTGCATGTGGTGCGGCATCTGCTGGGGGCGGTGCCGCGGCCGGCGGGGTGGACGGCTGTGGACGCAGTGCGGGTGGCGGGGGAGAGGTTGGTGGTGACGGGTGGGGGCGGGGAGATTGCGCTGGGGTATGCGGGGCCGTTTTGAGGGGAGTCGGTCATGGCAGGTCCGAGGGCGGGCATAGCAGGCTATCGCCTCTGGCCGAAGCTCTGCAAGGCAACCGTGACGAGGCACCGTCAGAGGGCGGTGCCCGTCCGCGGGTGGGCGCTGCAACGCTGGTTCTAGGCAGTTTATGGTGCGGCATCTCCCACAGGATTTCTAGGCGGAACGGTTGAGAAGCGCCCGCCCGGGGGGCGGACGGGCGCTGCCCGGCGGCGCCAAGGCGCCTTGATTCCGGGCAAGGAAGGGGAAGTCACATCGGACGGCAAGCGATCGTTCACCACCCCCACACGCCCCTGTTGCAAGATACCCGCATTGCCCTATCCTTGGCCGCCAGAGGACCGACAACGCGGGGAGGCGTTCCGGTGGCAAGGCTCAACCCAGATCCACGGCGCGACCATGCCCAGATCGTGCGCGAAGTGGCGCTGTCTTCGGCTGCGGCGGGGCGGTCGGCCTTTGCGGCCTCGTGGCGGCGGTCCTTGCTGCATCATCATATCGACCCGGCCACCGGGACCGAGCCCGCGCGGCTGACCCAAGCGGAATTGCGCGCGCGGACAGAGGCTTCGGGGCTGCTGGTCTCCATCGCCTCGCCGATCCTCGACCGGCTGGCGCGGGCGGCGGGGGAGGCGGGCTGCGCGGTGATGCTGTCGGATCCCGAGGGGCTGATCCTCGATGAGCGCATCCGGGAGGCGGACAAGGCGCATTTCCACGGCTCGGGCCTTGCCCCCGGCAGCGACTGGAGCGAATCGGTCGAAGGCACCAACGGCATCGGCACCTGCCTGGCCGAGCGGCGCCCGGTGCTGGTGCTGCGCGACCAGCATTTCCGCGCCCGTAACACCGCGCTGACCTGCATGGGCGCGCCGGTCTTTGGCGCGGGGGCAGAGCTGGCGGGAGTGATCGACGTTTCTTCGGTCCGCGAGGATCTGGCCGAGGGCTATGCGCGGCTGATCGCGCTGACGGTGCAGGACGCGGCGCAGCGGATCGAGGCGGAGCTGTTCCGCGCGGCCTTTGCGGGGCTGAGGATTCTGGCGCCCGACGTGGCCGAGGATGCAGGCGGGCCGTCGCTGCTGGCCATCGACCGGGATGACCTGATCGTGGGGGCGACCCGCGCGGCAAGGCGCAGCCTTGGCTTCGATCCGGCGCTGCTGGGGCGGCTTCCGGCGCGCGATCTGCTGCGCGAGGGGGCCTCGGGGCTGGATGAGGCGATGCGGGCCGAACTGCACCGGGCGCTGGCGCGCAGCGGGGGCAATGTGTCGGCCGCGGCGCGCGAGCTGGGGATCGGGCGGGCGACGTTCTACCGGAAGATGAAGGCGCTCGGGCTCGGCGACTGACCCGCGCCATCATTCTGCGCCTGCACCTGTCTCACTGCTGAGACACAAGGCCTATGCGCCCCATGCAGACCGGCTATGCAGCCTGGCGTCAGGCGCGCATGCTTCTCCCATCGCCCCTGAGGAGGGGCTTCACTTGGGAGGAACTACCATGGCAAACGATATGCCCGGCGCATTCAAGGGCGTCCAGGTCTCGCCGTTCAAGGCGCGCTATGACAACTTCATCGGCGGCAAATGGGTTGCCCCGGTCAGCGGCAAGTATTTCGACAACGTCACCCCGATCACCGGCGAGAAGATCTGTGAAGTGGCGATGTCAGGCGCGGCCGATGTCGAGCTGGCGCTGGACGCCGCCCATGCCGCGCGCGAGGCCTGGGGCGCGACCTCGGCGGCCCACCGGTCGAACCTGCTGCTGAAGATCGCCGATGTGCTGGAGGCCAACCTCGACCTGCTGGCCGCCGCCGAGACCTGGGACAATGGCAAGCCGATCCGCGAGACGACTTTTGCCGATATCCCGCTGACGGTGGACCATTTCCGCTATTTCGCCGGCGTCCTGCGCAGCCAGGAAGGCTCGATGAGCGAGATCGACAATGACACCATCGCCTATCACTACCACGAGCCGCTGGGGGTGGTCGGCCAGATCATCCCGTGGAACTTCTCGATCCTGATGGCGGCGTGGAAGCTGGCGCCGGCGCTGGCGGCGGGCAACTGCGTGATCCTGAAGCCGGCGGAACAGACCCCGGTGGCGATTCTGGTGCTGGTGGACCTGATCGCGCATCTGCTGCCCGATGGCGTGCTGAACGTCGTCAACGGCATGGGCCCGGATGTGGGTGCGCCGCTGGCACGCTCCAAGCGCATCGCCAAGATCGCCTTCACCGGATCGACCGAGACCGGCCGCAAGATCATGCAATATGCGACCGAGAACCTGATCCCGGTGACGCTGGAGCTGGGGGGCAAGTCGCCCAACATCTTCTTCAGTGATGTGATGGCCAAGGACGATGCCTTCCTCGACAAGGCCGTCGAAGGGTTCGTGCTGTTCGCCTTCAACCAGGGCGAGGTCTGCACCTGCCCGAGCCGGGCGCTGATCCAGGAAGACATCTATGAAGAGTTCATCGCCCGCTGCATCGCACGGGTGAAGGCGATCAAGCATGGCGACCCGCGCCTGATGGAGACGATGGTCGGCGCGCAGGCGAGCCAGGAGCAGCAGGACAAGATCCTGAGCTACTTCACCATCGGCCGCGAAGAGGGCGCCGAGGTGCTGGTCGGCGGTCAGGCGGCGGCGTTTGGCGGCGATCTGGCGAACGGCTTCTACATCCAGCCGACGATCCTGAAGGGCCACAACAAGATGCGGGTCTTCCAGGAAGAGATCTTCGGCCCGGTGGTTTCCGTCACCACCTTCAAGGACGAGGAAGAGGCGCTGCACCTCGCCAATGACACGATGTACGGCCTTGGCGCAGGCGTGTGGAGCCGCGACATCAACACCTGCTACCGCTTTGGCCGGCATATCCAGGCGGGCCGCGTCTGGGTGAACAACTACCACGCCTATCCGGCCCATGCGGCCTTTGGCGGGTACAAGCAATCGGGCATCGGGCGCGAGACGCACAAGATGATGCTCGACCACTATCAGCAGACCAAGAACATGCTGGTCAGCTACAGCCCGAACAAGCTCGGGTTCTTCTGATCGGCGGCGGGCGGGGGCATCCCCCGCCCGCATGGCATCCGGCCAAGGCGCGCGAACGCAGACCCTTTGATGGAGACAACCATGACGAAGATGATGAAGGCTGCTGTGGTGCGCGAGTTCGGGGCACCGCTGGTGATCGAGGACGCGCCGATCCCCGAGCCCGGCGAGGGTGAGATCCAGGTCAAGATCGAGGCTTGCGGCGTCTGCCACACCGATCTGCACGCCGCCCATGGCGACTGGCCGGTGAAACCGAACCCGCCCTTCATCCCGGGGCATGAGGGCGTGGGCTATGTCTCGGCCGTGGGCCGCGGCGTGACCTCGGTGAAAGAGGGTGACCGGGTGGGGGTGCCGTGGCTCTATACCGCCTGCGGCTTTTGCGAGCATTGCCTTGGCGGCTGGGAGACGCTGTGCGAGAAGCAGGCCAATACCGGCTATTCGGTGAATGGCGGCTTTGCCGATTATGCCATCGCCGATCCGGCCTTTGTCGGGCATCTGCCGGACAACCTTGGCTTTGTCGAACTGGCGCCGGTGCTGTGCGCCGGGGTGACGGTCTACAAGGGCCTGAAGATGACCGAGACCAAGCCCGGCGACTGGGTGGCGATTTCGGGCATCGGCGGGCTTGGCCATATGGCGGTGCAATATGCCCGCGCGATGGGGCTGCATGTGGCGGCGGTGGATATCGACCCAGCCAAGCTGCGGCTGGCCGAGGAACTGGGCGCCGAGATCACCATCAACGCGATGAACACCGATCCGGGCACCTTCCTGCGCAAGGAGATCGGCGGCGCGCAGGGGGTGCTGGTGACGGCGGTGTCGCGCTCGGCCTTTGCGCAGGCGCTGAAGATGGCGCGGCGCGGCGGCACCATCGTGCTCAACGGCCTGCCGCCGGGGGATTTTCCGCTGCCGATCTTCGACATGGTGCTGGAGGGCATCACCGTGCGCGGATCCATCGTCGGCACCCGGCTGGACCTGAAGGAGAGTCTTGAATTCGCCGGGCGCGGGCTGGTGCGGGCGCATACCGCCACCGCGCGGATCGAAGAGATCAACGATGTCTTCGCGCGGATGCTGGCCGGCAAGATCGACGGGCGCATCGTGCTGGACATGTCGGCCTGACGGGCGGCGCCCGCCGGCCTTCGGGCGCGGCGGGCCCTGGTGCCGGGCGCACATTAAGGAAATGTTTGTAAAGGCTTGGCAGCTTGCTAGGGTGCAGGCGGCGCGCTTTTGCGTCGTGCCGGGGACGGCAATCCCCGTTGGAGTGAGTGATCATGACATCCGTTTCGCGCCTCGTGGTTTGGGGCGCCCTTGCGACCCTGGTTTCCGGTCCGGCCCTTGCGCAGGACCTGACCTTCGAGCTGATCAATGTCAGCGGCTATGACCTGGTCGAGTTCTATACCTCGCCCGTCGATGTGGGGAACTGGGAGGAGGACGTGTTCGGCAGCGGGGTTCTGCCCTCGGGCAATTCGGTCGACGTGACGATCGCCGATGGCCGCAGCCAATGCGCCTATGACCTGCGCTTCGTGTTCGACGATGGCGATATCCTCGAGGACAGCGCCGATCTGTGCGAGACCGGAAGCTACACCATCGAGTGAGGCCCGCGTTCGGGAGACGTCGGCTTTCGGAAGACGTCGGCTTTCGCGCAGCGCGTGCAGGCCGATCCGCGCGGTGCCAGAGCCCTGTTCTGGATGACGGGCCGGGCGGCGTTGCTGCCCGGCCCGTCATGTCCGTGTTCAGGGCAGACCGGCGGCGCGGCGCGCGAGGGCGACGACATCGCGGCTGAAGCGGGGATCGTCCGGGTCCAGATCTGCAAGCCGGAACCACCCAGCGTCGGTGGCATCATCGGCGGCCACCGGCTCGCCCGAGAGCCAGGGGCAGACGAGCGCCACGAGGATGTAGTGGTGGCGCAGGGCCCCGGCTGCGTCCCGGTCCAGCACATCGAGCGCGTCCATGACGGCACCGGGGCTGGCGCTGACGCCGGTCTCTTCGGCCAGTTCGCGCAGCGCGGCCTCTGCCAGCGTCTCGCCCGGTTCGATCTTGCCCCCCGGAAAGCCCCAGAGCCCGGCATCGGGCGGGTTGCTGCGCCGCACCAACAGCACATCCGACCCTCGCAGCACCACCGCGATCACGGCCGCAACGGGGCGGACGGGTGCCGTGCTCATCGGGCGGGTTCTGTCATGATGCGTCCTTGCCCCTTGGCGACCTTGGCCGGATCTTCCCGTGTTTCGGGGCCGCTCGCAAGGCGGACGGGGACGCCGGACGGCCAGATTTCGCAGGTGCGTGAAGCGGTTGTTAGGAAAGCCCGGCTAAGCACGAGGCAGCGCGCGGCGAGATCTACCCGCATCCCGCCCGATGACCCTGCCCGGAGAGGCCGATGACCCTGAGCCGCCAGATCCTGTTGATGCCGCTGCTGCCCGTTGCCGTCGTGCTGGCCCTGATGATCGGCGGCATGTTCTATATCGGCCAGCACAGCCTGACGCTGACCTATCGGCAGACGCGCGCCGATGCCCAGGAGGCCTTGCGAAGCGCGCTGGATGCCAAGCTGACCGAGGCGGCCTCGCTGGCGGTGTTCATCTCGAACATGCCGTCGATCCGCAAGGCGGTGGCGGTGCGTGACGACATGGATCTGCAGGAGCGCTTCAAGGAAAGCTTCAAGGAGCTGCGCGAGCAGGCGGGGGTCGAGCAGCTGCAATTCCACATCCCCCCGGCGACCTCGCTGATTCGCCTGCACCAGCTGGACAAGCGCGGCGATGACCTGTCGGCCTTTCGCCACATCGTGGTCGAGGCGAACCGCAGCTCTCGCGTGCTGACCGGGATCGAGCGCGGGGCCTTCGGCGCCGGGCTGCGCGGCATCGCGCCCGTCACCCATGAGGGCGTGCATGTCGGCACGGTCGAGATCGGCTTCGAGATGGACGATGCGTTCCTGAAGAACCTGTCGGCGATGACCGCGAACAATTACGAATTCTATCTGGTCCCGAATGCGGCCGCGGCTGCCGCTGCCAGCGTCGATCTGACCGGCGTCAAACGGGTTGCGAGCAGCCATGCCGGCCCGGAGTTTCTGGGCCCAAAGGAGGTGATCGCGGCGCTGGCCGGGGAAGACATCGCCTTCATGCTCGACCTCGATGGGGTGACGCAGGTCGGCAGCGCCTATACGATGAAGGATTTTTCGGGCGATGTGGTCGGGGTGGTGGTGACGGTGTCGCCCAGCATGCTGGCGACAGAGCTGGCGCGGCTTGAACTGACGGTGACGGGGCTGGCGCTGCTCGGCTCGCTGGTCCTGTCGGGAGGGATCGGCTGGCTGTTCTCGAACCGGCTGATCGGGACCATGTCGCGCCTGAGCGCGACCACGAAGCAGATCGCCGAAGGCAGCCTCGATGTTGACATCGAAGGTGCCGCGCGGCGCGACGAGATCGGCGACATGGCGCGAGCGCTGCAGGTTTTCCGCGAGAACCTGGCGGAAACGGCACGGATGAGTGCGGCGCTGCGGGCGGAGGAGGAGGTCGTTCGCAAGGCCGAAGCGGCCCGCGCCGAGCAGGAGCGCGCTGCCCTTGCTGCGCAGGCCAGGGTGGAAGCCGCGGCCGCCGAACAGCGACAGCGCCTCGAGACCGAAGAGCGAGACGCCGCGCGGCTGCGGGCCGAGCAGGCCCGCGCACAGCTCGAGGAGCAGGAGCAGGTGGTGTCGGCTCTCGCATCGGGGCTCGAGGCGCTGGCGCGCGGCGATCTGGGATGCTCGCTCGACCGGGCGTTGCCCGGCGAATACGACCGGCTGCGCGCGCATTTCAACTCTGCGGTGGACCAGCTGGCGCAGGCGCTGCAGCAGATCGGCGCCAGTGCCGGCCGGATCGACACCGAGGCCGGGAAGCTTGCCCAGATCGGCACCACATTGGCGCAAAGCACCGAACGCAACGCGGCGGCACTGGAGGAAACCGCCGCGGCGCTGACGGAGCTGACCGCCTCGGTCTCCTCCGCGGCCGAAGGCGCGGTCGCGGCGCGCGACATGGCGGCGGTGGCCCGCGGCAAGGCCGAAAGTGGGGCGCAGGTGGTGCGCGACGCGGTCGGCGCGATGGCGCAGATCGAGGGCTCGTCGCAGGCGATCTCGCGCATCACCGGGGTGATCGACGACATCGCCTTCCAGACCAATCTGCTGGCGCTCAATGCCGGGGTCGAGGCGGCGCGGGCAGGCGAGGCCGGGCGCGGCTTTGCGGTGGTCGCCTCGGAAGTGCGGGCGCTGGCGCAGCGCTCGTCAGAGGCAGCGCGCGAGATTTCCGGGCTGATTTCCACCTCCACGACGCAGGTGCAAAGCGGGGTGAAGCTGGTGGGGCAGACCGGGGACGCACTGGCGCAGATCGTCGCTTCGGTGCGCGACATCTATGACCGGATGGGCGAGATCGCTGCCTCGGCCGGTGAGCAGGCCAGCGGCATTGCCGAGATCAACGGCGTGGTCAGCCAGCTGGACCAGACCACGCAGCATACTGCGGAAATGTCGGACCAGTCGGCCGCCGCCGGCCGGGCGCTGGCGGCGGAGGGGGGTGACCTGATCCAGACGGTGCACCGCTTCCGCCTGGAACCGGCGGGGGGTTCGGCTCGCCGCGACCCCGCTGGCGGTGCAGGGAGATGGGCCGCAGCCTAGCCGGATCTGACCACCGCAGGGCCCCTCCCCGCGGCAGGGTGCCCTTCGAGGCGAGCCGTGCGATGAGAGCGGGGGCGGATGAAGGTGCCGGGCGATGCAACCTCACCGGTGCGGCCCTTCCCAATGCGCGCTGCCGGTACGGTCTTGCCGGGCGGGTCCGCGCGAGATGACCCCAGCGTGCGACGCGGGGGGGGCGTGGACCTGCCTCATGCGCCGCCGCCACGGGAGTGCGGTCTTGCCCGCAGGGGGTTTTGCCCGATGCGACCCGGCACGCGACGGGGTGGGTGCGGTCCCGCCCATGCGGCGCTGCCAGCGCGGTCTTGCCGGGCGGATCCCGATGTGAACTCGGGGACACGACACGGTGGGCGCGTTGCGGTAAATGGCGGGCGGTCGAGTGCGGCGCGACGGATAGGACGCTGCCGGTGCGCAAAGGGCCGTGCGACGGTAAGCGATGGGGTGGACGCTCCCCTCCGTAGCGGTGCTTCAACACCCGCCACCATGGCACATCGATGCCGCCGGGGGGCGTCCACCCCATCGCTTACGTGCGACTTGGCCCGGCGCAACCCGGCCCGGCGCGGCTCCGCCCAGTGCGGCCCGGCCCAGTGGAAACCCGCGGGCGCGACACGGTCATGCGCCCCGGCCAGCGTGCGCGGGCACTACACCCCGGCCTGGTTTGGCCCTGCCGCGTGCGAGCGGCGGTCCGATCTGGCGTGATGAGGCGGCCAGTGCGGCCCGGCCCTGTGGGAGTTGGCGGCGAAACACGTCATGCAACCCGGCGAGTGTGCGCTGGCAATGCGCCCGGCCTGATCAGGATTTGCCGCGCGCGAACTTAGGGGCGCCGCGGCTTGGTAGGCCCTGCCGCGGGCGAATTCAGGTGCGATCCGGTCTGATGAGCCGGCCAGTGCGGCTCGGCCCAATGTGGCGCTCACGGGTGCCATCGGTCATCGCGGGTCTTTCCCGGGGCAAGAGGAGGCGGTCGGCCTGAACGCCTCCGCCTTTGCGGGGCGGGCTTGGGGATCGTGGCGGATCTTCAGGCCAAGACGCTCCCCGCAGTCCTGGCCGGCGGTGGTCTAGCGGGCGCTTTCGGTCGCCTTTGCCGATTTTGCTGCGGTTTTCATCACCTTGCCCTTCATGGCGATCCAGTCCATCAGCGCCAGCAGCACCCCCGAGATCACGAAGACCAGGTGGATGATCACCATCCAGCGGATCTTGTCCTCGCTGTAGGTGCCCACATCCATGAACACCTTCAGCAGATGGATCCCCGAGATCGCCACGATCGAGGCGACGAGCTTCAGCTTCAGCGTCGAGAAATCCACCTCGCCCTGCCAGTCGGGGCGGTCCTCATGCCCGGAAAGGTCCATCCGGCTGACGAAATTCTCGTAGCCCGAGAAGATCACGATCAGCAGCAGGTTGGCGGCCAGGCTGAGGTCGATGAGCGCCAGCGCGCCCAAGACGGCATCATCGACCGTCATCGCGGGGATCGACAGCGCGAAATGCACCAGTTCCATCAGGAAGGCATAAAGCAGGATCAGCAGCGCGCCGACCAGCCCCAGATACATCGGCGCCATCAGCCAGCGGCTGGCAAACAGCCCGCGTTCGATCCATCGTTCCATTCGGCCAGCATCCTGAAATTGTTGCAGCGCAGCATTAGGGCAGGATCGGCTGGCGGTCAAAGCAGATTTCCGGCGCGGCGGGATGCGGGCTCGGGATGCGGGCTCGGGGCGCGGCATCGGGGAGGCGGGAGCAGGGCTCGCGCGCTAGGGGGGCAGGTCCGCCCCGCGGCAACGCGCGGGCGCGCCCCCGCGCTGCGGGTCAGATGAGGGGCAGGCTCGCGCCGAGGCACGGCACCTGCCCCGCGCGCGAGGTTTTTGCCCTGACGATGCCTTCTGTAATGGGGCCAGTGCTGTCAATGGGAAACTTCCAAACGAAAGCAGCCTCGAAGCTGAGCGCTTCGAGGGCATGGCTCGACGGAATGTACAAGGCTTGG
>Ga0209347_1003456_pt1 | contig 18383 bp, 19 predicted proteins | sample AutmiccommuBRH23_FD_187382 | JGI IMG/M metagenome (GOLD analysis project Ga0209347, IMG submission 187382) | Deep subsurface microbial communities from Mt. Terri, Switzerland - Autotrophic microbial communities BRH/23 (SPAdes) (version 2) | ecosystem: Environmental > Aquatic > Deep subsurface >...
AAGGTGGACATTTCCCTTAAAAAAACCGTGACACTGCCGAAAAGCGAGTGGATAATCGTGCCAGGCACCCATGAGGCCATTGTATCCGAGGAAATGTTCCAAAAGGTGCAGTCTAAATCCAAAACAAAAAGTATAACTGGCTGGACAAATCAGCCTAAGCATATTTTTTACGGGAAACTGAAATGCGCTCACTGCAATCATTGCCTGCAAAGAAACCTGCTTCGCAAGGAATATTTCTATCGTTGTGAAGCAGGAATGGCTGCTCAGAACGAGCAATGCCAATCGGTAAAGCTCTCCGAGCAGATACTTACGCAAACGCTGCTGTCGGCCATAGACGCACAAATTCGGCTTATCCAGTGCAGCCTTTCCAAAGAAGGCCGTTTAGAAAAAGCCGGCGATGCCATCACCAAGCTGCAAAAGCAGGTCAAGGAACAGCGTGCCATGCTGGACAAATGGAAGCTGGCTAAGATACTGGCTTATGAGGAATTCTGCGACGGGAAAATCTCGAAGGAGAAATACCTGAAACGAAAAGAGGAATATTCGGAAAGCATATCGTCAGCGGAGGCTTTAATCCTCCAATGGGAGAAGACGGTTAATCAGGAAAACCTTCAAATCCAAGAAGCTACTGAACTGCAAAGCTGTCAAAGGTTTGCGTCTGCAACAGAGCTGACCAGGGAAATGCTGGATGAATTTATTCAAGTCATTCGCGTCTACAACAATGGGGCGATAGAGATTGTTTGGAATTTTAAAGATTATATCAATACCTGTATCCCGCAATGAAAGCGGGATACAGGATAAAGGAGAAGCTGATCAGATGAAAAATCGGATAAAAAAACAGGACAATCGAGCTTGGATATATTGCAGGGTGGCCTGCCCGGACGATATAGCTTTGAAGTTTCAGCAGGAGCAGATGGTAGAATATGCGAGGAAACAAGGTTGGGAGATTGTTGGTATTACTGCCGAACAAGGAAGTGGCTTGGATTTTAACCGTAAGGGCTTAAAAGAAGTTATGGAAGCGGTTGAAGCTGAGCGGGTAGACATAGTGCTGGCAAAAAGTGTTTGCCGGATTGGACGCGACATGCGCTGGATCATGGCGTGTGTGGATGAGAGGGGAGAATATGGTGTTAAGTTGATGACTTTTGATAACGGCGAGCTGAATTTTAAACCGCTAAGAGCTGTTATATACTGCCGCGTAGGTCCAGAAGAGCAATTGAGATTATAATAACAAATATCCTTTTATTGGCAAAGTGTTTTGTGGTCACTGTGAGAACATTTTTAAAAGAAGGTATTGGAATAGCAAGAATACTTTAAGGAAAGTTGTATGGCAATGTAAAACCTACATATCGGATGGTAAGGATGTTTGTGGACTCAAGGCCGTCGATGAGAATGTTTTGATGGATGGCTTTATGAAAACAGGCAGAGCTTTATCAAGACGATGACCGCGAATATTGAAATGATCATTTTGCAAAGGTCAAACATAAGAGAGACCGAAGCCTTGGATCAACGGATTGAAGAGTTAAAGAATGAGTTAAAGAGGCTTATCCGGTTTCAGGTGAATAATAACATTGATCCTGAGGTCTATAATGAGGAATACAAAAGTCTATCTGAAGAACTGGGTGAAGTACGAAAGAAAAGGTTGGAGCAGGATAAGGTAATCGAATCAAAGGATGTGATGAAACAAAGGTTTGACGAAATCCTAGAGACGATAAACAGCAGGGATTCACTGCTTGCAGAATTTAATGAAGAAATATTTAATGCGTTGGTTAGAAATAGAAATTCTCACACAAGCGCATTTTGTTTTTGAATTGAAGAGCGGGTTGAGGGGAGAAGAAATAGGGGAGTAAAAATCACAAAACTTATTTTCAACTTCAAATTCAATTCTTTATAGTTCTTCGCCAATTAATATATCCCTTCTGAGCCCGATAATGAAGGTTATGAAAAGTAGTAGTTCTTCCTGAGGAACTACTACGAACTGTGTGGATAATAGTTGAGAATTACTGGCGTGGAGCCCATAACATTATGGAAACACCGACCAGACAAATGACAGCTCCTATCCAATCGTATGTATCAGGAATTTTTTTATCAATTCCCCATCCCCATAAAACTGCTAAAATTATAAAAACTCCTCCATAGGCTGCATAAGTCCTACCAAAGCTCGGGAACTTTTGCAAGGTTGGTATGATACCGTAAAGAACTAGGATTAATCCCCCTAAAATTCCATACCAAAGGGGTCGCGCTTCCCTAAGCCAAAGCCAAACTAAATAACCGCCTCCTATTTCGGCTAAACCTGCGAGGATAAATAGAAAAATTGCAGCAACCAAATAAATTTTCTCTCCTTTTATCAAACTCTAAATACAATGATAATTCGGCTCCACTTCACTAAAACCTTCCTGTGCTTATACGGACTGGGTCTTATCCGTTCGAACTTCCTTTAATCTGACTCTCTATACTATCTAAAATAGAACGAAATTGGTTGATTTGTTCAATCATAGAATTAATAGTTTCATCCTTAGTTGAACTAGGTATTACACTACCCGGTAATGTCTGAACGATTGGTAGAGTACCTTGTCCCAGCGTAGTAGGTTGCGGAGCATTTTCCCCGAAAATCTCGACCAACGCTTGCCCTAAATTCTCGGCCATAACCAATCGATCTTGATAAGCTAAAATAACTCTTTTTATTTCTGGAATACTGCCATTTTTATCTGATTGCATGTAGATAGGCTCGACATAAAGGAAATTACCGCCTAATGGAAAAGCCAAAAGATTTCCTCTAATGATGCTTGAGCCTTTTTGATCCCATAATGAAAGTTGTTTGGATATCTCCGGGTCTTGATCAATCCGGGACTCTATCTGCAATGGCCCATCAATTTCTTTATTTTTCGGCAACTTATAGAGCATCAATTGTCCGTACTTATCTGCATCCATCCGTGCAGCTAACCAAGAGACCATATTGTTGCGAGTATTCGTCGTGCTAGAGGCAGGTGTAAATGGAAGCATGAGCACAAATTCAGGCTTAACTTCTCCGGGAATCTTCATGATAGTGTAATAAGGGTCGACATTTTGAGGTTTATCTAAATAGAGTTCTTTGGCGATATCCCAGGCATCTTCCTTATTATAGAAAACAGAGGGGTTCGTCATATGAAAGGTTTTAAGCATATTACTTTGAACGGTAAAAAGTGTTTCAGGGTAACGGAGGTGGCTCTTTAAGCTAGCTGACATGCTGGCGATGTCCTTAAAGACCCCCGGGAAAATTTTGATGTAAGTCGCTAAAATCGGATCATTGGTATCAACAGCATAGAAATCTACCGTTCCATCGTAAGCATCCACGACTACCTTTACAGAATTACGAATATAGTTAAAGTTTTGATCACTATATTTACTGGCATAAGGTAATTGTGCTGAGGTAGTGTAAGCATCCATAATCCACTTTAACTGTCCATTGTCAATGACTAAATAGGGATCAGCATCATATGTCAGAAAAGGTGCTAACTTTTGAACTCTTTCTTTGATATTACGGTTTATTAATAGCCGACTTTGTGAATTAACTTCATTTGCAAAGTATAATCTGATGGTTCCATGGTGTAATGAAATCATTAGTTTATTAAGTGGAGTGAGTATAATTCCTGTACTTCCCTGATAATTATTTTCAGAATTGGTATTGCCGAGCGGATAATCAAATTCCTTCACGGATGTATTTACGACGACCCAGTCATTTGTTAATTCTCCGTAATAAATTCGAGGCTCCTTAATTCTTAGCTCATCAAAATCTGTAACTGGTGGTACATCTTTAATCGCAAACGAAGGTAACCCTTCCGAGGTAACCGCATTGGCGAAAGAGGCAGATACGCCAAATCCGTGAGTATATTTAAAGCGGGTATTGACAAAGGTTTTGGCTTTAGGATCTAAATCATTAGAAGATAATTCGCGTGCGGAAAGCATGACTTGGCGATAGTCCTTATTGATTGTATAACGGTCAATATCAATATCATTGAATTTATAATATAAACGAATTCCTTGTTTCTGATTATACGTTTGTAACATCGGTCGAGGGTCATTTAAACGAATATTATTAAGTGTTTCTTGATTAGATTTTAAACTATCAACAGTTAGAACACTGTCGCCCGGGTAATCTTGCTCTTGAATCTTATCAAGGCCATACCCAAAACGTGTCAAGGCAATTTCGTTTTGGATATAAGGTGCTTCTTTAGCTAATTCGTTAGGTATTACTATAAAAGACTGGATTAGAGAAGGATAAATACCGTAAAGCAAGATCCCCAAAACGAAGATTCCAGTCACGGGTAAAGTCAATATACGTACTTCCCTTATTACTAAGCCTGACCAAGAAAGCAAAAACCCTAGAATACTAAGGACGATAAGAATTATTAAAACAGGGAGATTAGCGTTTAGATCCGTATACCCTGCACCTACGACATGACCATGGACTGAATATAACATTTGAAAAATGTCTAAGAAATATCCGAAAGCTTTAAAAACAAAAAGTATGCCAATTAATAAGGCTAAATGTCGACGTGCGGCCATGCCAATCTCCACAGCCTTCGATTCCCAAAGTTTAAGAGAACGGAAGCGTAAGACACCAGTAACAAGATAAAAAAGCCCAGTAAATAAGGTCAGTAAAAATAGCGGCCCGAAAAAGGCATTATATAATGTTTGTAAAAAGGGTAATTTGAAGAAATAGAAGGACAGTTCTTTACCGAAGATTGGATCAACTTTCCCAAAAGGTGTAGCATTTACAAAAGTTAGCACTTCCAGCCAACCAGTAAATCCAGCAACAAAGCTTACAGAAAAACTGATTACTGCAGATAAAATTACTAGCCATATCGTCATTTTCTTTTGGTTTAGACTTAAAACCTGACGATCCATGTTTTGGACAAGATGAAGATTACTACTTAAACGGTGATTGACAAAAGTAACAATGGCATGGCGAACAGACAAGAGTGTCGATACTATAAAAGTAAATAAAATTGTTCCGTTAACAGTTTGAATGAGCCATTTGCTCAAAAGAGGTGTCCAAAATAGTTGTGAATAACCAAGATCTCTAAACCAAAGCCAGTCTTCGTAAAAGCCACTTGAAGCGGACAATATTGTGATAAGTAATAATAAGCCGATAATAAATTTTCCGTAACGCAACAAGATCAATTCCTCCTTGTAAACTAAACACTAAACCTTATCCAAATAATGTTTATATTCTGCCCACGGAAAGAATATACCTTCATTCATTTTTGGCTAATAGGTTATAGTTAAATAAACTACGATATAAAAAGAGGCCAATGAATTATTCACTCATTGCCTGTATTTAATTCCTTAACTTTCGTTTAGCTGGAAGGTACGGCCATTTCAGGAATGGCCTTAATCGGTTATAGACCCAACGTGATTCTTTCGTCAAAAGCGGCCCTAGTATGGCGAGAATGAGAACATACAAGGCGGCAAACGGTTGCAATGAAGTCATTAATCCGCCTGCTTTCGCAAGAGTGGCTAAAATAATCGAAAATTCACCCCGCGAAATAATAGTTAGACCAATATTAAGTGAGGCTCTGTAGGGGAGGCTTGCTTTCCTCCCGGCCCAAACACCCGACACAATATTACCTAAAAGAGTTAAAAGGACAGCAGCTAGGGCAGGCCAAACTGCCCCACCCAAGCCAAAAGGATCAATGCTTAGACCAAAACTAAAGAAGAAAAGGGCACCAAAGAAATCTCTAAAGGAAACAATTAGATGCTCTATGCGTTCGGAATGTTCTGTTTCTGCCAGTACCAGACCAATTAGTAAAGCTCCGATGGCTTCAGCAATGTGCAGAGTTTCGGAAAAACCCGCTACCAAAACTAAAATAGCAAAGATTACAAGCATAAAAGTTTCGTCGGAAGGAATATCCAACCAACGGTCTAGTTTTGGAACCAACTTATGCCCTAAAAATAGAAAACCACCGATAAATGAAAGGGCTATTAGTGCGCTTAATATTATCTCTGAAATGGAAGTGGAACCGGCAAGAACCAGGCCGGAAACCACAGAAAAATAAATAGCCACGAAGACATCTTGAAACATCATCAAACCCAAAATGATCTCAGTTTCATCATTCGCCGCCCTTTTTAAATCAACAATTACTTTCGCCACGATTGCACTGGAAGAAATAGTCATAATACCTGCCACAACAAGTATTTCCTTAATCGGCCAACCCAGCAGTAAAGGGAATAGAATAGCTATCGCCAAGTTAATAACCATATAAATTGTCCCGGTTCTAATTATGGATGGCCCTGCAGTCAGAAGACGTCTAACAGAAAACTCCAACCCTAGGGAAAACAGGAGAAACAGCACACCTAAACGTCCCATGAAGTCAATTAACGGGGCGCTTTGAATAAATCTAAGGTCAAAGACGCCGATGTGAGGTGCCTGTGGGCCAACTATCATGCCGGTCAGAATTAGAATTGGTACAATAGAAATTCTGAGTTTACCTGCCAGAATTCCTGCACCTGCAATTAAAGCTAGTGCAAGTCCTATTTCCAGTAGCAAGTGCTCCATTACTGAATACTCCCGTGAGATAATAAATACTTACACGCTTTAACCTGGTTCTTTTCACCAAGAATTACAACTGTAGCGCCATTTTGAAAAGCTGCCTCGGGACCGGGATTGACTATTTTACTCTGATCATGTTCTACAATTGCAATAACTGTCCCACCGGTAGCCTTGCGAATACACATATTCCCGATGGTTTTTCCAATAGCATACGCTTCAGGCTCAAGTTTGTACCATTCTATAAGCATATCGCCAAAGGCAACGTCCACGGTCTCTAATGTTTTAGGTCGATATGTCATCCCTCCGATTATAGCAGCTATTACCCGCGATTCTTCGTCATCCAAGGTTACCATCGAGATAGAAGTATCTGGGTCCTCAAGGTAATAATGATAAATTTCCCTTCGTCCATCATCATGAACCACGACGACGATCTTATCTCCGCTGCGTGTTAGAAGTTGAAATTTCTTGCCAATACCCGGTAAATCTATTTCTTTAATTAATTTCATGTTATTAACCTCCATTATTTACTCTAACAAAAAGGGAAGCAGTAATTTATTAAAAGTATGTAGTTTCTAGGTCCGCGCTTGTTGAATATCAAGGTTATATTATATAGTATTAATTTTATTCATTACTGCTATCATTAGCCTATACAATTCTGATTTCCCTGTCAACAATTATTGGTTATCATAGTTTGCCCAACAAACTCGGGTAAAACCCATATGGATTGCTTAGGTCGAGGTGTTACTTTCCTAGAGGGTAGAGGAGGATATTCTGGAGAGTCAAAAGGGGTGTTATGTTCTGTAATCAACCGACTACTATCCATGATGTTCACGAGGGATTGAAGTTAAATTAAAGAAGCGTGCAATTCATTAGAGTGTGATATAATGAAAAATAATATAGTTCCTGTGTAAGCAATCCCTTCGTGTCTTGACAAGCGAGGACATTTACAATGAGTTTGGAGGTATTTAATGAAATCTAATAAAATTTTGAGTAATATCCTTTTTTTCAATTTAATAGTATTAGTTACTATCATAGGAGATTTCTTTAAGAATTTCTTACCCCTCTCTTTCATAATTATTTTAATAGGATATTTTTTTGTAAGTTTAGGTCTTTTGACTTATGAGATAATACAAAAACAAATAAAATTACTTTTTCCAAAAATTATTTTATTAAGCACTATCGTAGTTATGGGGTATGCTGATTTTTATTTTAAACTATCAAGAAGTTATTCCTACGTATTTAAAGACAATATGATTCTATCAGCGATTGATAGCATATATTTCAGTATTACAACCTTTACAACTACAGGTTTTGGGGATATTTATCCAATATCACACAGTGCCAAAATGTTCGTTGCAAGTGAAACGATTTTTGGATATATTTTAAGCACGTTCATTGTGGCTATCCTAGTTATAAAGTTTATGGATGAAAAGTGAACCAACCAAGCGAAGTGACGGCGACTAAGTTATATATGGATAACTAAAGCGGCGACGGAATTATGTCCGTGTGTTTTTCTTAAAAGCTATGTTGCTAAATCTATAGACTCTAATATTCACACTGTTTTACAGCGGGCACTTTATGTCTTAAGAACGGGTAAAAACCATGGGGCATTTTTAAATGACTTTGACAAAGTGTACCACAGCAAAAAAGCACCCAATCCAACAATTTTGAATTACGAAGAAAGTTGGGGGAGGTTGAAAAGTCGACTAAATGGAATCCTATAATGGAGATAGTAAGGTCTCTACCAGTAAGAATTTTTCACATGAAACTCCAGGATCTGGAGCTAAGAAAGAAGTTTATGCTAGCGAAAAATACGAGGTAAAGGGTTATTTGATTAAAGAACTTAGTATCATATTTTGTATTATTAGTAATAGTTAAATCCTCTAAAGGGGTTATAAGACGCTGAGCATCCTCAGCGTCTTTATATTGTAAATTTCTAATAGTGTTGTTGATTAATGTCCCTGATATTTAAGAATAAAAATTATTTTTTAAAAACAGTGAACCATATAATATATTTAATGCTCTTTAATATAGGAGGACAACTTGTAAAGTGTAAGGAAGAAGGGACAATATGGGGAACACCGACTTAATAAAACGATGTCAATTGGGTGATTTGGGTAGCTTCAGCGAGCTTTATCACCTGCACAGAAAGAAAGCTTTAGGAACAGCTTACCTTATATCCAACCAAAAAGGAATCGCAGAGGATATCGTACAGGAATCCTTTATTGAATGCTTTCGAAAAATCCAAACCATAAAAAATCCTGAAGCTTTTGAGGCATGGTTTTATAAGACTCTGGTGAGAATAGGTTGGAGGATGGTAAAAAAACACAACCAATTTCTCCTCATGGGTGACCAGCACATGGAAGGATTAAGCACTGCCATGGATTTCAATTCTGAATCGGATACCAGCGAGACCAACATGATGGTACATGAAGCTTTAGATCAATTAAGTCTACCGTTAAAAACTGTTGTCATACTATATTACTTTAATGACATGAGCATTGAAAAAATTTCAAACGTTTTAGGCTGCTTCCAGGGAACTGTAAAATCTAGGCTTCATAATGCTAGAAGACAGCTCCATGATGTATTTAATGAAAATGAACTTAAGCCAGCTGCCAATATTTTTTTCGCTAACCGAAAGGAGTATGGGTTTGATGGAAATGCCTGAACTCGATAAGAAAATCAAAAGGGCGCTTTTGTGTAAAACAAATGGAATACTGCCATCGGAAGAAACTTTTACACAAATTCTTGCAAGTCTTGAAAAGAAGCAAGCACGTAGGACGTTTAATATAAGCTATAAAAATTACATTATAGCCTTTATATGTGCTGTTTCCGTGATATTTGGAACAACATTAATAGTATCCGTCGATGCAAGGGCTTCGGCTATGGAAATAATTAATACCGTCAAATCAGTGATTATCTTGGATAAGAGTAATAATGTTGCTGAAAGAAATGCGGACGAAATATTTATGAAGCATGCCATTAGCAATAATAATCAGCCAGGCAATGCTGATATCTTAAAAAAGCCGGGTGTAAACACCCTTTTCTTACAAGCAATTTTATTAAATCAAGTGAACGGTTTGAAATTGTGTCTAAAATTATTGGCAATTGGAAGTATGACCTTTGGACAAACCTGGAATTATAATAGGGTTCGGCATGGACGTGGGCAAGTCCCATCTTATTAAAAGGGAGAAAAGCAGATGAGACAAGGAAACATCATTAAACTAGTAGCACTTGTGTTACTGGTTGCAGCAGCTGTTGCACTATCGATTAAACCCCTTATGGATCCCGTAAAGGGCATCCCGTTGGGACTTGACCTACGCGGTGGAGTGCACTTAGTACTACAAGCAGAACAGGATAAAGATGGTACCCCCATTACTAAAGATGATATCGACAAAGCTAAAGCGATCATAGCGAACAGGGTTAATGATCTTGGGGTATCCGAACCCATAGTCCAAGCAGACTATGATAAGAAACGTATTATTATCGATTTAGCCGGGGTTACTGATCCCGATAAAGCGGTGGACATCCTGAAAACAACGGCCAAGTTAACCTTTAGAGATACCCAAGGAAATGTTGTGTTAAAAGGGGACGATCTCAAAGACGCTAAGGGAGGGCAAGGCCAGCAGCAGGGGCAGTTTGTTGTTAACTTAACATTTTCATCGGACGGGGCCAAAAAGTTTGGCGATTTAACGACCAAGTTAATCGGTCAAAGACTTGGCGTTTATCTAGATGATAAGCTCTTGACTAATCCAACCGTTAATACACCGATCCTTAATGGCCAAGCGGAGATTACTGGGTATGATACTTTAGAGGCTGCAGCAGAAGATGCCGTCCTCATGCGCTCTGGTTCATTGCCTGTGAGCATGAGTATTGCCGAGAAACGTCAGGTGGGAGCATCGTTGGGTGTAGACTCGTTAGAAAGAAGCATTCAGGCCGGTCTATACGGTCTAATCTTTATTTTTCTCTTTATGCTAATCTTCTACCATTTACCTGGGGTTGTAGCCAATTTTTCTTTGATTGTATACGCACTCATCGTCCTGTGGGTTTTTTGGATGTTCCGAGTGGTACTGACACTTCCGGGCATCGCCGGCTTTATTCTCTCGATCGGAATGGCCGTCGACTTTAATATCATTATCTACGAACGAGTGAAAGAGGAAATACGCGCTGGAAAGTCGCTGCGGGCTGGCGTAGAATCTGGGTTTAGCCGGGCCTTCGTTACAGTGATTGACGCCCATGTGACGACGCTTATTGCCGCTCTAACCCTTTACGCTTTTGGAACCGGTTCCATCAAGGGATTTGCGCTCACATTGGGTATCGGGATCATAGCCAGTTTGTTTACAGCGATTACGTTTACTCGTTTTGTATTACGCTTGACTGTGGGAATCAGTCCCAAAATGAAGACGACATGGTTCGGCGTTAGGAGGGATGCATAATGGAGAAAAATGGACATACAGCAACGTATGATGAAGTTCAAAAGCTACATCCGCTCTACTTCAATATTGTTAAGAAACGGTATTGGTGGTTTGCTATTTCATTAATTATTATGATCCCTGGAATCATTTCCTTGTTTATGCAGGGATTAAACTTAGGGATTGATTTCAAGGGTGGAACAATGCTCGACGTGACCTTTAAGAAGGCCGTGTCACAGGCTGCTATTACAGATACCATGAAATCGGTGGGTCTGGAAGGTCCTGTGCAGTTGTCCAATGGAGATACAGCTGCGTTGATTCGAACAGTAGCTCTTGAAGAAGGTAAACGAAGTGAATTACTGACCGCTTTGGAAACCAAGGTTGGAGAGTATGACAAAACGAATATTAAAGAGGATAAAGTAGGCCCTGCCATGGGACAAGAACTCACCCGCAATGCCATTTATGCTTTGATCATTGCCATGGGAATGATGATCATTTATATTACGGTCAGGTTCCAGTTTGTCTTTGCTATCTCTGGGATTCTGGCGTTGTTACACGATGTTTTAGTGGTTGTAGGAATTTTCTCGTTGTTCCAATGGGAAATCGATTCGACGTTTGTGGCGGCCATCTTGACAATCGTTGGATACTCCATTAATGATACCGTGATCATCTTTGACCGGATTCGTGAGAATGAAGCCAAAATGAAACGTTCAGATACCTATGAGGATATGGTGGATAAATCAATTTGGCAGACTATGCGTCGTTCCATCAATACGGTGGTCACGGTACTGATCGCTCTACTATCGGTATTTATCCTGGGCGGGGAATCCACAAGGATGTTCTCTTTGGCCATGCTGATAGGGGTATTTACGGGAGCCTATTCCTCGATCTTTATTGCGAGTCAAATTCTCTTGGAAGTTAAAGACCATATGAAGAAGCCGCGGGAGGTGGCAAGGCGCTCCGCGCTTAAGCCCTAATACAATTCGCTAACAATATGGAAGTCATAGTAGGTTTACAAGGTGATTAAAAGGAGTTATTCAATTTGCTTAGTAAGAAAGAACGTATTCACAAAATGATTAAAAGAATCTTATATTTATCTTTGGGTTCTGCCCTTGCTGCTATAGGCTTAGAAATTTTTCTAATACCCAATAACGTCATTGACGGTGGCGTAGTTGGTATATCGATCATGGCAAGTTATCTTACTAAATGGCCTGTTGGCTTATTTATATTTGTTTTAAACATTCCATTTTTCATCTTCGGATATAATCAAATCGGAAAATCGTTTACAATTTCTACTGTATTTTCAGTCGCTATGTTGTCTATGTGGGTTAGCATCTTACACCCCGTACCTGGACTTACTGAAGATGTATTTTTGGCATCCGTTTTCGGGGGGATTGTACTAGGAATTGGAGTAGGGTTAATCATTCGTTATGGTGGCTCTTTAGATGGAACTGAGATTATTGCCATAGTTCTCGATAAGAAAAGTGCATTTTCTGTTGGCGAAATAGTAATGTTCTTTAATCTTTTTATCTTAAGTAGTGCTGGACTGGTCTTTGGATGGGATAGAGCTATGTATTCGCTTGTTGCCTACTTTATAGCCTTTAAAGTAATTGACATAACGATAGAAGGGTTAGACGAGTCTAAGGAGGTCATGATTATTTCCGATAAACATGACGAGATTACTGAAGTACTAATGGCTAGACTAGGCAGAGGTGTTACCCTTCTTCTAGGGAAAGGAGGGTATACTGGAGAGGAAAAAGGTATATTATATTGCGTGGTCACACGCTTGGAAGTCGCTAAGTTAAAATCGATCCTTAATGAGATTGATGATGAGGCTTTTGTTACAATTAGTAGTGTGCACGAAGTTATGGGTGGTAGATTCAAAAAGAGAGCAATTCATTAGTACTGCATTTTGCAAAAGTAGAAAGCACCTTTTCCTTGCCATGGGATATTTCTACCTTTGTTTTCTTTGGGCCCTATAAGTAATGCACCTGGTATTGCCTATGATATTAACAGTGAGTGGCTTATTTTTTGGTTTATTAACCTTTTTATTATCTCTATAGATAGAAATTCTCAGACAGTGCATTTTGTATTTCGTGGCATTAGCATGGTAGTATAATTTAGTCTGTAAAAACTACGGCTATTAGCTATTAAAGCAGAATCATTTTAATTGAGATTTTCTTACTATATAGAAAAAATATTTTTATTCTTATAGAACCATTTATAGATCACCATAACCAAATAGATTGTCAACGACATACTAATCCAAGTCCAATACCATTTCCATGAATGATATTTAATGATCTCGGTATACCTTTCCATGAAGAACTCAATTAATGTAAATACAAAAATAATAGAAACAAAATAAATTATTCTGGCTTTGAATTGTTTGTGAGTTGGATAATTAAGGATAAAAAATACTACAATGAGCGGAAGCATAAGGAATTCAAAGAAAAAGCTTGTAGCGTTGGCCTTAGAGAATTCACGCACAGGATAATCGAGCCAGGCATATTCAACAGCAGTTAATCCTAGAATCCATGAAAAAAGCTGTGTTATAAAGAAAATTAAAGCAGCTTTATCCAATTTATTTCGTGGAATAAAAAATATAGCGATAAAGCAACCAATCCATGCAATTGTCTGTATAATATTTTCAATAGAATAGATGGACGCTCATCCTCCTATCGATAAATTTGATTTTTTAGTAAACCATAGAATAAAAACATGAGAAATCGAAAAGTAAAACAAAAAACTAATATACGAACGTAGCGTTTGAGAAAACAGTGTCCCTGTTAGAGCGTGTTCTAATTTAGTATAGACTGCAGTGAAATTAGTAAACCAGACTATAAATGAGATGAAAATGAAATAATGTAGAATTTTCTTTAGTAAGGATGCTCTGACTGGAAACATGAGAATGAACCAAACAAATATCATTGGGTAAAATAAGTAGTTAGTAGTAAACCCACCTTGTGTTGCTCGTGTAAACTCTCTCACGGGAAACTCAATTTTACCAAGTTCAACAAGAATGATAATAGCGGGCCACGTAAATGATTGAAACATTAGAAAACTTACTAACGCCAGTCTATACTTTTCTTTTGGTATATAAAAGATTGATGTTATCGAAATTGCAAAGACTGAAATCAAGATGAAGCGTTCGATTGTCAAAGGGACGCACTTCCTTTATAGCATTTTTATCAGTATGTCTTTGATAAAAACCTATATACGTAAATCGAGTGAATTTATAAATGTCCGTAGGCGGGGGCAGCACTGTAACGATAATATGACCATGGAAAATATAACACTTTTGAGCGGACAGGGCACGTCATGGTGTAGGGGGAAGTATATTGAGCCAGATCAAAATTTGCGTCTGGCTCTTTTGTTTATTCTTAGATTATTTTTGCTATCGTGGAAGGATATGAGGGGAAAATGTAGAAATGTTAGAGTGAAATATATGGGTGATTCGAAAGTCTCTGGATTTTATGGAGCCAGGTCTACGTTTGGAAGGTAAGAGAAGCGGAGGATAGACTGAATGATTTGGATGACAGAGCTTATGAAGAGTGCCAAAAACATAATGCCAAAGTCTAAAAATGAAAAGACAATTTCCTACATTGAAACTCAACTTCGAGAAGCTTGCAATAAGGCAAGTGTTGATATTAGTATTGGGCTTAGAAATAAGATAGCGGAATTTGCAAGCAAAGGTTCACTAAGAAGTGGTGCATTTGTCACTGTGTCAATAAACTTAATCGATAACACAATAACTGAGTCCTATAAAAACTTTCTAAACACTACTGAAGCTTTACAAAGTAATTGGAATGTTACCTTCTCCGACAAGATATTGGATAGTATCTCCGAACTGATAACGAAGAGATATCAAGGTTTAACTGATTCAGTCATCCATAATAACTATCAGAAAATAATCTCCGTATCCAACCACTCAAGTAGTTCTTCTGACTTGCATCTTAATACAGTAAGACAGATATAAAAGGCAAAGTAGACTGCAGAATTCAAGAGATCAAAATAAATAACAAAGTAAAAAGGGATGAACCAGGAGTAAGGGAAGCAAAAAGAGCTAATGGTATTGCAGTCTTAGCATTAATTGTCTCAGTGATAGGTCTATATTTTTCATTACAATAATTCTTCGAGGGAGTGAGAGCATGTTTTTTAACAAGGAAAAGATATATATGAAATCCTTCATACGGGGTAAGCTTCTGAAATCTTAGTTCCCAATCGCAAACTTATGTAGATTATCTTGAGAATGATCCTGACGAAATTCTATCGCAACAAGAATTCGAAGCATTTAATGAACAGATACCATTGATTATTGCGATAGCATAATCAGCAATGATAAAATTATTTCTATTTGTGGCAAATAGGGCTGAGTAAGCCTAAAACAACACGTTGGATATCAGGCATACTTCCGTGTAACATTGATGAAACATCGAAATCTTTATCATCTGGATCATCAAGTATGTGATTAATGATTTTCATCGAGCTTATGCTAAAAGTATCAGAAACAACACTAGAAATCATAATATTTGATATAGTTAGAGAGTTTTGGATTGATGAAGAGATATTTAATGCGTTGGTTGAGATAGAAATTCTTATACCAGCGCATTTTGTTTTGAATTGAACAGTGGGTTGAGGGTGTGGGAAATAGTGGATTTAAAAGTTCAAACAAACTTAATATGAGTATTTACAAGATTCCAAAGCCTCACTTCACTAAAACCTTCTTGTGCTTTTACGGACAGGGTCTTATTCCTTCGAAGCTCCTTTAATCTGACTCTCAATGTTATCTAAAATAGAACGACATTGGTTAATTTGTTCAATCATAGAACTAATAGTTTCATCTTTAGTCGTACTCGATATTACTGTGCCCGGTAATGTTTGAATGATTGGTAGAGTACCTTGGCCCAGAGTAGTAGGTTGCGGTGCGTATACCGAAAATCTCGACCAGCGCTTGCCCTAAATTCTCGGCCATTACCAATTTTTCTTGATAAGCTAATATAACTCTTTTTATCTCTGGAATACTGACATCTTTATCTGATTGCATGTAGATAGGCTCGACATAAAGGAAATTACCGCATAATGGAAAAACCAAAAGATTTCCTCTAATGACGCTTGAGCCTTTTTGATCCCATAATGAAAGTTGTTTGGATATCTCCGGGTCTTGATCAATCCGGGACTCAATCTGCAATGGCCCATCAATTTCTGTATTTGAGTAGTAGGTTGTGGAGAATTTCTCCGAAATCCTCGACTAACGCTTGCCCAAAATTTTCCGAGCAATGCCAATCGGTAAAGCTCTCCGAACAGACACTTACGCAAACGCTGCTGTCGGCCATAGACGCACAAATCCGGCTTATCCAATACAGCCTTTCCAAAGGGAAGGGAAGGCCGTTTAGAAAAAGCCGGCGATGCCATCACCAAGCTGCAAAAGCAGGTCAAGGAACAGCGTGCCATGCTGGACAATTGGAAGTTGGCTAAGATACTGGCTTATGAAGAATTCTGCAACGGGAAAATCTCGAAGGACAAATACCTGAAACGAAAAGAGGAATATTCGGAAAGCATATCGTCAGCGGAGGCTTTAATTCTCCGCTGGGAGAAGGCTGTTAATCAGGAAAACCTTCAAATCCAAAAAATAATGAACTGCAAAGTTGCCAAAAGTTTGCGTCTGCTACAGAGCTGACCAGGGAAATGCTGGATGAATTTATTCAAGTCATTCGCGTCTACAACAATGGAGCGATAGAGATTGTTTGGAATTTTAAAGATTATATCAATACCTGATTCTGGTGCGAAAACCCTCAATTTAAGAATAAGTTTCCTCGATCATCAGAAATCGTACTCGTATCCGTAAATCTGCTAAATATCTGTAACCTTGAAACCGGCTTGTAATCAGGGTTTTGAAAATATGGAGTGATCATCTAATTGACTTCCAATGCGAACTAGTGTCCGATGTATGCAAACTTATTTTCGTTTTCAGACTTTTCGCACCAGAATCATACCTGTATCCCGCAATGAAAGCGGGATACAGGATAAAGGAGAAGATGATGATATGAAAAATTGGATAAAAAAGCAGAGCAATCGAGTTTGGATATATTGTAGGGTGGACTGCCCGGACTGCCCGGACTATATGGCTTTGATGTTTCAACAGGAGCAGATGGTAGAATATGCGAGGAAATAATGCTGGGAGGTCGTTGGCATTACTGCCGAACAGGGAAGCAGCCTGGATTTTAACCGTAAGGGCTTAAAAGAAGTTATGGAAGCGGTAAAAGCTGAACGAGCAGACAAAGTGCTGGCAAAAAGTGTTTGCCGTATTGGGCGCGATGTATATAAGACCATGGAGTGGGCGGAGTGGACGAACCACTATGGAGTGAAACTGATTACCGCCGACAATGGTGAGGTGAATTTTGAACCGGCTAATGATACTATAGGTTTTATGATGACAGTGTAAGAATTTTTGTAATGAACATTTGTGTAGAAAAGCCCCAATATAAGCATGCCCTATCGCTTATATTGGGTTTTTTGTGCATAAAAGCTTTGCCTATAAATTTATATGTGACTTTTATCTGTAATTTCCGAGAGATATTTTGCTTTTTCGGTGAATGCATTGTTTTATTCATTTTTCGATATATAATAAAATATACAGGATTTTCCTCCGAAAGGTTGTTTTTGTGGACTATATTACTGTGAAAGAGGCAGCCGAAAAATGGGAAATCACACACGCCGGGCGCAGGTGTTATGTGCTCAAGATAAGATTTCCGGTGCTATCCGTTTTGCCAACACCTGGGCAATACCAAAGGATGCAGTAAAACCTGAATCATAATACAACTAAGAACTAAGAACAGGGTACACACGAATTTATTTTCTGTAGCCATATGTCTTGGTCCATAATGATCAAAGCTTGAAGAAATGAAAATCTTCTAATGATTTTCATGTGCGCCGACAAGCTACAGGAGGTATCAATGTGTGTGAAAGAAAATGTTTATTTATTGGCGAAAAGCTATTCTTTATAAATAAAGAAGCTGTACTGTTGAAAATTTACAATCCATTGAGTCTGGCTAAAATTCAGTTAACCTCGGACAGTTCCGAAATGATAGTTGATATAAAATGTCTGCAAAATGAGCCGGATTTGACAAACTCAATTCCTTTAGGCATTTGGAGGTAGTTAAAGCATGATTTTGAGTTTTATTAAAACTCCACTTACTGGAGATGCTTGGGAAGAATGGTGCGATGCATGTTATCGCATACGTTACCAAAGTGATAACTATCAAAAAATACCTGCTGCATATAGGGGTGATGCTGGTATCGAAGGTTATACCCAAAAAGGCATCGTGTATCAATGCTATTGCCCTGAGCGTGAGTACAATGATGATGAGCTGTATGAGCATCAGCGCGATAAACTTACAAAAGATATAAACAAATTGGTAGATCAAACCTATAAACAGAGACTG
>Ga0209347_1003457_pt1 | contig 18380 bp, 19 predicted proteins | sample AutmiccommuBRH23_FD_187382 | JGI IMG/M metagenome (GOLD analysis project Ga0209347, IMG submission 187382) | Deep subsurface microbial communities from Mt. Terri, Switzerland - Autotrophic microbial communities BRH/23 (SPAdes) (version 2) | ecosystem: Environmental > Aquatic > Deep subsurface >...
CGCCGTGGTCGAGGTCGGTCCGCAGACCGTCCGAGGCCCCAACAGCGCTCCGCGGGGATGGATCTCGGTCGCCATCGAATGCATCGACGACCGGATCGCGCTGCTCGACGAACGGCCGGTCGAGGTGCGGCGGCTGTGGAGCGACCTCCTCGACGTGGTCGCCGCAGCGCGCGGCGAGACGCTGGTCCTCGTCGTTCCCACGTGGTGGTCGACGGCGCGCGTCGAGCTGGTCACCGACGCGGCCCGCGGAGTGGCCGCTGAAGTCGTTGCGCTGCAACGAGCCTCGATGCTGGGGGCCGTGAACAGCGCAGCCACGGTGGTGGAGTTCTCCGAGGAGTTCGCGGTCATCGCATCACCCGGCTTCGAGGTCGAGGTACTGCCCCGCGGCGACCGCGACCTGGCGGCTCACCTTGGCGCCGCGGCCGAGGTGCTGGTCGATGTGCCCGCAGGAGTTGCGACGCCGGCGCCGGCGCTGTTCGCGCGGCTGCGCGCCGCAGGCATCCCCGTGACGCACACCGACCGCCGTCGGGTGGTGCACGCCGTGACCGGTGTGTTGCCGCCACCTGCACCGGCCGGGGCCGCGCAGGCGCGCTCGCGGCGTCCGGCGACCGCAGTGCTCACCGGCATCCTGCTGTCGGTGGCGGCGCTCGGCGGGGGATGGGCAGCGCAAGGGTTGTCAGGCCGGAACCGGGCCGATTCGCCCACGGCGGTGCTGACCGAGGGCCGCGTCGAGGTCCTGGTGCCCGCGCAGTGGACGGTGGAGCGCATCACCTCGGGGCCCGGATCGGCCCGGCTGCGGGTGTCGGCGCCCTCGCGCGACCGGACCGCTCTTCACATCACACAGTCCGTCGGCGCGGTGCCGGCCACGATGGCCGATGTCGCCGAATCGCTGCGGCGCGCCTTCGAATCCGAACCCGCCGGGGTGTTCGCCGACTTCGACCCCGGCGGCAGCGTCGGCGGCAGACCCGCGGTGACCTACCGCGAGCTCCGGAGGGGCAGCGAGACCGACTGGGCCGTGGTGATCGACGGTGAGGTCCGCATCGCCATCGGCTGTCAGAGCGCGGCTGCCGACCGCGCCACGATCGACGACGTGTGTGCGCGCGCCGTCCAGTCGGCGCATGTGGTGGGCTGAAATCGCATGGAACCGAACTGCTTACCGCCGCGTCCTACTTACATACCGCTTGTGAAGACACGAAAGGATCGCGATGACGACCCCGTCCGGGCCCTCGGGCCCAGCGCTCACCACCGACCTCGACCTGATGATCTCGGTCGCGGGCAAGACCGACGCCCGTAACGACGAGATCCGGGCGCTGCTGCAGTCGTTCATCGGCAGGATGAGCAGTGTCCCGCCCTCGGTGTGGGGCGGCGTGGCTGCTGCGCGCTTTCGCGACGTCGTGGAGCGGTGGAACGCCGAGTCGCTGAAGCTGAACGCCGCGCTGCAACGCATCTCGGAGACCATCCGGGACAACGAGCGCATCCTGCGGGAGGCCACCGACGGTCACTCGCAGCGCATCGGTTCCGTCGCCACCAACCTCTGAGGAGCATCTGATGGACCCCACCCTTTCCTACGACTTCGCCGAGATCGAATACACCGTCCGCCAGGACATCCACTCCACGTCAACTCGGCTGAACGCGGTGCTCGACGACCTCCGGGCACAGATCGCCCCGTTGCAGTCGACCTGGACCCGCGAGGCGGCCGAGGCCTACCGCGTCGAGCAGACCCGCTGGGAGCAGGCCGTCGGGGCGCTCAACGACATCCTGTTCAGCCTGGGCAATGCGGTGCGCGACGGCGCCGACGACGTCGCCGCCACCGACCGCAGCGCCGCCAGCGCCTGGGGCCCGTAGAGACACGGCCCCGCCACAGTCTGTGCGGCCCCCGGACGGAGGGGAGCCGAACGGGGGCCGCACAGTCACTGTCTCCGCCCGGATTGAGCTATGGTGGCGCCAGGTGTGATGGCCGGCACAGTCCACGGTCAGGAGCGTGAACGCAACGGTGGCAAGTCCGAAGGAACGACGGGGCGCCCGCCCGTCGCCCTCGCGGTTGCGTGCGGTCCACGAGTTGTTCGTCGCCGGTGAGGTCGACGCCACCTACCTGAACTCGAACGCGGTGCGCCCTGTCGTCGCCCAGAGTTGGCAGCGCAGCCTGGCCGGTGGTGTGGATCCCGACCTGGACGGCGCCCGCGCCGCGGCCGCCCTCACCGCGGTGGAACGGCTGCGGGAGACGCATCCGCTGGCCCCCGCGCTGCCCGTCATCCGCCGCCTCCTCGTCGACGACGCGGCCGACTCCGGCGTCGTCGTCGCGGTCAGCGCCGCCGACGGCACGCTGCTGTGGGTCGAGGGTGACCCGACGGCATGCCGCAGGGCCGAGGCGATGAACTTCGTCCCTGGCGCCGACTGGAGCGAGCGCGGCGCCGGCACCAACGCGCCGGGCACCGCGCTGGCGCTGGACCGCGAGCTGCAGATCAACGGCTCGGAGCACTTCTCGCGCGTGGTCCAGCCGTGGAGTTGCACCGCGGCACCCGTGCACGACCCGACCACCGGGGCGTTGCTCGGCGCGATCGACCTCACGGGTGGCACGCAGGTGGCGACCTCGCAGACGCTGGCGCTGGTGCGCGCGACCGCGGTGGCCGTCGAGAACCACCTCGCGCTGCTGCGGGTGGCGGGCGCCGCCGCCGAACCCGCAACCCGCAAGCCGCATCTGGTCGTGCTCGGCGGCGACCGCCCCCGCTGGGTGACCACCGACAGCTACGGCCACCTGCGAGCGGCCCACCTGACCGGTCGTCACGCCGACATCCTGGTGTTGCTGAGCAGGCATCCGGAGGGACTGTCGGCCGATCACCTGGCCGTGCTGCTGGACGACAAGGACCTCGATGTGGTCACGGTGCGCGCCGAGATGTCCCGGCTGCGCAAGGTCGTCGGTGCCGAGAACCTGGGGTCGCGCCCATACCGGCTGCTGGTGCCGATCACCAGCGACATCGGCGAGGTCTTCGACGCACTCGACGCCGGCGACGTCGAGTCCGCGCTCGCCCGTTATCCGGGCCCGCTGCTGACGCAGTCGGTGTCACCGGCGATCGCGCGGTTGCGCACCCAGCTGTCGGCGACGCTGCGCGGCGCGGTGCTCGCCGAGAGCAGACAGGGGCGGCCGGGCCTGCTGCGACGCTGGCTCGAGTTGCCCGAGGGCCGCGACGACCGGGACGGCTGGCGGGAGCTGCGGGACAGCGCCGGACTCAACGCGGTGGCGCGGGCGCAGGCGGGCGGGCATCTCGCAGGCCTGGACTTCGAACTCGGCTGAAACCTGAGCAGGGCGCCGGTAGGTCCACATCGTCAGGGCCGACGATGCAACTGTGGTGCAACGGTCGCGAGCGTAGTGTGAGTGACACACGACACACGTGTGTGTCGACCGATCCGTCGACGAAGACCAGGAGATTCACCATGACTGTGTACGCCCGCCCGGGGGCCGAAGGCTCGCTGATGTCGTTCAAGCCCCGCTATGACAACTTCATCGGCGGCCAGTGGGTGCCGCCTACCGCAGGCCGCTACTTCGAGAACCCGACGCCGATCACCGGCCAGACGTTCTGCGAGGTCGCCCGGTCCGACGAGTCCGACATCGAGAAGGCCCTCGACGCCGCGCACGCCGCCGCTCCCGGCTGGGGGAAGACGCCGGCCGCCGAGCGTGCGGTGGTCCTCAACAAGGTCGCCGACCGCATCGAGGAGAACCTCGAGTCGATCGCGCTGGCCGAGTCGTGGGACAACGGCAAGCCGATCCGCGAGACGCTCAACGCCGACATCCCGCTGGCCGTGGACCACTTCCGGTACTTCGCCGGATGCATCCGCGCGCAGGAGGGTTCGCTGAGTGAGGTCGACGACGACACCGTCGCCTACCACTTCCACGAGCCGCTCGGCGTGGTCGGGCAGATCATCCCGTGGAACTTCCCGATCCTGATGGCGGTCTGGAAGCTGGCACCGGCGCTGGCCGCGGGCAACGCGATCGTGCTCAAGCCCGCCGAGCAGACGCCTGCCTCGATCCTGTACCTGTTCGAGATCATCGGTGACCTGCTGCCCGCAGGTGTGGTCAACGTGGTCAACGGTTTCGGTGTCGAGGCGGGCAAGCCACTGGCGTCGAGCAACCGGATCGCCAAGATCGCCTTCACCGGTGAGACGACCACCGGCCGGCTGATCATGCAGTACGCGTCGCAGAACCTGATCCCGGTCACGCTGGAGCTCGGTGGCAAGAGCCCCAACATCTTCTTCAACGACGTGCTGGCGGCCAACGACAACTACCAGGACAAGGCGCTCGAGGGCTTCACGATGTTCGCCCTCAACCAGGGCGAGGTGTGCACCTGCCCGTCGCGCTCGCTGATCCAGGCCGACATCTACGACGAGTTCCTGGCGATGGCCGCGATCCGCACCAAAGCGGTGCGTCAGGGCGATCCGCTCGACACCGAGACGATGATCGGCGCGCAGGCGTCCAACGATCAGCTCGAGAAGATCCTGTCCTACATCGAGATCGGCAAGAGCGAGGGCGCCAAGGTGGTCACCGGCGGCGAGCGCACGGAGCTCGGCGGCGATCTCAACGGCGGATATTACGTCGCGCCAACGATATTCACCGGCAACAACAAGATGCGGGTGTTCCAGGAGGAGATCTTCGGGCCGGTCGTCGCGGTGACGTCGTTCACCGACTACGACGACGCGATCAGCATCGCCAACGACACCCTCTACGGACTGGGTGCCGGCGTGTGGAGCCGTGACGGCAACACCGCCTACCGCGCCGGCCGCGACATCAAGGCCGGCCGGGTGTGGACGAACTGCTACCACCAGTACCCCGCGCACGCCGCGTTCGGCGGGTACAAGCAGTCGGGCATCGGCAGGGAGAACCACAAGATGATGCTCGACCACTACCAGCAGACCAAGAACCTGTTGGTGAGCTACAGCGACAAGGCCCAGGGCTTCTTCTAGACCGACCGCGCCCAGATGGGGCGGCGCCCCGTGGCCGGCAGACACGAACTCGCACGGATCCCCCTCGATCCGTTCGAGTTCGTGTCTGTTCGCGGCTCGGCTGACGCGTTTTGACCTGCGCGGATATCCGCGGGTAAGCTCGCTCGTTGGCGTGCGCTGGCCATCCGGCCGTCGGTCGCCTCGGGTCCCTGCCGGTCGCCGAGGCAGTCCTCAGCCCACGCTTGACCGGCACCTCCGGGTCACCGGGGATCCAACCCTAGAGAAGAAGGTATGCGCTGTGCCTACGTACACGCCGAAGGCGGGTGACACCACACGCTCGTGGTACGTCATCGACGCCACGGATGTGGTGCTCGGCCGGCTCGCCGTCGAAGCAGCGAAGCTGCTGCGCGGCAAGCACAAGCCGACGTTCACGCCGAATGTCGACGGTGGCGATTTCGTCATCGTCATCAACGCCGAGAAGGTCGCCATCAGCGGCGACAAGCTCCAGAAGAAGATGGCCTACCGCCACTCGGGTTACCCCGGCGGGCTGCGCAAGCGCGCGCTCGGTGACGAGATGGACAAGCACGCCGACCGTGTCGTCGAGCGGGCGATCCTCGGCATGCTCCCGCACACCAAGCTCGGCCGCCAGATCCAGAAGAAGCTGAAGGTCTACGTCGGTGCACAGCACCCGCACATCGCTCAGCAGCCGATTCCGTTCGAGATCAAGCAGGTGGCCCAGTGACCGAGTCTCCCGAGATGTCTCCAGAAACCCCTGACATCGCCGAAGCCACCGAGGCCGCCCCGGCCGAGGTCGCCCACACCGAGGTCGCCCACACCGAGGTCGCCGAGTCCGAGGCCCCCGCGCGCGAGCCGGTCATCATGGATCGTCCGATCCAGACCGTCGGCCGCCGCAAGGAGGCCGTGGTCCGGGTGCGCCTGGTGCCCGGCACCGGCCAGTTCAACCTCGACGGCCGTACGTTGGAGAACTACTTCCCCAACAAGGTGCACCAGCAGCTCATCAAGGCGCCGCTGGTGACCGTCGACCGGGTCGACAGCTTCGACGTCTTCGCCCACCTGGACGGCGGCGGTCCGTCCGGCCAGGCCGGCGCGCTGCGACTGGCGATCGCCCGTGCCCTCATCATCGTGCAGCCGGAGGACCGGCCCGCGCTGAAGAAGGCCGGGTTCCTCACCCGTGACCCGCGTGCCATCGAGCGCAAGAAGTACGGCCTTAAGAAGGCGCGTAAGGCGCCGCAGTACAGCAAGCGCTGATCGAACCACGGCATGGCGCCCGGCCTGCTCGCACTGCGAGTGGCCGGGCGTCTGTCGTTAACGGGTATGCGGCCCCCGAGGCACTGTGGCCTGGTTAACGGGCTGTTCACCCGCGGCGAGTTGCCTTCCGCCGCCCTGGTGGGTACCCGGTCCCTGACCGAAGGGAGACATGCATGATCGAGCTCAAGAATGCCGCAGCGGGCGCCGTCCTCGGTGGGTCGCTGCTCTTCACAGCCGGTTTGACGATGGCGAACGCGCAGCCGGAAGAACCCCCTGCCCCAGAGTCGGATGGCCTGGTGACGGTGCTGGTCGGTGGCTCGACCACACAGGACAGCGTCCCGGTCGAGGAAGCTGCCGCCGCAGCCGCCGGGGTCTGTGGCAGCGATCCGGCGGCCGCGGTCGGGCTTGCCCAACTCGCCGATGTCGAAGGCGCCGTGCAGACGGTGTGCCCGGACGTGCTGATCGTCCAGAACACGACTGAGCCGGTGCAGGCTCCCGCCGGTGGGGCAGTCGAGTCGCAGGCTCCGGCAGTGCCCGGCGGGGAAGAAGCCGCACCGGCGGAAGAGGGCTCGCAGGCCCCCGCCGTTCCTGGTGAGGGCGAGGCGGACATCCCGTTCAACGCCGACGGCTGATAAACCGGTCTCACCCGGGTATCGATTCGGCGGCGGCACGGACGCTACGAGCGGCGGTTGGCCCTCAAACCACTATTTGTGAGAGGTTGTCACCCATGGCTCGACTGTTCGGCACCGACGGGGTGCGCGGCGTCGCCAACCAGGAGCTGACCGCTGAGCTGGCGATGGCGCTGGGTGCGGCGGCGGCCCGACGGCTGCTCAGGATCGGTGAGACCCGCAGGCGGGTGGCCGTGGTCGGACGTGATCCGCGGGCCAGCAGCGAGATGCTCGAGGCCGCCGTGATTGCCGGGGTGACCAGCGAAGGCGTGGACGCGCTGCGGGCCGGGGTCCTGCCCACTCCTGCCGTGGCGTACCTGACCAGCGCTTACGACGCCGATTTCGGCGTGATGATCTCCGCCTCGCACAACCCGATGCCCGACAACGGCATCAAGATCTTCGGCCCCGGCGGGCACAAGCTCGACGACGCCACCGAGGACCGCATCGAGGAACTCGTTCACCAGGGGCCGGGGACACGGCCGATCGGCGCGGGCATCGGCCGCGTCGTCGATGCCGAGGACGCCCTGGAGCGCTACCTCCGGCACGCCGGCAAGGCCGCCACCACCCGCCTCGACGGCCTCACGGTCGTCGTCGACTGTGCGCACGGCGCGGCGTCGGTCGCGGCGCCGCGCGCCTACCGCGCGGCGGGCGCCAACGTCATCGCGATCAACGCCGAGCCCAACGGGCTGAACATCAACGACGGCTGCGGCTCCACCCACATGCAGGACCTGCGCTCGGCGGTGGTGTCCTACGGTGCCGACCTGGGCCTGGCCCACGACGGTGACGCCGACCGGTGCCTGGCCGTCGACGGCCACGGCCGTGTCATCGACGGTGACGCGATCATGGTGGTGCTGGCGCTGGCGATGCACGAGGCCGGTGAGCTCGTCTCGGACACCCTGGTGGCCACCGTCATGAGCAATCTGGGGCTGCACCTGGCGATGCGGTCCGCCGGGATCGGCGTCCGCACCACGGGCGTCGGTGACCGCTACGTCCTCGAAGAACTCCGCGCCGGTGAGTACTCGCTCGGCGGCGAGCAGTCCGGGCACATCGTGATGCCCGCGTTCGGCACCACCGGCGACGGCATCGTCACCGGGCTTCGGTTGATGTCCCGGATGGCCCAGACGCGCCACAGCCTCGCCGACCTCGCCGCGCCGATGCAGACGCTGCCGCAGGTGCTGATCAACGTCGAGGTGACGGACAAGGCGACGGTCGCCGACGCCCCGTCGGTGCGCGACGCCGTGGCTCAGGTGGAAGAAGAACTCGGCGATACCGGACGAATCCTGTTGCGGCCCTCGGGGACCGAACAAGTCGTCCGCGTGATGGTGGAAGCCGCCGACGAGGACACCGCCCGCCAGATGGCGGTACGGGTCGCGGAGTCGGTCAGCGCCGAGAGCTGAGCACACCGCAGAACCGGGTCTGAACCGGCGGGAACCGATACCGCCCCATCGGCGTCCAATCTCATATGGGACAAGCTGGCGCGGCCCGCGTCGATGTAGGGGTGGTGCGCTCGATCGCACGCGAATACGAGACGGCGGCGCTGGTCGTCGACGCTGCTGTGCGAACGCATCTGAGCGATTTCGCGTTCGGAGGTGCCCGTGCCGGGCAGGCATATGTCGGCCACGGGGAATCGATTCGCGCCGCACTCGAGGACGTGGTCACCTCGCTGCGGCAGTGGTCGCGGGCGTCCGGCGAGATCGCCGCTGCGCTGCGGGCGTCGGCCGACCGTTACCAGGACGCCGACGCCCGCGCTGCCGCGCGGGTGGGTTAGGGCCCCGTCGATGGCCGAGAAGTTCGACGTCTCTTCACGATTGGCCGAGGGGCGGCCTGCGGTCGACAACGTTGCGCAGTATGTCTGGGCGTGCCGGCTGCTCGGCTATCAGCACCCCGACCTGACGCGCAACGCCGTCCAGGTGCGCGACTGGTACGGCAGCGAGAACGGGATGGACCTGCGGGCGCTGGCCGATGACTGCGCTGCGCTCGAGGCGGCGGCCCGGTCCGCGCAGGAGGCGCTGGCAGTTCAGGACCGGCAGTCCGCCGTGCTCTCCGGGGCGTGGCTGGGCGAAGGTGCACAGGCATCGCAGGACTTCCTGCGCCGTCACGGCGACGCATCGGCAGCCGTCTCGGCGGCGGTCCGCACCGCCGCGGAGGCGTTGCGCGCGTTGCAGGACAACCTGTGGCGCGCCGTCGACGGAAAGGTCGCGTCCGTCGTCGCGATCGAGGGCCGCACCGACGCGTACCGTGCGGACTGGCTGGCGGCGGCACAGACGGTGACAACAGGTGCAGGGGATCGGGCGGCCGCCGCCGAGCTGGTCGATCATTCGGTGAAACCGTTCGTGGACAGTAGCATTCGCACCGAATGGCTCTCGTCGATGCACACCGCCATGGCGTCGGTGGCCGACGCCTACCAGCGGGCGGCCGCCGAGATGGCGGCCGAGCGCCACCCGGTGTTCGACGTACCCGGCGATCTCGGGCCGACGTGGAGTCCGCCGCCGGCGCCCGGCTGTGAGGAGCGGATTCCTCCCGCGGCGCCCGCCGCTCTTGCGGTGCCCGCCGCGGCTCCCGCGGCTCCCGCGGCTCCCGCCGCGACCACCCCTTCGGCGTGGAGCGAGCCGTCTGCACCACTCGCCGCACCTCCTCCGGCCCCGCCCACCGCACCGCCCGCGCCTGCCGAGGCCGTACCGCCCCCGGCCATTCCGCAGGCACCGGTGCCCCCGGGTGGGCTGGGCTCCGGGATTCCCGGCATCGGCAGTGGCTTCTCCGGCCTCGGGCAGCAGCTCGCCGACTCGCTGGGTGGGCTGCTCGGCGGCACGGCCGGGGCGACGCCGCCGGAACTCGACGTTCCGGAACTGGGCGACGATCTCGACGATCCCGAGAGCGACGAGGAAGACGAGGAAGAGGAGGAAGAGCCGACCGGCGAGGCCGAAGAGGCGGACGAAGAGCCGACCGGCGAGGCCGAAGAGGTGGAGGAGCCCACCGATGAGGAGCTCGCCGGGGAACCGGTCGTCGCCGGCGAGCCCGAACCGGACGCGCCGACATGCGAGCCGCCGGCCGATGCGCCGCCGGTCGAGGCGGTCGCCGCACCGGCTCCGACGCCGGCGCCCCCACCGGCCGAACCGATGCCGACGGTGGACCCGCTGCCCGCAGATCCGGTGGCCGCCGGGCAGACGCCGTGTGCGATCGCGGCAGACGAACTGCCGCAGATCGGAGATCCGCCGGGGTAGCGTGCCCGGCGTGAAGTTGCGCCTCCCGGATGTCGTCTTGCTGTTCGTCCTCGGCGGCGCCGCCGCCCTGATCGGCGATCACAGCCACGTGGTGACCGCGACCACCGAGTACTACACCGACGCGGTGCCGTTCCTCTGGAGCAGCCCGCTGTGGTTCCCGATGCTCGTCGGAGGGGCGACGGTGTCGCTTGCCGAGCTGCGGATGCACCTGCCCGCACCGCGCAGCACGGTCACGGTCAGGCAGGGCGTCGCCGGGGTGGCCGTGGTCGTCGGCATGTACGTGACGACCGCGTTGACGCGCGGCGCGCCGGTCGTTCCCGCGACCGCCCTGATCTGTGTTGCGGCCGTCGTCCTCTGGTGTGTGCTGGGCGACGGTCCCGGTGCGATCTGCGGTGCCGTCGCGGCGATCATCGGGCCGGTCGTGGAAATCGGCCTGGTGCAGGTCGATGTCTTCGCCTACACCGACGGGTCGGACGCACTGTTCGGCGTCGGTCCGTTCCTGGTGCCGCTGTACTTCGCGTTCGGGGTGGCGGTCGCGCTGCTGGGTGAGCTGCTGGCTGCGCGGCGCGCAGCAATCAGTGCCGGGCCAGGTGCCTGCTGATGACCAGACGCTGAATCTGGTTGGTGCCCTCGAAGATCTGCATGATCTTCGCCTCGCGCATGTAGCGCTCGACGCGGTAGTCCCGGGTGTAGCCGGCGCCGCCGAACACCTGGACGGCGTCGGTTGTCACCTTCATCGCCGCGTCGGTGGCGATCAGCTTGGCCACCGACGCCTGGCGGGAGTAGGGCAGGCCCGCGTCGCGGCGGCGGGCGGCGTCGAGGTACGTGGCCCGGGCGGAGTCGACGGCGGCCGCCATGTCCGCCAGAACAAACGCCAGCCCCTGGTGGTCGATGATCTTGCGGCCGAAGGTGCTTCGCTCCTGGCTGTAGGCCACTGCCTCGTCGAGTGCGGCCTGGGCGAGGCCGACCGCCACGGCGGCGATTCCGAGACGGCCGGAATCCAGTGCACTGAAGGCGATCTGGAGTCCCTGGCCCTCCGTGCCGATGCGTCGGTCTGCGGAGACGAACGCGTCGTCGTAGTGCGCGGCGGTCGTCGGGACCGCGTGCAGGCCCATCTTCTCCTCGGGCTTGCCGAACGTCAGACCCGGCGTGTCCTTGGCGACGAGGAAGCAGGAAATGCCCTGTGACCCTTCGCCGGTGCGGGCGAACAGGTTGTAGAAGTCCGCTATTCCGCCGTGGGTGATCCACGCCTTGGCCCCGCTGACCCGGTAGCCGTCGTCCACCGCGGTGGCCTTGCACGCCAGCGCGGCGGCGTCGGATCCCGCCTGGGGTTCGGACAGGCTGTAGGCGCCGATCGTCGACCCGCCGAGCATCTCGGGAAGCCACTGCGCCTTCTGCTCGTCGGTGCCGAAGCTCATCAGCGGGTGGCAGGACAGACTGTGCACGCTCACCGCCACGGCGACGGCGGCCCAGCGGGCGGCGAGTTCCTCGAGGACCTGCAGATAGACCTCGTAGGGCTGACCTCCACCGCCCCACTCTTCGGGGTACGGCAGGCTCAGCAGCCCCGCGTCGCCGAGGGTGGCGAAGACGCCGTCAGGGTATGTCTCGTCCTTCTCGTGCCGGTCGACGATCGGGTCGAGAACCTTGTCGGCGATCTGACGGGCGAGGTCGACGAGATCGCGTGCCTCGTCGGTGGGGAGGAGCCGGTCCACAGCCATACGAAAAACAGTACTACAGGACTCTTGGCAGTACTATTTTGATGTGACCCGACCCGCGTTCGCGACCCGGCGACGTACCGAACTGTTCGACGCGCTGGTGGGACTGTTCCTCTCCGAAGGATTCGCGCATCTCACGCTCGACGAGATCGCAGCGACGCTGCGGTGTTCGAAGTCCACGCTGTACACCCTCGCCGGCAGCAAGGAGCAGTTGGTGCGGGCGGCCACGGTGCACTTCTTCCGCTCCGCGACGGAGTTCGTCGAGGCCGAGGTGGGACGCGTGGCGGCACCACGTGAGCGGATCGCTGCGTACCTGTCGGCGGTGGGCACCGCGCTCGATCCGGTGTCGGATCAGTTCATGTCCGATCTCGATGCCTTCGCACCTGCGCGCGACGTGTACGAGCAGAACACCAGGATCGCCGCCCGCCGGGTGCAGGAGCTGATCGCCGAAGGCGTTGCCGCGGGCGACTTCCGGGACGTCCACGCGGCGTTCGCCGCCGATCTGGTGGCCACCGTGATGGTGCGCATCCAGCAGCGCGTGGTGCGCGAGAACACCGGCCTGGACGACGCGGACGCCTACCGCGAGCTCGCCGCGATCCTCACCGGCGGCATCGAGGCCTGACGCTCAATCGGCCAGGTCGAACGCCTTGACGACCTTCGTCGGCGTGACGCGCACGATCAACTCGCCGGGCACGCCGTTGCGGCGGCCGAACTCTTCGGCCCGGTCCGCGCCCATGTAGCGCCCGCCGATTCTGGTCGCGGTGTCCAGCAACTCGTCAGGGTCCTCGCCGAACGCCGCGGTTCCCTGGATCTGCACGAACGAGAAGGGTGGACGCTCGTCGTCGACGCACACCACCACGCGCGGATCCCGTGCCAGTGCCCGTCCCTTGGCGGTGTCCTTGCCGGTGTTGAAGACCAGCTGCCGGCCGTCGACGATGAACCACACCGGGGCGACCAGGGGCCTGCCGTCCGACGCGACGTATCCCAGCTTGGCGGTGCGGGTGCCCTCGGAGAGGAACGCGATCACGTCGTCGGAGAGCTCCGTCATAACAGCGACTGTAATTCCTCCACGAATGCCACGGTTTCGCGTCGGTCACCGGTGAGCGGATGCACCAGCAGCGTCGTCACGCCGGCCTCGGCGAACGCGGCCACCCGCTCCTTGACGAATCCGCGCGGTCCGACCAGTGACACCCGGCGCACCAGCTCGTCGGGCACCGCGGCGATGGCTTCTTCCTTCTTGCCGGCGAGGTAGAGGTCCTGGATGTGGTCGGCGACCTCGCCGTAGCCGTACCGCGTGGCCAGGTTGTGGTAGAAGTTGCGGCCCCGGGCCCCCATGCCGCCGATGTAGAGCGCCAATTGCGGTTTCGCCCAAGCCAATCGGTCCTCGACGTCATCACCGATCGCGAGGGTCGCGCTGACCATGATGTCGAGCGGGCCCAGGGACGGGTCACGTTTGGCGGCACCTGCCCGCAGCGCATCACCCCAGACCTCGTCGGCCTTCTCCGGGTAGAAGAACACCGGCTGCCAGCCCTCGGCGATCTCGGCGGTCAGCTCGACGTTCTTGGGTCCGAGGGCTGCGATGGTGATCGGGATTCGTTCGCGGACAGGGTGGTTGATCAGCTTCAGCGGCTTACCGACACCGGTGCCCTTCTCGGCGGGCAGCGGGAGCTGGTAGTACTTGCCGTCATAGCTGAGGCGTTCGCGTCGCCACACCTGGCGGCAGATCTCGACGACCTCGCGGGTGCGGCCCAGCGGTGCGTCGAACGGCACTCCGTGGAAACCCTCGATGACCTGCGGGCCCGACGTGCCGAGGCCGAGCCGGAACCGGCCGTCGGAGACGTAGTCGAGCCCCGCGGCCGTCATCGCCATCAGTGCCGGCGTGCGGGTGTAGATCGGGACCACCCCGGTCCCCAGCTCGATCCGTGACGTCCTGGCCGCGAGGAACCCCAGTTGGCTGATCGCGTCGTAGGAGTACGCCTCGGCGACGAGCGCGAGGTCCACGCCGATCTGCTCGAGTTCGACCACCTCGTCGACCGCATCGAGGAAACCGCCGGCGTAACCGAGAAAGATGCCCGTCCGCATCGTCTTCTGCATTCGTCAGATATACACCCAACCGGTTGGTTGGCGAAGTCGGCCGGGTTTCTCAGGGCTTCAGCAGCGCGACGACCTTGTTCTCGAGGTCGACGGGGTCGTCGGCGAACGGGTCCATCACCGGCGCCTTCGGCAACTCCACCTCGGGATCGGCGAAGTCCTTGTAGTCCTGATTGTTACGGTCGCCGGTCAGCATGTGCAGCAGATAGCCCGTCATCAGCGCCCGAACGATCTTCTGCGTGCCCTTGTCGGCGCCAGGGAGCCCGACCACCGGCGCCAGTCGCCGGCCCTCGACGAGTCCGCCGGCCTTGGTCTTGGACGTGGGGCGCAGCGTGGCCGCCTTCCACGCGCGCGCCAGTTCGACGGCATTGGAGCGAAGCGTCATCGGATCCCCGGGATCGGTCAGGATCAGGCCGGGAACCGACAGGCCCGCCGCGGGTTCCTCCGCGGACGGCTTGGTGACCAGGGGATACGCCGCGAAGACCGCCCTGGGCTTGGCGGACATGCCTGCCGCGGCGAACACCGCCGCCGACGCCCCGAAGCCGTGGCCCGCGACGCTCAGTTTCCCCGGGTGCACGCTGATGTCACCGGTGCCCAGCCGCACGCCCGCGATGATGTCCAGCGTCGTTCCCAGGTCGTAGGCCAGGGTGAGCACCGACGGGGCCAACCCGGTCTCGGTGTTGGGTGCAGCGGCGACGATGCCCCACGACGCCAGGTGTTCGAGCGTCCCGTGGTAGCGGTCGGCGGATGTGATCCAGTCGTGGCCGAACGCCACGCCGGGAAGATTCTTGCCTACGGCGGGCGTGTAGACGACGCCCGGGAGCCCGGCAAAGGCCAGGTCACCGCGCATGACGCGATGTGGGCCACGGCGGGTCAACGCGGCAAAGAGCTTCTTCGTGCTGGCCACCCGATGACCGTAACCCACCAGGGGGTGAGGCACGTCCTGCACTACCCTGGATGGCTATGTGCGGAATCGTCGGCTACGTCGGGCAGCGTCCTGCCTGCGACATCGTCGTCGACGCGCTGCGCCGCATGGAGTACCGAGGGTATGACTCGGCCGGCGTGGCGCTGCTCGACGGTCACGGCGGGCTCACGGTGCGCCGCAAGGCCGGGCGCCTGGCCAACCTGGAGGGGGCCCTCGGCGAGGCCGGTGCGGATACGCTTGTCGGCGCGACCGGGCTCGGGCACACCCGATGGGCCACCCACGGCAGGCCCACCGACCGCAACGCCCACCCGCACCGCGACGCCACCGGCAAGGTCGCCGTGGTGCACAACGGCATCATCGAGAACTTCGCCGCACTGCGCGCCGAGCTCGAGTCGGCCGGGGTGGAGTTCGCCAGCGACACCGATACCGAGGTCACCGTCCACCTCGTCGCCCGCGAATACGCCGATGGCGCGAGCGCAGGCGATTTCCCCGCCTCGGTGTTGGCCGTGCTGCGCCGGCTCGAGGGTCATTTCACGCTGGTCTTCGCGCACGCCGATGACCCCGGCACGATCGTCGCCGCGCGTCGGTCCACCCCGCTGGTGCTCGGCGTCGGCGACGGCGAGATGTTCGTCGGCTCCGACGTCGCGGCGTTCATCGAGCACACCCGCGAGGCTGTCGAGCTCGGCCAGGACCAGGCGGTCGTCGTCACCGCCGACGGCTACCGCATCACCGACTTTGATGGCGTCCCCGCTGATCCATTGAAGGACTACCGGACATTCCACATCGATTGGGACACCTCGGCTGCCGAAAAGGGCGGCTACGAGTACTTCATGCTCAAGGAGATCGCCGAGCAGCCCGCCGCGGTGTCCGACACCCTGCTCGGCCACTTCATCGACAACCGCATCGTGCTCGACGAGCAGCGCCTGTCCGATCAGGAGCTGCGCGAGATCGACAAGGTCTTCATCGTCGCCTGCGGTACCGCGTTCCACTCCGGGCTGCTGGCCAAGTACGCGATCGAGCACTGGACCCGGCTGCCGGTCGAGGTCGAGCTCGCCAGCGAATTCCGTTACCGCGACCCGGTTCTGGACAGCCACACATTGGTCGTGGCCATCTCGCAGTCGGGGGAGACCGCCGACACCCTCGAGGCGGTGCGGCACGCCAAGGAGCAGAAGGCCAAGGTGCTGGCCATCTGCAACACCAACGGCAGCCAGATCCCGCGGGAATGTGACGCGGTGCTCTACACCCGCGCCGGACCGGAGATCGGTGTGGCGTCGACCAAGACGTTCCTGGCGCAGATCGCCGCCAGTTACCTCGTGGGGCTGGCGCTCGCGCAGGCCCGCGGCACCAAGTACCCCGACGAGGTGGCACGCGAGTACCACGACCTGGAGGCGATGCCGGACCTGATCGAGCGGGTGCTGGGCACCGTCGCGCCCGTCATCGAATTGGCCCAGAAGTTCGCCGCATCCCAGACCGTGCTGTTCCTGGGCCGCCATGTGGGATACCCGGTGGCGCTCGAAGGGGCGCTCAAGCTCAAGGAACTGGCGTACATGCACGCCGAGGGCTTCGCCGCGGGCGAGCTCAAGCACGGCCCGATCGCGCTCATCGAGGACGATTTACCCGTCATCGTCGTGATGCCGTCGCCGAAGAACGCCGCGACGCTGCACTCCAAGCTGTTGTCGAACATCCGGGAGATCCAGGCACGCGGCGCCGTGACGATCGTCATCGCCGAGGAGGGCGATGACACCGTGCGTCCGTACGCCGACCACCTGATCGAGATCCCAGCGGTGCCAACGCTTTTCCAGCCCCTGCTGTCGACGATCCCGATGCAGGTGTTCGCCGCCGGTGTCGCTCAGGCGCGAGGATACGACGTCGACAAGCCGCGTAACCTGGCGAAGTCCGTCACCGTCGAATAGTGCCGCGCGGCAGAGAAACCGGCGGGAACATCGGCCACTTCGTCGACGGCCGTCGTCAGCACTTCGTCGACATCTACGACGACGCGATGGCGCACCTTCCGCCCTTCGATGCCGAGACCGACGTACCAACCGCGTTCGGGCGGGTGCGGGTGTACCGGTTCGGTGGCCCGTCGCAGAACACCCCGGTGGTGCTGCTGCCCGGGCGCAACGCCTCGACGCCGATGTGGCGCGCCAACCTCGCCGGGTGGCGAGCCCGGCGCACGGTGTATTCGCTCGATCTGCTCGGCGAGGCGGGCATGAGCGTGCAGACCCGGCCCGTCACCGGCGCGCAGGACCAGGCGCGGTGGCTCGAGGAGGTGCTGGCCGGTCTCGATCTGCGGCGCGTGCACCTGCTCGGGGTGTCCATCGGTGGCTGGGCCGCCGTCAACCACGCCGTGCGGTTCCCGGCCCGGGTGGCGTCGCTGACGCTGCTCGATCCCGTGTTCACGTTCGCCCGCATCCCGTTGCGCACGCTCGCCGTCTCGGCGGTGATGGCCATTCCCGGTGCGCCGCAACGGGTCCGACGTTGGTTTCTGGGCTGGGTCTCCGGGGGCGCCGACGTCGACGACGCCCTGCCGGAGGCACGGCTGATCGACGCGGCCATGGCCGACTTCGTGTTGCGGTTGCCGCCGCCGAGGATGGTCACCGACGACCAGCTGCGCGGCCTCAGCCCGCCCGTGCTGGCGTTTCTCGGCGGGCGCAGCGTGATGCTCGACGCGCACCGGGCCGCCCGCAGGGCCCGCACGCTGGTACCGCACGCACAGGTCCAGGTGTACCGGGACGCGTCCCACGCGATCAACGGCGAGTACGCCGACGAGATCGCCGACCATGCCCACCGGTTCTGGGACGCGGTGGACAGCTGAGTCTGCTGGGGTGATTGGGAATCGTCTCCAATCGTCTCGGAAAAATGTGACGTACCTGACCCCAGCGCCGCTACCTGCGCTTTTCAGCCAGATCTCGGCCAGGGGCGGTCGGACTCGCCACTGGGCTGCTAACGCTGAAGGTTGTGAGTTCGATAAGAAAAGCATGAACCGTAGTGCAGCAACGGTCGCCGCTGCCACGGATCCTCAGATGGCGTTCGGTGCGGCCCGAAGGCGTGAGCTCCAGTAGCGCGGCTCCGCCTTTTGTTTTCTTCACGTTGTTTTCTTCACGGAAGTCCCGGGTTGGTCGATCTCTGTGCCTGCCCCGGGACGTCCGACTGCATAGGTTCGGGGATTGGTAAATGAGTCGAAGTGGACACGATCGACGGGGCAGGTTCACCGTCAGCCCGCGGCGTGACGATGCGACGTTGGTGCTGCACGTCGCCGGTGACCTGGACGTCCTCACCGCGCCCACACTCGGCACGCACCTCGACGTGGCCCTGTCGAGCGCGATCCCGACCTCGGTGGTGATCGTCGATCTGACCGACGTGGAGTTCTTGTCCTCCGCGGGGATCAGCGTGCTCGTCGAGACCCATCGGCTCACCGCATGCACGGACCTGTCCCTGCGCGTCGTGGCCGAAGGGCCTGTCACCAGCCGGCCGCTACGTCTGATGCGCCTGGACGAGGTCATCGACCTGTACCCGACCGTGGAGGCAGCAAGACAGGGCCGGGACGACTGACCGG